>JFBN01432824.1_pt1 | contig 14676 bp, 13 predicted proteins | sample 768741 | NCBI WGS metagenome assembly JFBN01 (sample SAMN01983846, study PRJNA193217) | chicken gut metagenome | biome: terrestrial biome; isolation source: ceca of Broiler chicken | host: Gallus gallus | place: United Kingdom: England | collected 2010-09-07
TTTTTCGGCAACTTTTCTTTGACTTCAAAGAAAAATTGCCCGGCACAATATGAAGATAAATTAAGAAATTAAATCTTTTTATCTTATATTGTGCCGAACAGGCACTTTCTTCGTTATTCTTTTACAGTAAAAAGAATGACAAATAGAAATATATTTATCAAAAAAAAGAAATAAAAGGAGAATTTTATGGATAAGAGAAATGAAATTTTAGCGCATAATTTAATAAACTATTCAGTGCGATTAAAAAAAGGTGAAAAACTTCTGATTGAGCTTATCGATGAGGGCATGGAACTGGCACAGGCTTTGATAAGGGAAGCCTATAAAGTCGGCGGTATACCGTTTCTCACAATAAAAAATCTCAGAATGCAGCGTGAATTGCTTCTGGGCGCGACGAAAGAACAGATGGAATTTTGTGCTGAATATGAAACTTTGCGCATGAAAGGCATGGATGCGTATATCGCTATTCGCGGCAGTGAAAATGTAAGTCAGCTCAGCGATGTACCGGCGCAGAACATGGAGCTTTACTCCAAATACTGGATGAAACCGGTGCACAGTGATATCCGCGTTCCGAAAACAAAATGGTGCGTACTGCGTTATCCGAACGGAGCCATGGCGCAGCTTGCCAATATGAGCAGCGATGCTTTCAGCGATTTTTACTACAATGTGTGCAATCTGGATTACAATAAGATGAACAAGGCAATGGATGCTCTTGTAAAGCGTATGGAAAAAACCGATAAAGTGCATATAAAAGGAAAGGGAACGGATATTACGTTTTCCATAAAAAACATGCCGGCTGTAAAATGCGCCGGAGACTGCAATATACCGGACGGTGAAGTTTATACGGCTCCTGTAAAAAATTCGGTGAACGGAACGATTACGTACAATACACCGACTATCTATCAGGGAACGACTTTTGAAAATATTTCACTCACTTTTGCGGACGGAAAGATAGTGAAAGCCTCGGCAAACCATACGGAAAAGCTGAATAAAATTTTGGATACAGATGAAGGCGCAAGATATATCGGCGAGTTTTCTTTCGGTTTAAATCCGTATATTACTTTCCCGATGAAAGACATTTTATTCGATGAAAAGATAAGCGGAAGTCTGCATTTCACACCGGGCTGCGCTTATGAAGATGCGGATAATACGAACCGTTCCGCTGTTCACTGGGATTTGGTGCTTATCCAGACGAGTGAGTATGGTGGTGGAGAAATATACTTTGATAGTGAACTAATTCGTAAAGACGGCATTTTTGTAGTAGACGATTTAAAATGCTTAAATCCGGAAAATCTTAAATAAAAATTAGTAAACTGTATAAAAAAACATAAGATTGAAAGTGTAAGGAAGCAAGATATTGCAGGTATTAAAGCTGCGTATCTTGTTTCTTTGTTAAGATATAAAAATTTTCAATATATTACATATTTGTTTACAAGGGTTTGACAATTAATAATCCATAGTGTAAAATTGCAGATGTATAAAATACTATTTATGTCTACTGTTTATGTCTAAACTTTTCCATTATGCCGGAGGTGTCTATTTTGGTATACGAAGGAATAACAGTATATATGCAAAATGGTAAATTAGATGATGTAGAAATAGCATATTATATCAATAAATTGAGAAGAATATCCAAGGGTAAAGAGTTAAAACGTGTAACATTTATCTTAGGTGATGAATACGTTGACTTGCGGTATTTATTTAAGAATTATCCGTTTGAACGTATTTGGCGTATTTCTACATGTAATAATTCTGCCGCTGCTATATAATCTTGTTGTAAGAAAAGTGAAAACTTTGCTGTCTGCTATGCAGGCGGCAAAGTTTTTTTGTATTTTCCACCGTATTTTTGCTAAAATTAGAGTAAACGATTACAGGGCGGGTGAGAAAATGAGTCAGCAGAAAAGAATACTGATTGCGGTAATGATAACGTCTTTTGTCGGGGCGTTTATGGGCAGTTCCATAAATGTAGCCGTTCCGGCGATGGCGGAGGATTTTAATTTAAATCCGGATATTCTGACTTGGGCGGTAACGTCTTTTTTAATCGGCTCGGCGGCGGGTCTTCTGCCTTTCGGCAGATTGTCCGATATAAAGGGACGGCGCAGAGTTTATGTTGCCGGTCTTGTCTGTATTTGCGTTACGACTTTTATCTGTGCACTGATGCAGCATTTTTTATCTTTTGTATTTGTGCGGTTTTTGCAGGGGCTTTCCATGGCTATGATTTTCGGGACGAGCATGGCTTTGCTCGTTTCGTGTTATGATGCGAAAAAACGCGGGCAGATAATCGGCATGTCCGTTTCATTTGTATATGCCGGTGTGTCTTTAGGTCCGTTTATCGGCGGTTTTATCACGGATTATCTGGGCTGGCGCATGATTTTCTGGTTTACCGGCTTTGTTTTGCTGGTAAATCTCGTTTTGATGGGAAAGATAAAAATGGATTGGTACGGCGCCAGAGGGCAGAAATTTGATTTTATCGGCAGTTTTATCTATGTGGTGATGATTGTACTGTTTCTGTACGGTCTGTCTGACTGGACGCGCCATGAAATAGTGCATTATTTTCCGTTTATAGCTTTAATACTGTTTTTCATATTTATCTGGGAACAGAATAAATCGGCTTCACCGCTGGTGAAATTATCGTTATTCAAGAATACGGTGTTTGCTATGTCCAATTTAGCGGCGCTTATTCATTACAGTGCGACGTTCGCCATTGGTTTTGTGATATCGCTGTATCTGCAGCTGGTGCGGGGCATGGATGCTTTTACGGCTGGTTCGTTTCTGCTCATTCAGCCGTGTCTTATGGCAATCGTGTCGCCGAAAGCGGGTGCTTTGTCGGATAAGTTTTCACCGCGCATAATTGCTTCCTGCGGTATGGGGATTATGATGATTGGGCTGTTTATTTTTTCCTTTCTGCATGAAACGACATCGTTGTATTTTATCGGTGCCAATCTCGCCTTTATCGGACTGGGTTTCGGTCTGTTTTCCTCGCCGAACAATAATGCCATTATGGGAGCAGTGGCGGCGGAATTTTACGGGATAGCGTCGTCCATAGTGGCAGTGATGCGTCTTATCGGTCAGGCTGTGAGCATGGCGATTGTGACGCTCATTCTGTCGGTGTATACGGCCGATGTCGCCATGGCTGAATATGTAGATATGATACTGAAAGCTGCAAAAGATATATTTTTGCTGTTCAGTGTTTTGTGTGTATTTGCGCTTATCGCTTCGCTCATGCGCGGCCAAGAAAAAATAAAATAATGGCTTGCTTTAGCCTATCTTGCGTGCTATAATGAAAAAGCTATGTATTTAGCAGGTTTCAATAATGAAATCTTCCCTGCCCGTTACAGGGCCGATAGTCCAAAGAGGAGGTGTTTTTGTGAGAAAATATGAAGTAATTTTTATCGTAAGACCAATGGATGAAGAAGCAACTAATGCTGTTATTGAAAAGTTCTCCAAACTGCTTGTTGACAATGGTGCTACTATTGACAAAGAAGATCGTTGGGGCAAAAAACGTCTGGCTTACGAAATTAAAGACTGCACAGACGGTTACTACTGCTTATTCAACTTTACAGCTGAACCGGCTTGCGCTGCTGAACTTGACCGTGTAATGAAAATTACTGATGAAGTTTTAAAACATATGATCGTTAGAGAAGACGAAGAATAATTATAAAATTTGTCAGGGAGGAAATTACCATGAATAGGGTAATATTAGCAGGTCGTCTTGTGCGTGACCCGGAAGTACGCTACACGCAAACAGGAAAAGCGGTGGCAAGCTTCACTTTGGCGGTAAATCGCAGATTTGTCCGCAATGCAGACCAGCAGCAGGCAGATTTTATTCCGATCGTTGTATGGGATAAACTGGCTGAAATCTGCGGCAACAATCTGGTAAAAGGAAGCCAGATTTTAGTAGAAGGCCGCATGCAGGTTCGTTCTTATGATGCACAGGATGGAAGCAAGCGCTATGTTACGGAAGTTGTAGCTCAAGATATAGAATTTATGGGTTCCAGACCAACTGGAGCGTCGGCACCAGCTCAGCCGCATTTCGGCAGTGCACCGGCAACTCCGGCTCCGTCTCCGATGGGAGGAGCAGCTGCTTCTTTCGGTTCAGAGGTACCTCCTGACGAAGAAATACCATTTTAAGGAGGGTAATACAATTGGTTAAACGTGATAGAAACAGAAGACCAAAAAGAAAAGTTTGCAGCTTCTGTGCAGATAAAATCGAACATATTGATTATAAAGACGTAGCAAAACTCCGTCGTTTCATTACGGAACGCGGTAAAATCTTACCTCGCCGTATTTCCGGTAACTGTGCTTGCCATCAGCGTCAGGTTACAGTTGCAATCAAAAGAGCCCGCAACATCGCTCTTTTACCGTTCACAGCTGAATAATAAAGCGAAAATAAAAGCCGATACTCTTTTGTATCGGTTTTTGTTTTTCCATTGCTGGTAAAATAAAAAAAGACCAAGATATTATCTTGGTCTTTTTTGTATAAAACCTTTAATTCAATTATCCACACGGCGAATATCGGCACCGAGACCGCAGAGTTTGGCAACGAGGTTGTCATATCCTCTGTCAATATGGTGAATGTAAGATACTTGCGTTTCACCGCTGGCTACAAGGCCGGCAAGAACCATTGCAGCACCGGCGCGCAGGTCAGTGGCTTTTACCTGGCAGCCCGTAAGTTTTGCTACACCGTCAACAATGGCAGTGCGGCCGTCAACTCTGATATTGGCTCCCATGCGTTTGAGCTCGTCTACGTGCATGAAGCGGTTTTCAAAAACCGTTTCCGTAACAAATCCTGTTCCGTTTGCTATGGTGAGCATTGCCATGAACTGTGCCTGCATATCCGTCGGAAAGCCCGGATACGGCAATGTTTTGATATCGATGGCTTTGGGGCGCTTGTTACAGCTGACACGGATACCGTCGATGTCTTCCTGGATATTCACGCCGGCTTCATTGAGCTTGGCGATGACAGGTTTTAAATGCTCACTGATAGCGTTTTCTATATAGATATCTCCGCCAGTCATAGCTACAGCAACCATGTAAGTGCCTGCTTCAATACGGTCGGGAATAATGGTATAATTATGACCTATGAGTTTCGGTACGCCCGTTATTTTGATGACATTCGTACCGGCACCGCGTATTTTGGCACCCATGATATTCAGGAAATTAGCTAAATCGATAATTTCCGGCTCCTGTGCGGCGTTTTCCAAAATAGTCTGGCCTTCCGCCATGCAAGCAGCCATTATGATGTTTTCTGTAGCTCCTACACTTGGAAAATCGAGATAGATACTAGTACCTTTAAGCCCATTCGGTGCAGTAGCATTGATAAAGCCGTGGCCGATTTCAACTTCCGCTCCAAGAGCTTCAAAGCCTTTTAAGTGCAAATCAATAGGTCTGGTACCGATGGCGCAGCCGCCCGGCATGGAAATTTTCGCCTTGCCGTAACGGGCCAGAAGCGGTCCCATGATAACGAAAGAAGCTCTCATTTTACGAACTAAATCGTAAGGCGCGTCAACTGTTTTGAGTACGGTACTGTCGACGGACAGCGTATGTTCTTCGCGATTGAAGTTGACTTTAGCGCCGAGCTGACGCAGAACTTCAGCTATTGTGCAGACGTCGTTTAAATAAGGAACTTCGTCTAAAACACATGGCTTATCCTGGGCCAGAAGAGTTGCAGCAATTATAGGCAGTACAGCGTTTTTTGCACCGCTAATTTTTACACGACCATGCAATTCATGACCGCCATGTATAATCAACTTTTCCAATTTTCATCCTCCACAAGACTTATATCTTTATTATTTTATCATTTCCGTTTATGTATAGCAATAAAAAAATATATAATCGCCTTTGAGCGGACAAACAGAAAAAGGATATCTTTTCGTTAATGGGAAAAGATATCCTTTTATTCGTTGGGCTAGTAAAATATCGTGCCTGTAGCCGCAGTATAATAGTTTATATTCAGCGGGCTGCTACTTTGCGGCTGTAGACTACGATGGAGGCAATAAAGAGTACCGGCAGGATATAGTTCATGTAGGACGATACATCGAGCAGGAAAGAGCCGATGATTTTGTCGTGCAAAATCATGGTAGCGGAAGTGTAAGCGAGGATTGCCGAACCGATTGTAACTAAAATCGGCAGTCTGTCCATGAGATTGGAAATAATCTGGCTGCCCCATACGACAATCGGAATACTGATGGCAAGACCGGTCAGTACGAGTATCATATTGCCGTGCGCTGCTCCGGCAATGGCCAGCACATTATCGATACCCATAGCGGCATCGGCGATGATGATTGTTTTTATGGCTGTGGCAAAATTATTGGAAGCTTCAAATTTGTTGGCTTCATCGAGGCTGTGCTTGTTCGGTTTCAATAGATTGAAAGCGATTGGCAGGAGGATAAGTCCGCCGATTGCCTGCAAGAACGGGATTGTCAGAAGGTATGTCGCAATCAGCGTCATGAGGGCGCGGATGATAACGGCACCCGCCGTGCCGACGTAAATAGCTTTTTTGCGCAGTTTTTCCGGCAGTTTGCGGGAGGCCATAGCGATGACGACGGCGTTGTCGCCGGCCAAAACGAGGTCGAGCAGAATGATAGAACCGAGGGCAAATAAGAATTGAGTTGATAAAATTTCCATAGATTTCTCCTTTTCCGATTGAAAGTTTTGGACGCAAAAAAAGACTTTCAATACACATAATATATGCGTATTAAAAGTCTCACTTATCGAAATGTATTCGACGTTATTGCCAGAAGCGCGAAGCTACAGTGATTGTTGACAATAACTCCAGGAAGTTACTCCCTTTTAATATCATGTTTAGATTATATCTGATGAATAATTCATTTGTCAAATAAAATGTTGATGAAGTTTATTTGGATTGTTTGTTGAGGTTAAGGCATATGTCGATGACTTCCTGCATTTCCGGCGGAATGAATTTGTTTTTATGGTAAACGATATTGAACTGGCGTTTGAAAACCAAATCCGGCATGGTAAAGGTGATTAGTTTGTCTTCTAAATCATCTTTTACGGCTTCGGTGGAAATGACGGAAACGCCCAGACCGGCGATAACGGCTTTTTTTATGGCTTCCATGCTGTTGTAGATGCCGCCTGTCTGATAATAGACATTATGCTGGTGCATTACCTGTTCAAACAGTTCGCGCGTGCCGCTGCCTGTTTCGCGGATAAAGAATTTCAATTTGGCCAAATCATCATAGGTGATTGTCTTGCTGGCCAGCGGATGATTTTTGCTGATAATAAAAACGAGTTCATCGTTCATGAACGGTTTGGTAATTAAATATTCGGAGTGGATTTCTCCTTCTACGAGTGCTAAATCGAGGTTGTCGTTTAAAAGCATTTCCTCCAGCTCGGAGGTGTTGTGGATTTCCGAGAATATTTCTTTGGACGGGTCGCTGTCCGTTATATGCTTAATCAAATCTATTAAAATACTGCTTCCGATTGTAATGCTGGCACCGAGACGCAGGTGGTAGACTTCGTTGAAAGCCCGCATGGCCTGTTCGGTCTGCATATTTAAATTTATCAGATTGCGCGAGTAGCGGAGCAGGCGGCGGCCAGCTTCCGTGATGAAGATGCGGCGGCCGAGCCGTTCAAACAGAAGTGTCTGATAATGCGCTTCCAGCTCCTGAATTACCTGACTGACGGAAGGCTGAGTCATATGGAGCTTTTTGGCTGCGGCCGTGATGCCGTTTTCCTCGCAGACTCTGATAAATATAGCTAAATGTCGTAATGTCATAATTATTCCCCATTTTTTTGTTGTTAACTATGATATTAAGCCATTTTAGCGTTTTTAGCAATAGATTTAATAGATATAGACATGTTTCACGTGAAACATTTATGCTTTCGTCTGGATTTTAGCTCCCGGTCCGTCGTTGGCAATGGCGACGTCGGCTTCGGCAAAAGTCTTCATATCCTTGAGCATTTGCAGTGAAGCGTCAATCAGTTTCATGCCGAGAGCACAGATACATCCGCCGCCGGTCGTAATGTGCAAATCGAGATAATCAGGGCAGACGAACATCAGATACGGATTGATGGCAGGTGCTAAAAGCAGAGCATAGCGGAGCGCGATGACGGATGGAATATCGTCGGACAGAACGAGAATTCCCTTGCCGGCGGCGCCGATAGCGACTCCCGCCATAAATGCTATCTGGCACAAATACGGTGTCGGTTCAAGCGAGAGAAATTTGCGTTTGCCGTAGCGCAGGGCATTATTCGGCTGGCAGAGCTGCTGCTGAATGCTGAGACCGAATGTGCCGCAGATTTCCTTCGGATGATTTTCGCAGCAGGCGATACCGAGTACATCGACGTTTTTCAGTTTGGAGCCGTAGCAGATGCCCTGCAACAGGCTGAAGGAAAGTGTCTGCGGTCGCAGCGCCGTTTGAGGAATGGCGGTAAAGTGATAGCCGGCTTCGGCGTGCAGAGCAAACGACTGGGTCAGACGGTGCTGGACGACGCTGCAGCTTTCCTCCGGCGTTATGACGAGAATTTTTTTGCGGACTTTCGTCGGTTTTTCCTGTCGGGTGATACCGGCGATATTTTCGGCAATTTCCTCCAATTTGCCCAGACTGTAAATCGGTTTGGTGAGATTGTCAATGCGCTGGCGGCATTTTGTCCGCATTTTGTCATCCGGCACGGTCATATTGCGCACCTGTTTCAACAGTGCCAGCTTCGTATCGAAATCGGCTTCCGGGATATTCGGTTTAATCAGCTTGTCCTTTTCAGCAAGAGCAGCTTGATAGACGGAATGGTAGGCGTTTATGGCGCAATCGAGAATATTGACAGCAATGGAGGAGCCGGTGGCTTCGCCGAGACGGAATTTCAAATCCATGTACGGAGCGAGGTTGAGTTTTTGCAGTATGGCGTTATGTGCCGGTTCGGCGGCAAGGTGGGATGCCATCAGGTAGTCGGTTATCTGCGGACAGATTGCCTGCGCCACCAAAGCTGCCGAGCCGGTGTTGAAACCGTCGAGCACGACGAAACAGCGGTTTGCAGCCGCGCCTAAAATGATGCCTGTTATGCAGGCAAGCTCAAAGCCGCCGACTTTGCTCATGACGTCGATACCGTCTGTAGGGTCGGGATTATTGACTTTTAAAGCCTGGCGCACAACATCTATCTTGATAGCAAGACGTTCGTCGGAAATGTTGGTGCCGCGGCCGGTAGCCTGTTTCGGTGTCAGGTTGCAGAGACAGGCTACGATAGAGGCACTGGCCGTCGTATTGGCTATGCCCATTTCGCCGGGCAAAAAGCAGCAGTAGCCCTGAGCAGCGTAATGATTGACGAGCCGTATGCCCGTTTCAATGGCTTCAATCGCCTGTTCGCGCGTCATGGCAGGGCCTTTGGCGCAGTTATTGGTGCCGGGAGCGATTTTGCGGTTTAAAAGACCAGGAATATCATCGACGGGAGCTTTTATGCCCATATCGACGACAATCATGTCGGAGCCGCAGAAATTGGACATGGCATTGGCAACGGCTCCTTTGGAAACGAGATAGTTGCGCGTCATATGCGCTGTCGTTTCCTGCGGATATGCACTGACGTTCATTTCCGCTACGCCGTGGTCGGCGCAGGCGATTATGGTGAATTTTTTCGGGATTTCGGGATTTATCTGCCCTGTGATGCCGACATAGCGCAGAAGAATATTTTGCAGCTCTCCCAGCCCGTCGGGATTGGTCATGGTTTGAGCCAGTTTGTGTCTGACGAATTTTATGGCGCGCTGGTCGGGCGGCAGGATTTTTCTGATGGTCTGATTAAGCAGGGACATGAGTTTCCTCCTTCGGTACTTGTTTTAGGCTGAGCCCGATACGGGAGCGTTTCGGGTCGACGTTTATGACGATTACTTTTATGATGTCGCCGACGGATACGACGTCGAGCGGATGTTTGATAAAGCGGCGGCTGAGTTCGGAAATATGGATGAAACCGGCCGTTTTAATGCCGATATCGACGAATACGCCGAAATCGGTAATATTGCGCACTGTGCCGCGCATGATACTTCCCGGTTTTATATCTTCCAGTTTTACGATATTCTGACGAGTGAGCGGCGCCGGCAGGTCTTCGCGCGGGTCGCGGCCCGGTTTGGTGAGCGCGGACAGAATATCAGTAACGGTCGGCACACCGGCATTTAAGTCGGCAGAGAGCTTGGCGATATCGAGCAGCTGTATTTTTGCTTTTAATAATTCCAGCTGTTTTTTGTCGTTTAAATCGGCAAGCGAAAAATCGAGTTTTTGCAGAATTTTTTCCGCTAACGCATATGATTCCGGATGAACGGGCGTATTATCCAGTGCCAGCGCGGCATTATTGATACGCAGGAAACCGGCGCACTGCGTAAAGGTATTCGGCCCGAGACGGGAGACTTTGAGCAGCTCTTTACGGTTGGTGAAAGAGCCGTGTTCCTCGCGGTATTTGATGATGTTTTTGGCAACGGTGGCATTGATACCGGCGATATGTTTTAATAAAGCGGCGGAGGCCGTATTTAGTTCCACGCCGACATGATTTACGGCTGTTTCAATCACAGCGTCAAGTGTCTGAGCCAGTTCTTTCTGATTGACATCGTGCTGATACTGACCGACGCCGATAGCTTTCGGCTCGATTTTGACAAGTTCCGCCAGAGGGTCCTGTATGCGGCGGGCAATGGATACGGCACCGCGGATAGTAACGTCGAAATCGGGCAGCTCTTCAATAGCAAGTTTTGAGGCGGAATATACGGATGCACCGGCTTCATTCGTAATCAGATAATGAACAGGCAGATTGTGTTCATGAATTAAACCGGCGACGAATTCCTCCGTTTCGTAAGAGGCGGTGCCGTTGCCAATGGAAATCAGGTCGACATGGTACTGTTTCAGCCAGTTTAAAAGGTTGGCGGCAGATTTTTTGCGGGCGTCATCGCTCATGGTGATGTATAAGACGCCGTGGTGCAGAACCTGTCCTGTAGCATCGACGATGGCCATTTTGCAGCCGGTGCGGTAACCCGGGTCCAGCCCCATTACAGTATGACCGGCAAGCGGAGCCTGGAGCAGCAGTTGCTTTAAATTGGAGGCAAAGATGCTTATCGCCTGTTTTTCCGCGTTTTCCGTCAGCTGATTGCGTATTTCGCGTTCCAGCGCAGGCAGAATGAGCCTTTTGTAGGCATCAACAGCGGCTTCGCGGAGAAAATCATGGAAAATGGACGGAGCGGAGATGATGAATTTGCATACGGTCTGAACGTCTTTATCTATATCCGTCACGAGTTTTACTTTTAGAATATCCTTTTTTTCGCCGCGGTTTATCGCCAGTATGCGGTGCGACGGAAGCGTGCGTACCGGTTCGCTGTAGTCAGTATACATGGAAAATACGCCGTCTGCGTCTTTTTCGCCGTCATACGATACAGAAAGCTTACCGGACTGCCAGATACGCTGGCGCAAAGCGGCGCGGATGTCGGCTCTGTCGGAAATCGCTTCGGCGATGATGTCATTGGCACCGGCGAGAGCTTCATCAACAGTGGCGACATTTTCATTTAAATAATCCTGCGCCAAAGCGGCAATATCGCCTGTTGTCATTTTCTGCTCCCAGATGAGCTGAGCGAGGCCTTCAAGCCCTTTTTCCTTGGCAATCATGGCGCGGGTGCGTTTTTTCTGCTTGAACGGCAGGTAGATATCTTCCAAATCCTGCAGTTTCTGCACATTATCTATGGCAAGGGAGAGCTCGGCAGTCATTTTCCCCTGCTCTTCAATGCTGTTTTTTATTTCATTCTGGCGTTTAATCAGATTGCGCAGATACGTGAGCTTTTCCGCCAGTTCGCGCAGCTGTTCGTCTTTCATGGCGCCGGTCGCTTCCTTGCGGTAGCGGGCGATAAAAGGAATGGTGTTTCCTTCATCTAACAACTTAACGGCAGCTTCAATCTGTGCGTTTTTCAGCTGCAGCAGACGGGCAAGCTGCGGTATGATATTTTGTTCCAACATAATAAAAATCCTTTCCTGAAAGTATCATAATTATACCACATTGCTAGGAAGATTAGCACATTGACGCGAAAAAGTGCCTGTGATAGAATTGAAAACAAGCTCCCTTATACTGTAAGGGAGCTTTAGTGTAAAAAGGAAAGGGTTGATATTATGCCGATAAAAATTCCCAGCAGTTTACCGGCTGCGCAGATTTTAGAGAGTGAAAATATTTTCGTAATGGATACGGAACGGGCGTACCGACAGGATATCCGTCCGCTTAAAATTCTGATTTTGAATTTGATGCCGAACAAAACCGTTACGGAAACACAGCTTTTAAGGCTTTTAGGTAATACGCCGCTTCAGATTGAAGTGGATTTCATTTATACAGAATCATATTTGCCGAAACATACGTCAATTCAGTATCTGTCCCAGTTTTACGGAACATTTGAGGACGTAAAGGACAAATTTTACGACGGTTTCATCATTACAGGAGCACCGGTGGAACGCATGGAATACGAGGACGTGGCTTACTGGAAAGAAGTCTGCGAAATTATGGACTGGAGCCGCAGCCACGTATGGTCGACGTTTCATATCTGCTGGGGTGCGTTTGCCGGTCTTTACCATCATTACGGCATAAAGAAATATTATGAACGCAAGAAAGTATTCGGCGTATTTAAACATCATCTGAATGTTAAACATGAAAAACTGTTCCGCGGCTTTGACGATGAATTTTATGTGCCGCATTCCCGTCATATCGGCATTAAGCGCGAAGAAATCGAAAAAGTAGATGATTTGACGATTATGGCGGAAGGCGACGCCGGTGTGTACATCATAGCCAACCTGAAAGACAATGAGTTTTTCATTACTGGTCATGCCGAATATGACCCGTACAGCCTCAAAGGCGAATACGACCGTGATATTAAGGCGGGCATGGATATGCACATTCCGATAAACTACTATCCTGATGACGACCCGACGAAAGAACCGATAGTGCGCTGGCGCAGCGTAGCGAACCTGTTGTTTTCCAACTGGCTTAACTACTACGTATATCAGGAAACGCCGTACGATATTGATAATCTGAAAAAAGAACCGCGAAAATAACATAAACCTATTATGCTAGTAAGACAGCGAGTTTGTAGCCAGCAGTATAATACTTTATATTCGTTCGATGTTGGCACTTAACCTCACTAAATATAAAGTATTATACTGCTTTAGAAATCAACTAGCACGATAGTTATGATAAAGACAATCGAAAGAAAGAAGCGACATATTAATGTATTTTAAGAAAAAAATCGGTGTGCTGCTGTTGGGTTTGATGCTGATTTTCAGCACGGCAGCGGCGGCTCAAACTCTGCCGAACCCGGATACGAGTGCAGAAAGCGCCTGTCTGATTGATGCCGAAGACAACGCCGTTTTATACGGCAAAGATGAAAATAAAATCATGCACCCTGCCAGCACGACGAAAATCATGACGGCGATAATTGCGCTGGAAAGCGGCAAATTGGACGAACCGCTCGTCATTTCCTCATACGCCGTAAATACGGAGCCGTCTTCGCTCGGTCTTAGAATGGGCGACCGGATTACACTGCGGGAGGCACTGGCCGGAATGCTGCTCGTTTCCGGCAATGATGCTGCCGTAGCCGTAGCGGAAACGGTGGCAGGCTCTGTACCAGAATTTGCCCGGCTCATGAATGAAAAAGCGCAGGAACTCGGAGCGTACAATACGCATTTTGTCAATCCGCACGGGCTGACGGCGCAGGGACATTATACAACAGCCCATGATATGGCGATAATTGCCGCCTATGCCATGAAAAATCCGCTGTTTCGGGAAATGGTCGGCAGGACCGCCTACAATATGAAGTACATGGACGGCCATACAAAATACGTAACGACGACAAACCGTTTTCTCAAAAGCGGTTTCCCGGGCGCCAACGGCATAAAGACAGGCTTCACCAATGCGGCGGGCGACTGCCTTGTAGCATCGGCAACGCGCGGATTAAAAACGATGATTGCTGTATTCTATAATGACGACTACCGCTGGGATGATGCACAGGTATGGCTGGAATTCGGCTTCAGTTTTTACGACCCGAGCGAGCTGCGCGATAGACCGGTAAGACCGGTTAATGAAAATCTGGCTAAGATAACGGAGCGTATTAGACAAAACAGAGAAACGAACAGCAATCTGGCGACGCTTGATAAAGCCGTTGCCGAAAGAGCGAAAAATATTTCATCCGACAATGGTGCAGAAGATAAAGCTGAAACAGTTTCCGAACCGGTTGAGGAAATGGCAGATACAGCAGAAAATGATAATACAGCTGCCAAAACAGATACGGATAAAACGGTTAACGATGAACCGGCTGAAGTACAGACGGATAAAGACAGTGATGATGTGAACGATATATACGCATATACGGAAAGTGATGATAATGCGGATATAACGGAAGAAACAAATCCGGCTTTAGCACAGTATGTGTATTGATAGAAAATGAGTTGTTGTTCATTTTTCTTTTGAAAGGTTAAAAGAAAAACGAACCAAAAAGAAAAAAACTCTTAACGTTTCGCTAACGCTGCACTGGGCGAGTCTTCGTAGTCCTTCTATGAATATAGGCGGTACAATGGCTCGAAACGTTTGGAATTTGGCTCGTGCCTTCAGTTCCAGCAGGAATTAAAATTTGAGCTGTTGACACTATAATTTGCAATCATGCCAAATTTTTGTCTGCGTTGGAGATTTTTACGGTAGTTTTAGCTATTAAGAAAATAGTTTTTT
>JFBN01306345.1_pt1 | contig 14623 bp, 12 predicted proteins | sample 768741 | NCBI WGS metagenome assembly JFBN01 (sample SAMN01983846, study PRJNA193217) | chicken gut metagenome | biome: terrestrial biome; isolation source: ceca of Broiler chicken | host: Gallus gallus | place: United Kingdom: England | collected 2010-09-07
GTGATCTTCCGTTCCATCTCAATATTGGCCCGGCGCAGAAGTGCCCGCACCCGAAGGACAAGCTCGTCCAGATCCACCGGTTTTACCATATAATCATCGATCCCCAGCTGGAAGCCTTTTTTCTTGGAAGGAAGGTCGTCCCTGGCAAACATGAAAAGTATGGGGATCCTCTGGTTCACCTTCCGCACTGTCCGGGCAAATTCAAATCCGTCAATTTCCAGCATCATAATATCTGAAATGATCAGGTCATAAAGCTGATCATACATTTCATCATAAGCTTCCCGGGCGCCCCGACAGCCCTTTGCCTGAAAACCGCTGTCGTTGAGATAAGTACAGACGATCCGATTCAGCTTTTCATCATCTTCTACCACAAGGATGTGTACCATTTCCTTTCCTCCCTTTCTTCTTCTGATTGTCAGGATACCCTATTTCTGTTTCCGGAATGTTTGACTTTTGTTTCTGAATTGTTAATTTTATCGGGGCATCCTTGAAATTCCCGCTGTGTGCTTCCACAGTAATCCATGCATATATTTTACTATATTTATCACAGATTCCGCATTTTTTTTCAATTTTTCACTGTTCTGTGATACAATTATGCCTGGGAAATTTTTAACAACTTTGAAAGGTCTGATGAATATGAAAAATGTAAATGTACGCAAGCTTGCTCTGGCAGGCATCCTTGTAGCGGTAGGGATCGTATGCTCCCCCCTGTCTATTCCTGTAGGAGCTTCAAGATGTGCGCCTATCCAGCATTTTATCAACATACTGGGAGGTGTCTTTTTAGGACCCTGGTATTCTCTGGGAACGGCTTTTATCACAAGTCTTCTCCGGAATCTCATGGGCACAGGCACACTCCTTGCTTTTCCAGGCTCTATGTGCGGCGCTCTGATCTGCGGACTGCTTTACCAGTTTACCCGCAGACTTCCCCTGGCTTATCTGGGAGAATTATTCGGCACCTCTGTGATCGGAGGGATCTTAGGCTATCCGGTAGCGGTGCTTCTCATGGGAAATTCCTGCGCAGTATTTGCCTTTGTTCTTCCTTTCTTTATATCCAGCTTCGGAGGGACTATTATCGCCGCGGTGCTGGTTACCGCCCTGAAACGGACCAAAGTGCTGGATGCATATCTGGAAAAGTAAAGGAGGCTGTCCTGAAAACATTATTCAGTGCTTTACTATAAACAAACATTCTAAATGAGCTCGCCTTTTGGCGGGCTTATTTCTTTCTTTATTGTACAGTTAAAGAGGATTATTCTGGCTGAATAATTACATTCACCCCTAACTTTTCTAATGAACGAATATTTCTCTTGATTATCTTTTCTTGATTGACAACAGAGTAGTAATCTGCCCCAAGGTCGTGATAAGGAACTTTCTCTTTTAGTATGTGATAAATAGCGATTAGCATGGTATGAGCTACTGCAATTAAAGCCCGTTTCCCACCTCTGCGTGCAGCAATTCTTTGATACCGCGAGTAAAGATAACTTTGCTTATTTCGTATGGCAACGCGAGCGCATTCTACCAGGGTTGCTTTTAGATACTTATTTCCTTTCCGTATCCGAGTGCTCATCTTTTTTCCGGCACTTTCCTTACATTCTGGCACAAGCCCTGCCCATGAGCTAAAACGGGATTCGTTTTGAAAATGTTCCATCTCAATCCCTGTTTCTGCTAAAATTCGTTCTGCGCTTTGCCTTCCGATGCCAGGCATGGCATCTAAAGCCTCGACTGCCCAGTCTATGGATTCTGTTTTTTTTTTAATATCTGCATCTAAATCCATAATTAATGAAGTAAGGCTTTCAATATGTATCAGTTGATGTCTTAACATTTTTCTTTGATGCTCTAAAATCCTCCCTTGTAAAGCTTTTTGCATTTCTCCAATCTTATTTCTGGCTTTTCCTTTTGCAAGTTCACTTAGGATAACAGGGTCAGATTCTCCAGATATAATTGCTTTCAAAATAGCCATACCACTTTTTCCGCTGATATCCGTAATCACGCTGCTTAGCTTCACATTACAGCCTTCTAATACCGCTTGGATTCTGTTTAATTCACGGGCACGTTCTTCAATAATCTCCTGACGATAGCGTGTGATTTCACGGAGCTCTCTCTGCTCCCGACCTGGTATGTAGCTCGCTTTCACCAATCCATGACGCACTAAGTCAGCAATCCATTCTGCATCCTTTACATCTGTCTTGCGACCTGGAACGCCTTTGATATGCTGAGCGTTTACAACCATAATCGGAATACATTCTTCTTCAAAAATGTTATATACAGGTTTCCAATAAGAACCTGTACTTTCCATAGCAGCCATCTCACAATCAGTTTCTTTCAGCCATGAAACTAATTGAAGGATATCTTCCGTCATTGTTGAAAACTGGCGGATTTCTTTTTTTCTGACACTCGTAAAAACACAGGCTACCATCATATTTTTATGAATGTCAATCCCACAACACCGCTTATACAATACTTCCATAAGGCAAACCTCCTTCGCATAAGCCGATGCAGCTCCTTGCTTAATTGTTGGCTGTCCTGCGTCCTCATCAAAATCCGATGGAAACAAAAAGTGGTACACCTAAGGAGCTGAAAATCAGTCTGTCGCACGGGCTTGGAAGCACCAATCCCCTTCCGACCTTACTCGGCACCTTTAGTATACCACTATCTAGAATATAGCCAGTATCCCGTTTTCATTTATTGTGGTGAGATTTTCTCATGATTGTCTGTCGCATTAATGCGACAGCCTCTACAGAAAACGGTTATATTCAGCAAAATCTCATTTTAAGCGGTATATTTATCAGGAAAGTACGGTTACATCACCGAGAATACCTTCCTTTTAATTAATATCAAGTCTCCCGCTGTGAGAAATATCTTGCCCACGCCGCAAGTCCGGCGCCGTGCATAAACTGTCCCTCAGCCACAAGTTTTCTGAACTGCTCCTCCGTCATCTCCTCCATCTGAATGATCTCTCCCGGTTCTCTGTGGGAATCTCCTGCTTCACCGCACTCTGCCGCAAAAAGCCAGATCTTCTCATTCGTCGATCCGAAGGACGGGTAGAATGCCCCGAGAGAATGCAGTTTCTTAACGCTGTACCCTGTCTCTTCTTTAAGCTCTCTCTCGGCCGCCTCATCCGGAGTCTCCCCCGGATCAACGAAACCGCCCGGAAGCTCCCATTGCCAGGAACGTACAGGATAGCGGTACTGCCTCTGCAAAAGTATATTTCCATCCCGGATAGGAAGGATGCTTACCCCTTCCCTGATCTCCAGATAATCATACGGCTGTTCATGGCCGTTCACGCGCACACGATCCTGGACGATCGTGAAGCGTCCTGCCTTCATCTTCTTTGACTCCAGTGTCTCAAAGGGTGTTTTTTTCTCCATTTCAAGCCCTCCTAAAATACAACAAGGGGCAGGTCCCTCTAGGCAAAGGGGCTGCCCCCGATTTCAGACATAATCAGTATATTTTACAAAAGTCCTGCCGCTCCGATCATTCCGGCGTCATTGCCAAGCACTGCCGCTTCAATCTCCGGCACATCTCCTTTTTCTCCCCCAAAGCATTCTTTTTTCACGATCTCGCGAAGGGGGGCAAGAAGGGTCTCGCCCTGCCTGGAGATGCCGCCTCCCAGCAGCACAAGCTGGGGCCGGAAAATATTCACGATATTTACGATACCCAGACCCAGTCTGCGGATATAGGCATCCACAACTGTCTTCATCACGGCATCACCCTGTTCTGCCATTGCAAATATCTCTTCCGGCTCCAAATCCCTACCTGATGCGCGGCGTGCGTCTCGCTTTAAGGCAGTCGCGGAAGCATAGGCCTCCAGACATCCCCGCCTTCCGCAGGTGCAGGGTTCTCCGTTCTCCACAATAACCATATGTCCCAGCTCGCTGCCGCCGATTCCTCTTCCTTCATAGATTTCGCCGTCCAGAATAATCCCGCCGCCGACGCCGGTTCCCAGAGTCAGCATAACCACATCGCTGCAGTCCTTTCCCGCTCCCGCCACTGCTTCGCCAAGAGCCGCACAGTCCGCGTCATTTGCGATCTCCACCGGGATGGGAAGATATTTCCCGATTTCCTGTGCCAGAGGCACTTCTTCCCACCGGATGTTGTTGGAATAACGGACAACGCCATTCTTACGGTCCACGGTACCCGGGACGCCGATCCCCGCACCCACACACTGATCCATGGCGATTCCGTTCTTCTCCAGAAGAGCAAGCGCTGTCTCTCCGATGGTCCGGATCACTTCCTGGACCGGACGCTCTGCTGCCGTTGGGATACACACAGAGTCGATCAGCTTCTGGTGCACGTCCACAAGACTGATCTTCGTGTCCGTTCCTCCGATATCGATACCGATCCTGACAGGCGCCGCTTTCTCGCGGATCGTGGTGAGCAGAGCATCGCAGCTTCCTTCGATCACATAGGCGCCGCTCCCTGCCGGAAGGAACAGGCTGTCGCCTTTCTTATAGGATACCTGTGTGTCGTCATCTGAAGCTTCATCCTGCCCGCCGCAGGAAACAGTTCCCTCACCGTCAAGGATCAGGATACTGACAAAGGACTCTTCGGATACAAAGCCTTCCATCCTGCGCATCATCCGTCCGTCCAGATTCAGTTTGTCTACAGTGAAATAATCACAGTCCGCAACGTGGGGATAGCTGCTCTTGCTCTTGATCAGCGGGACCCGGTTGGTAACGGCAAGGGCTTTCTCGATATGGAGATCACGTTTTTTTCCGTCCTTTCCGACTCTTCCGTAATCATAGACACGGTAAGTCACATTGGAATTCTGTTGAATCTCTGCAATCAGGATGCCGGCTCCGATGGCATGGATCGTACCGGACTCAATGAAGAGGACGTCTCCCTTCTGTACAGGCACTGCATTAAGCACCTCCAGAAGTGTATCTTCCTGAATTCTTCTGGCAAATTCTTCCTTGCTGATCTCCGTCTTAAAACCATAGTAGAGAAACGCGTCTTTCTCGGCATCCATCACGTACCACATCTCGGTTTTTCCGTACTGGCCCTCATTTTTCAGGGCATACCGGTTATCCGGATGGACCTGGATGGACAGATTCTGCTTTGCGTCGATAAATTTGATCAGAATCGGAAAATCACGGAACCTTCTGCAGTTGGTTCCAAGGACTTCTTTTCCTGCCGCCTCTATGTACTGTTCCAGTGTCTTTCCGGCATACGGACCGTTTACAATCGTAGAAGGACCGTCCGGATGACAGGACAGTTCCCATGTCTCAGCCAGCACGTCGCCGTCATATTCTTTCCCGTACTCATCCGCCAGCCGGCGGCCTCCCCAGAGATAGTCCTTACAGCTTGGTTTCAGTTTATAAACACTCATAATCTCTCTCCTCTTTCAAAAAACTGCTTCACAACTGCTTCTGCAGGTTTCCCGTATATTTCATAATATCTGTGCCCCTTTGCCTCTTCTTCCGACCCAAGGCTTGGATTCCACGACCAGAGAACCGCGCCCCTTATCCACGGACGTTTTTCCATAGCATGGAATGCTTTTTTATACCATTCTTCCTGTTCAGAGAGACTGACATCCCCCTCGACTTCCCAATCATTGGGACGCAGGGATGAACCGACTGTGGACATACATCCCGTCTCCGCAAAGAAGAACGGCTTCTGGTATTTCTCCACAACATTCTCAATCCGGTCAAGCTGATTTTCCCAATCATCCGCCGGATAATAACCGCTGGATGAGATCACGTCCACACAGTCCCACCATTTCACATTGTGCTCCTGATATTTATCGGTATTATAGCTGACCGGACCATGGTAGACTTTCCTGATGTCCCCGATCAGTTTTCTCCATTCCTGCTCCCTGTGTTCCGCCATCACCATCTCACATCCCGCGATGAACATCTCACAGTGCATTCTTTCTGCGATCTGCGCATAATGAAGCTGGAACTGGGTATAAGAGGCAAACCACTCTGACCATTTCGGTTCGCAGGGCACATCTTCATCGAAAAAGTTGATATGTGCCCGCCACGTTCCGTTCAGGCAGTTTACAGTGGGTTTTATAAAAACTTTAAGTTCCAGACTTTTCGCATAACTGATAAATTCCATCAGTTCCCGGTCAGACATCGTACGTTCCGTATCATAACGGATTTCCACCGACTGAGCGGTTTTCTGCACTCCTCCCGGGGCCAGAAGCACCGTATCCGCACCGGTCCTCTCTTTCATGGCGCGCAGGCTTTCTTTTGCTGTCTCCCGGGAAAGCACTCCGCGTTCTGCAAACGGAGCAAATGTGATCCCTCTGATGTACTCAAAATCCATATGCCTGTACTCTCCTGTTCTCCATATTTATACTGCTCTTTTATAACTAAATCCCGGCTCCGTTTGACCGGATCACTTCTCCGTACCAATACGCCGAGTCTTTCGGGATGCGCTTCTGGGTCTCAAAATCCACATAGACAATGCCAAACCTCTCTGCATATCCTTTCTCCCATTCAAAGTTCTCCATAAGTGACCACTGGAAATATCCCCGCAGATCAACCTCATCCGCCGCCCGCTTCAGTTCATGGAGATATCTCGCCAGAAAATCAATCCGGTTGGGATCATGGACCTTTCCGTCCAGCGAGACAGTATCATGGCAGGCCATACCGTTCTCCGTAATATAGATCGGCTTGTGATATCTCTCATAGAGGAACTTTGGTCCCCAGTACAGGCACTCCGGGGTTACCGGCCAGTTCACTGCAGTTTTTGCATATCCGGGTACACGGTCTGTTTCCTCCGGTCTTCCGTCTGCTCCCATACGGAACGCCCTGCCGTTATAGATATTCTGTCCGTATACATCGATAGGTTCGGAGATAAGTCTCATATCCTCCTCCGTGATCCTTGGCAGATATTTCTCATATCGCGCAAGCCCTTCTTCCGGATAATGCCCCAGCAGAACCGGATCCGACCACCATGCCACATTCCATGTCCAGTCCGAATCGTCATCCTGCATGGAGAAATATTTCTGGCGCGCCGCCTCTACATCTTCCGGACGGTCAGACGCCGGATAGATGATGCCGCTTGTAGGCGCATAGCCGATGGTCAGCGGCTGCTTTGCATACTGTCTTAACATCTGTACTGCCCTGCCATGGGCGCGAAGGGCATTGTGGGCCATTTCAAAGGTATCCCTCAGGGGACATTTCAGCCCCGGCGCGTGAACCCCTGTCAGAAATCCAAGGCCCACAAAACACTGTGGTTCATTCAGCGTAAAGAAATGAGTTACCCTGTCGCTGAACCTCTCCGCGATAAGACGGGCATATTCCCCGAACCACTCCGCTATATCCCTGTTCATCCATCCGCCCTTCTTATACAGCTCATAAGGCAGCTCCCAGTGGAACAATGTGATATACGGCTCGATCCCGTTCTTCAGAAGTTCGTCGATCAGATTGCTGTAAAACCGGATGCCTTCTTCATTCACCCTACCTGTCCCCTCGGGCAGGACACGGGACCAGTCGATAGAAAACCGGTACGCTTCCAGCCCGATCTCTTTCATAATCTGCACATCCTCACGGAAACGGTGATAGTGATCGCAGGCTGTATCGCCTGTATGTCCTCCGTACACTCTCCCCGGCTCTTTCGTATACACATCCCAGATATGCATCCCCTTGCCGGTACCATGAACGCCGCCTTCGATCTGATAGGCGCTGGTAGCGGCGCCCCACACAAAATCCTCAGAAAAGCCCATATCTAAATCCTCCTGTATGTCAAAATCTGCTGGTAAATCTTTCTGCCGCATCGCCCGGGCTTCATCTCAAGATTACTCTGCCAGCGCTTCTACAGCTTTTGTCAGTGTATCCAGCTTCTCCTGTGCGTCCGCGTCATCCGAACCCTTTACACCGATATAAAACTTGATCTTGGGCTCTGTCCCCGACGGACGGATACAGCACCACGCGTCATTCTCCAACTCAAAGTAGAGCACGTTTGACCTGGGAAGTCCCGTAGCCGTCTCTTCGCCTGTCCCACAGTCTCTTATAATATTTTCTCTATAATCCCGGAACCGCAGTACCTTCAGCCCGCCGACTGCATCCGGTACGTTTGTGCGGATCTGCTCCATCATGGACTGGATCTTCTTCGCGCCTTCCTGTCCTTTCAGCGTCACGGTGCAGAGACCTTCCTTGTAATATCCGTATTTCTTAAACAGCGTTTCCATCTGATCGCACAGGGTGATGCCCTGATGCCTGCAGTATGCCGCTACTTCGCAGAGGGCCATTACCGCAACCACCGCGTCCTTGTCTCTTGCATGAGTTCCTACAAGGCAGCCATAGCTTTCCTCATAGCCGAACACATACTCATGGCTGCCTGTCTGCTCGAAGAACTTGATCTGCTCCCCGATGTATTTGAATCCGGTAAGTGTCTCGATGAGCGTCATGCCGTACTCTTTTGTGATCTCCTTTGACATCTTTCCGGATACGATGGTGGTAACCACTGCTCCGTTTTCCGGAAGTGTTCCCAGCGCTTTCCTCTGGGAAAGGATATATTCCAGAATGAGCATGCCGGACATATTCCCGGTAAAGCTCATGTATTCCCCTGTCTTTGCATCTTTCGCGTATACGCCGAGACGGTCCGCATCCGGATCTGTGGCAAGAACGATATCCGCGTCCACTTCTTTCGCAAGCTCCAGCGCCAGCGTGAACGCGTTTTTATCCTCCGGATTCGGGTAGGATACCGTCGGGAAATTCCCGTCCGGGAGTTCCTGTTCTTTGACAACATAGACCTTTTCAAATCCCAGCTCTTTCAGGATTCTCCTAACCGGAATATTTCCTGTCCCGTGGAGCGGGGTGTACACGATTTTTAAGTTCTGTGCCTCCTCGCGGATGATCTCCGGGTGGATGGCGAGAGATTTCAATGCCTCGATATATTTATCGTCGATCTCTGGTCCGATCACCTGATACAGTCCGGCTTTCTCAGCCGCTTCCCGGCTCATTGTCTTCACGCTGGCATAATCTGTCACCGCATTGACCTCTCCGATAATCTGCTCATCCTTCGGGTATGTGATCTGGGCGCCGTCCTCCCAGTATACTTTGTATCCGTTATACTCCGGCGGATTATGGCTGGCAGTCACCACGATTCCGGCTGTGCATCCCAGCTCTCTGAGCGCAAAGGAGAGCATAGGAGTAGGACGAAGGGACGGGAAGATATAGGCCTTGATCCCGTTTGCCGCAAGGCAGAGCGCCGCTTCTTCGGCAAACTCAGGAGACATATTTCTCGAGTCAAACGCGATAGCCACTCCCTTTTTCTCCGCCTTTTCTTTCAGGATGAAATTGGAAAGACCCTGGGTCGCCTTTCTCACCGTATAGATATTCATCCGGTTGGTTCCTGCTCCGATGATTCCACGGAGTCCTCCTGTCCCGAATTCCAGGTCACGATAGAATCTCTCCTCTATCTCTTTTTCATCCTTTGCTATACTTTTTAATTCGGATTTCGTAGCTTCATCAAAGTATGGATTTTCCAGCCATTCCTCATATCTTTTCTTTGCATCCATTTTGTTTTTCCTCCTTTTTTCCGGCAGCCCTGCCGATATATTTTCGGCCGTTCCGGCCGTCTTATTCTTTTTATGCTGTGATGAGAGCCATCAGATAAAACGGCTCTGCGGTCTCATACTCGTCCGGAAGCACTTTGATCTCCACCGTATGTCTTCCGTTTTTTCCGTGGTGGAGCATCGGTTCCAGATACAGGCAGTCTCCCCAGTCTTCATCGAAATTTCCGTCCAGCAGCACAGAATGTTCCCTATCGCCGTCCAGAATAAGCTCTGCCTTTCTTGCAGGATGATGAATTGTCTTCCGGTACTGTACTGCAATACAGGACGCCTGGATTTCAAATAAGATCCGGTCACCTGACTTTTTCCCGATCCATCCGTTCTTAAAGCGATCAAGATGTCCTTTCTTTTCTTCTGTATCAGCCCGGAATCCGTCAAGCTTCGGACAGCTCTCCCGGATTGTAAGTCTGCGGGCATTCTCATAGGCGTTGTCGGTCATTGCTGAGGGGACAGGCTGTTCCGACTCATCCTCCCACATGTGTTCTTTCACCTGTTCCAGATATGACGTGATCTCCGCCGCTACAAGCCCATGTCCCTTATCATTGGGGTGAAGCCCGTCAGGGGTGATCTCCTCTCTGATAAACGCTCCGGCTTTCATCCTCAGCCACACCGTATCCTTTATACTCACATGGGGCAGATGATACCAGTCTCCCACTCGATTGTGGTATTCCTGGGCATTTTTCCCTGTATCGTAAAATACATTGTTAAGAAGCAGGACTGCCGGGTTTGAACTCCATGTCAGCAGCTTTCGGATCAGTCCTTCATAGGTCTCCTGAAAAAATTCATCCGGATCATCATTTACGGAAAAGTCCACCGCCACAAAATCCGGCTGATACATCAGCATATCCGTCACCACGCGGGAAACTCCATAGTGAGAGGTGGTTCCGCCGATCCCACCGTTTACATAATGGAACGCAGCTTTCGGGAAGGTCTCCTCCCACCACCGGAACACTCTGTATGCATAACAATTCTCGTGCTTTGTGGCAAGGCTGTCCTGGGTAATAGAACCGCCGAAAAATCCGATTGTCAGTTCTTCACCTGCCTCCGCCCGTCTCATACATGATTTCAGTCTGGTAAGATCTGGTCTGTTCATCTGTATTTCCTGCCTTTCTCCGGCGCCTTTGTCCTGAAGCGCCGGTATTTTTCGATTTATTACCACTGGACATCCAGTTTCTCAATATATGCGCTCAGTTCTTCCGCCATCTCCTCAGCCTCGGGAATTCTCAGATGCCCCGGCGTTCCCCTTCCATTTCTGCGGAACACAAAATGACGGATCTTCTCATCCTGCAGCGAGCTGCACACTTCATTAATAGACTGATCCCATGACGGATCGTGCTCCAGCAGAGTGGTAATACACACAATCCATGCATCCGGGTACTGACCGCGTATCTTTTTCAGCAGTTCCCCGTATCCTCTTCTCCAGCGCACGGCACGGTCACAGTTATAATCCTCTTTCATATAATCTTCCTGGTGATTGTCGTTCTGTCCGATGGCAACGATCACCACCTGAGGCGTATACTGTGTGAAATCCCAGTCTGTCGCCGGTCCGAATACCGGATTGTAATGTATCTTGTTCCATGCAGTCTCCATTCCTATATAGTCCGGTTCGTTGAACCAGCCCGTACCGTCAAGAAGAGCAATGCCGCCCTGGGCTATGTCATGGATTTCCGCACCCAGTTTCCGGGCTGTCATCCACGCGTAGGAATACCAACTGTTGGAATACTGTCCGTTATGCTCCGGGTCCGGTTTTCCCACATAATCCACAGCCTCCGACACCTCGCCTGCCGAAACCGAATCGCCGTACACTTCGATCCTGCGCCGGGATCTTTCCGGAGGAGCAAGGAACTCTGCTCCGTCTTCTATCTCAAATCCCAGAAATGCCACCTCATGACAGGAATCCTGCCGCTTAAACAGAAGCACCTCATGGGAACCGTCTTCTGTCGTCTGATTTACGGGGATTTCAATAACAGCTTCCCCATTATCCGGCAGGCGGAGCTTTGTCTGCTCCCCGTCCAGAATACAGCCGAGATAATTCTCCCAATATGCTTTTTTGTTTCTCACATATACTTTCAGCGTGTCGCCTGTAAAACGCATCCGCACCGACGTACAGGGGAATACGAACACAGGGGCAGTCCGATTCCTCCAGTCCACTCTTCCCGTATACTGCAGATACTTATGCTCTGGCATGATCAGCATTTTTTTCCTCCTTTTCTCCGAAAAGTCCGGAGTCATAGTCCTTTTCATTTTCCGCCGTTTCCTCAGAAATATATCTCTGGAAGATCTTATTCAAAAATATGGCATTGATTCTGGCTGTAAGTGAAAATCCAACGGCCACATAAACCGGCGTGGCAAGTGCCATCGTTACACTTCCAAAAACAATACAGACTGCCGGAATCATGTTCAATACCAGCATAATAATCGTAAAGGGAAAATGCCGGACTGCCATGTACCCGGCGTTCTTGAATATATTTTTTACCGTATTTTCAAATCGGGCCTGCACAGCGAATACATATGTAAACACCATTCCCCATATAAAAGTCAAAGCGCCTACCGCTATATTAAGAAGACTCCACATATTTTTCGCCACCATCAGATCAAAAGTCAGCAAAATGCCTGTGGCAAGCATGATCAGCCAGATTCCTGTGCTTTTCTTCCATTCTTCTTTCCATGCCGAGAAATATTCCTTTGCCACATAAACGCATTCTTTTCTCTCCATCCGCAGTGTTACCCGGTACATGGCAGAAAGAGACATTCCAATAGTCACTATCGGAATACTTGTTATAATAAACAGCACATTTAATATAAGGATATCTCCCACTCTGCCCATAAATCCGAAAAACGGATTATCAATCCCGAACCTTTTCATTCTTTCATCTCCCAAAAATCTTCTATTTTCCTTAATCAAATATAAAATCTATTACTTTCGAATAAAGTCAAGAAATGCCTGACATTCTTCCTCATTCTTGCCGGTATCCGGAAAGGCAAGAAGAAGAGGCTCTCCTGTCTTATTTTCCAGATATCCTGAAAGTTCCGTATTTTCCACTTCTACCGCTGTAGCAATTCCTTTATCTCTATATAAAGTAAATCCTTCTGTATTCCAGCCTTCGAGATTCCTGAAAGTTCCTCCCAGCTTCTCACAGTACTTATAAAAGCTTTCAGGCAAAACAACTGCGTCCAGCTCTCCATTCTGCCATTTAAAGAAAAATTTTTCATAAGAACTCTCATTAATCCCCTCCGGTTCAATATCTCCATAGGCTATATTAAAGTCTGAATTAATCTCCATCCGTTTTTCGTCAATTCCTGAAACAGCAGAGAAATCTTTTTCTATTTCTTCATCTCTGGTAAAATTTATTTCCTGATTCACCAGCGCACAGGTAAAAAGAGGGGGAGCCTCCCTAAAACCAAAATGAAAAAGAATCAGACATATAGCTCCGATCATTCCCAATATGTGATACCAGTAATACGTCAGAATATATTCTCCTTTTTCCCTTCGGTTCATTCCGGCGGTATTTTTTCTGATCTCTCTGATATAATGTCCCATGACTATCAGCCTCTCCTGATTCTTTTTTAGATTTCTAATTTAATTTGTCTTTTAAAAAAAAGCAGCGGTCTTGAACCGGTATGTCCTTACCGCTGCTTTGATTCTGCATGTATAATCTTATTGATTATTCTCTGACTTCAGCAGTTCTAAGTTTTTATGGATCAGTTCACATCTCTGTTTTACGCAATCCGAAGACCTTAAAGGATCTTTCGGCGTATGGAACAGATAATCTTCCATCTTATCGATAGTAGTTGTTGCCACATGCATCCTTGTATCACAGGATGCATAGTATATATAAATATCGCCATTTTCCTTTGCAATAGCCCCGTTTGTAAATACAACGTTGGAGACATCTCCTACCCTCTCAGAGCCAAGAGGCACAAGAAATACTCCAGAGGGCTCTGCGATCACCTGATCAGGATGTTCAAGATCCGTGCCGAATGCATAGAGTACATAGCGCAGTCCTGCTGCTGTATTTCGTACTCCGTGGGCAATGTGGATCCAGCATTTGCTGCCCCGGATCGGTACGGCGCCCGCGCCGTTCTTTGATTCCGTCAAAGTATGATAAATACGTCTGCTGATAATCTTTTCTTCATCAATCACAGCATGCTCAATATCATCACACAGTCCGAATCCGATTCCTCCGCCTGACCCTGTTTCGATAAATCCATCCATAGGCCGGGTGTAAAAAGCATATTTCCCATCTACAAATTCCGGATGAAGGGCTACGTTTCTCTGCTGGGGAGAACGAAGGGTCTTCAGATTATCCAGACGCTCCCAGGTTTTCAGATCCTTTGTACGAACGATGCCTGCCGCCGCCACTGCTGCGGAAAGATCCGGGTTCTCCTGATCCTTGCTTTCGGAACAGAATACCCCATAAATCCATCCATCTTCATGTTTTGTAAGCCGCATATCGTAGACGTTAGTCTCCTCCGGGCAGGTATCCGGAAGTACTACCGGATAATCCCAAAAATGAAATCCGTCAATTCCGCTGTCGCTTTCTGCCACTGCAAAAAAGGACTTTCTGTCATTCCCTTCCACACGGACAACAAGATAATATTTCCCGTTCAGTTCTATGGCTCCTGAATTCATGACCGCATTAATGCCCAGCCTCTCCATAAAATAGGGATTTGTCTCTTTATTCAGATCATATCTCCAGTGGACCGAAGCAAAATCTCTTGTCAGCACGGGAAACTCATATCTCTCATAAATTCCATTATAGAAATCCGTCTTGCGGTTTTTTCTTTCTATCAGACGGTCTACTTTTGCCTTTTCTACATAATACTGCTCATGTAACATTCTCTGTCCTCCTGATAACTTCCATACACATCCTTCCGTTGTGATACGGGCATTTCCATGGCTCTACCACAGGCTTGTCAAGAGGATTTCCTTCCTGATCCACTGCCCAGAACCACTCAGATCCGGCTCTGTGATCTACTATTTTTTCCTTGATATATTTCCATATATCTTCTGCCGCCTCCAGATATTCCCTGTGTTCCGGGGATCTCTGCCATCCGTTTAGAAATCCTACTACAGCTTCCGCCTGAACCCACCAGACC
>JFBN01306900.1_pt1 | contig 14621 bp, 12 predicted proteins | sample 768741 | NCBI WGS metagenome assembly JFBN01 (sample SAMN01983846, study PRJNA193217) | chicken gut metagenome | biome: terrestrial biome; isolation source: ceca of Broiler chicken | host: Gallus gallus | place: United Kingdom: England | collected 2010-09-07
GGCGAAGCCAAAGATTTACAGGTGGAGCGCAGCGGCAAACGAAAACGAAGTTTTCATCTTGGCTCTGCCGAGCCGCATCCTGTCTTGGGCGAAGCCAAAGATTTACAGGTCGAGCGCAGGGGCAAATCGAAAACAAGATTTTCGCTTTTGACGATGCCGAGTGGCAGTAGTAAGGGGGCGTTCAAAGCGGGTAGGGCGGGCAAGCAAAAGGGCGGAAGGCACTGTGCCTTCCGCCCTTTTGCTTGCCCGCTTTTTCGAAAAAGCGGTTATTCTGCCAGCGAGGGGTCCTTTTCCAGGGAGAGAAGTTCCGACCCGGAAGCATCGCACAGGTAGAGCATCTCGCCTGCTACCCGGAACGACTGTACTTGCGCCAAGGCTTGGAGAACGGCCGTCTCGGCATCCATGTTCTGGCAGGCCATCATCGTGGTGATCATCGGGCCGAAAGTCAGTGCCGAGGGGTTTTGCGGATCCAATTCAAACGTCCCGTTGATTACGTTGCAGCCCGCATTCCCGTGTACGCGGTGTTCCGCCAGGGTAAACTGCAGCATGGGGGTTTTCTCGGTCTCTCCCAGAGTGGCACCGTTTACCGTACGGATCGCCCATGCGCCTTCCAAAGCCGTCGAATCGGCCGCGGCAGCTATCTCCGGACGCTGTTGGAGCAGCAGGAGTTCTTTTCCCTTCTGGTCGCACAGCGCAATGGCGAGCAGCGAATCCGTCTCGTCAGTGGCGACGCTTTCGAACGAGCGAACGGCTTCCAGCGCTTTCAGGATGTTGTTTTCTATTTCCATATTCGGGCAGGCCATCCGGGTGGTGGCAACCGCTCCGAAGGTGAGCGAGCCGGGTTGCAGCGAATCGGTCTGGAAGGTGCCCATCATGCGGTTGCAGCCGCTATTGCCCCAGATGCGGCCTTGTGCGAGGTCGAAAGTGATGAACGGGGAGTTTTCCTGGCCGGGAGAGAGGACTTCGTCGCCCACTTGAACGATGTCCCAGGAGCCTTCCAGTTGGGTGGCCGGCAGGATTTTGCTTGTTCCGCTGCAGGAAGCCAGCATCAGGGCCACCGCGGAAACACTCACAGCGTGAAGAAGAGATTTTTTCATAGCATACATTTTTTTGTTTGTCGTTTTGATGGTAAATCGATCGATAAAATTACGTCATTCGTTTGTTAAAATATTGTAAGGGCCTGTTAAACCCCTCTCACGGTTTCACAAGATGACCCGAGGGCCGAGGTCAGGATTCCGGAGCGAGGTACTTGTCCAGCCAGGAGAAAAACTCGGCTTGCCACAGCAGGGCATCCTGCGGGCGGAGGATCCAGTGGCATTCGTCGGGGAACAGGACCATCCGCGCCTCGATCCCCCGCAGGCGGGCGGCCTGGAAGGCCTGCATGGACTGGCCGAGCGGCACTCGGAAGTCCTGTTCGCCCTGCAGGATCAGGATGGGCGTATCCCACTGGTCCACGTAGGACGAAGGCGAGTATTCGTTGTACGAAGGGTTGGCTTTGTTCTGCCAGTAGGCCCCGCTGAGGTCTTTGTTGGCAAAGAAGATCTCCTCGGTAGTCCCGTACCAGCTCTTCATGTCGAACGTACCGCAGTGGGCGATGAAGGTCTTGAAGCGTCCCTGGTGTTTCCCGGCCAGCATATAGACCGAGTATCCCCCGTACGAGGCTCCTACCGCCCCCAGACGCTCGCGGTCGATGTAGGGTTCGCGCGCTACGTCGTCGATGGCGGTCAGCAGGTCGGTGATGGCTTGTCCGCCCCAGGCACCGGATACCTCCTCGTTCCACTTGACACCGAAGCCCGGAAGCCCCCGCCGGTTGGGGATGACCACGACGTAGCCCTTGGCAGCCATCAGCTGGAAATTCCAACGGAAGGAATAGTCCGGCGTGAGGGGCGACTGCGGTCCGCCGCCGCAGAAGAGCAGCGCGGGGTATTTTTTATCCGGGTCGAAATGCGGGGGGAAGACCATCCAGACGAGCATCTGCCGTCCGTCGGTGGTGGTAACCCAGCGGGCTTGTACCGGAGAGGGAGCGATGGACTGCATCGCGGGACCGTTCACATCGGTAAGGGGACGGATGGTTTTCCGTTTCAGGTCGTAGGCCACCAGTTCGTTCGGACGGTTGAAGTCGTAGCGTTCGGCGATGATGTATTTCCCGGTGGGGATGAATGCGCCGGTGCAGGTTTTCTCCTTGGTCAGTTGGGTGATGTCTTGGTTGGGGGCGAGTTGGCTCAGGTCTTTGGGCAGGGAGTATTCGAAGAGTTGTTCTACTCCGTTAAACGCCGTGCGGAATACGAGGGAGAGGCTGTTTTTCTCCCACGCGAACGCTTCGACGGTCTCGTCCCACCGCTTGGTCAGGTTGTAGGTGCGCCCGGTAGCCCATTCGAGGATCTTGATGTCGTTTTTGTCGGCTTCGTATCCGTCCTCGTCCATCGAGAGCCAGGCGAGAAAGCGCCCGTCGGGGCTCCAGGCCGGGTTGGTGTCGTAACCGCCGTTGCCCTGGGTGAGGTTTTCAGTTTCCCCCGATACGATGTCGTAGAGGTAGATGTCGGAGTCGGTGGAGATGGCAGCGGCCGTGCCTTGTTTCTTTTTGCAGGTATAGGCGATCTTCAGTCCGTCGGGACTCCAGGCCAACTGTTCAGCTCCGCCGAAAGGCGTCAAGGGGCTGTCGTACGGCTGTCCGGCCATGATGTCCGTCCCTTCTCCCGATACTTCCGTCCCGTTGAAGGGGGCGTAGAATACGTGCGAAACCTTATCGTCCTCCCAGGTGTTCCAGTGGCGGTACATCAGGTCGTCGATGATGCGCGCGTTGGCTTTGGGAAGCTCGGGATAGAGTTCGGCCGTGGTGGGGCGGTATTTCACCTGACGGGTAAAGAGCACCGCATCGCCTTTGGGCGAAAAGAGCACGTTTTCGATGCCTCCTTCGATATGGGTGGCTTGTCGCGCATCCTCTCCGGCGGGGGTCATGGTCCAGAGTTGCCCCTGCTGGAGGTAGGCGACGCGTCCCGAAGGGGTGAAGCCGATGGCCTGTGCGCTTTGGGTGCCGTCGGTGAGTTGTCGTTGCTGCCCGGAGAGGTTGCAAGCGGCGATGCGCGTAGTGCCCTGATTGGCCGCTATGTCGTATTGGGTGATGTTGTACAGCACGGTCGAGCCGTCGGGACTGACTCCCGCCAGGCTTACGCGTTGCAGTTCCCAGAGTTTTTCCGGGGTCATTACTTCATTTTGAGCGTTGGTTGCCAGGGTCATGGTCGATGTCAGCAGTAAGGTCAGAACTCCACGAATGGTCATGTCGCGTTGTGGTATTAGAGTTTTTTTTCAGTATCGCAAACGTGTTCAAAAATAGGCAAAGCCGAGTGTCGCAGCAAGGGGAGAACGAAGTTTTTGCCCCTTGTCGAAGCCGGGCCGCATCCTGTACTGTGGAAATGTCGTGAAAGCCGAATGCAGCGGCCGTAGGGCGGGTTACTTGCCGTTGAACTGGTTCATCGTGCGTTCGATCCCCGCCAGGGCGAACGACTCGATGAGGTCGGCGGCGGTATCCAGACGCTCCGCCATCGCGGATTCCTCCTCGGAGGTCCACTCCCCGAGCACGTAGTCCACCTGTCCGCCTCGTGCAAAGTCGTTGCCGATCCCGAAGCGGAAACGGGCGTAGGCCTCCGTGCCCAGCATTTCGGAGATGTTGCGCAGGCCGTTGTGCCCTCCGTGCGAACCTTTGGCCTTCAGACGCAGTGTGCCGAAGGGAAGGGCGAGGTCGTCGCAGACTACCAGCAGGCGGTCCGGGGTCAGACGGTTGTCGTTGAGGTGGTAGCGGACAGCTTTTCCGCTGAGGTTCATGTAGGTGGACGGTTTGAGCAGCATCAGGACTTTGTTCTTGAGCTGGATCTCGGCGGTGGCTCCCAAGCGGTCGGTGTGGAAGCCCACCCCGTGCCGCCGGGCAAGGTGGTCCAGGATGCGGAATCCGATGTTGTGTCGCGTATGGGTGTATTCGGCGCCGATGTTTCCCAATCCGGCTACCAGATATTTTTCCATGGGGCTTGCGGTCTTTTTTTCGTTCGGGCAAAGATACGGCTTTCCGGCGGGAAAACGTCAAGGCATCTCCGGGGGCGCGAACCAGTACGAAAAGTCCCGGACCGTCCCGTCGTCCAAGCGTACGGGATAGGTGCACCGGCGGGGTTCACCCAGGGAAAACTCCACCGGGAAGCGGAAAATGTCCCCGTCGTAGCAGAAAGTGTGGTATTCGCCGTTTTCTCCGCACACGTCCACCTGCGCGGGTAGTGTGCGGACGAACTCCCGGTCGATCTTCCGCCCGACGAACTCCCGGCCGAGGACCCCTTCGGTCACCGTTACCACGACCGTCTGCAGGCCCGAAGCGAGGAACTCCTCCATCACTTCTGCGGAAGGTCGGCCCCACAGGGGTTCTACCACGTGGATGCCCAAGGGTGCGAGCTGTTTCTCGCGGTAGGAGCGTACCTCGTGCAGGAAGATGTCGCCGAAGAGGAAATGCGTGATCCCTTGTTCGAGGAAATGCCGCGCGGCGGTGTCCATCGCCTCCCGGTAGGAGATCATCGAGCCTTCCGGGGGAAGTTCCACTTCGAACAGGGGAATGCCGATGCTCTCGGCTTGTCTTTTGAGCAGCGACTGGGGAATGTGGTGCATCGACGACTGCCGGGTGCTCCGGTGAACGGTGGTGAGCAGCGACACGACGTCGTAACGCCCTTCCTGCAACACTTGCGTCAAGGCCAGTGCCGAGTCTTTCCCGCCGCTCCAGTTGAATACCGCTTTTTCTTTCATCGTTTTGCTCTTTTCTCGGTTTTTAGGCACCGGCTCTTTCGGTGTAGGGCTTGCCTGGTGATGCGGTGGAGCGTTCAGTCCGGCGCGTCCGAATACTGGAATATCCGCAGGTTGAACTGCCCGACGATGGCCAGCACGTGGTCGAAGATATCGGACTGGATCTGTTCGTACCGCACCCATTCCTGCTGGGCGGAGAAACAGTAGATCTCCAGCGGGAGTCCGGTGGGGCCGGGTTGCAGCTGGCGCACCATGTGGGTCATCTGGGTATTGATGTCGGGGCGGTGTGCGAGCCAAAGGTCGAGGTATTCGCGGAAGGCCCCGACGTTGGTCAGGCGGAGTTGGTCCAGGGGGTTTTCGTGCTGGGCGTTGTAGGCCTGCAGTTCGGCCTGTTTGTTGCGGATGTAGTCTTTCAGCAGGTCGGACTGGGCCAGGGAGTCGATTTCCTCCGGGGTCAGGTAATGGATGGAGGTAACGTCGATATAGATGGAGCGTTTTATCCGGCGGCCTTGGGATTCCGCCATGCCGCGCCAGTTGACAAACGAGTCGGAGACCAGCTTGTAGGTGGGGATGGTGGTGATGGTCATGTCCCAGTTGCGCACCTTGACCGTGGTCAGGTTGATGTCCATCACCGTACCGTCCGCCCCGGCGTCCGACATGGTGATCCAGTCGCCGATGGATACCATGTTGTTGGCCCCCAGTTGGATGCCGGCCACAAAGCCCATGATCGAGTCCTTGAAAAGGAGCATCAGTACCGCTGCGAATGCCGTCAGCCCGGCCAGCAGCGTGGATACCGACTCGCGGGTGAAGATTCCCACGATCACGATGAGTCCCGCGCACCAGAAAAAGATCATTACCGACTGGACGAATACTTTTATCGGGCGGTCTTTCGAGATAGGATAGCTTTGGTAGATCCTCTCCAGTCCGTTCAATACCGCCATGATGAGCATCACGGCCGCCAGAACGATCCAGGCGCCGACAAAACGTTCGACGAGGTACATCTTTTCCCATTTGATCCACGAGAGCCCCACCAGCACTACGTTGGGCGCGACCAACAGTCCCAGCCGCGAGAAGAACGTGCGGTCGAACATCAGGCTGTCCCACCGGAATCGCGTGCGGTGTACCATCCAGAGGATGAAGCGTCCGATCCACTTCTTGACCAGAAAGTACGACAGCCATGCGCACAAAGCGATGATGGCCAGGGTGATGAGGGTGCTTAAAAAGTCGATCAATCGTTCGGATTGCAGCCCCCAGTCGTGCAGGATCTGTGTGATGTCCATGGTGTTGTTTTTCTTTTTGCAGCAGGCTCGTTTCTCTTTTTCCCCTCCCGAAGGTAGGAGGAAAAGCGGTACGCCCTTGCACAAAGATAGTTTTTTCCCGGTTTTCTCCCAGCTAAATTCCTTGGGAAAGAGACAGTGGATTTTTGTAAGGTTTTTCCTTTGAAAATATTTCTTTTTTGATTATATTCGGGAAAGCGAACCACACACTCCGCTCTTTCGGCTTTTAATAATTATCGAAAAGGAAATATAATGAGTGAAAAACAAGCCCGAACCTCGCTCGAACGCCTTCAGAAAGAACTCGACCGCTCGATCGCCTCGGCCAAACGCCGCATCGACGCCGCGTATCTCGACGCGTTGCGCGGGAGCGTCGCATTGTGGAATCTGGAGCCGGGTTCGCCGGAATACACCCGTCTGGATACGCAGCTTCGGCAGAAGTATCAGGAGCAACTCACGGAGGTGATCGAGGCCGCTGAAAAGGAGTACGAGCGCCGTTGTGTGGAACTTTTTGCCGAAGCGATCGACGGACTTCCCTCCCGGCAGGAGAGCATGGCCGAATTTACCGCGCGGTTTTCCGGGGCACAGAGTTTTGCGGCGGACAAGCAACTTTCGATCGCCCGTTCGGGCGGGATGCTGTCCCAGGAGGTAAAACTGCTCAACCAACTGCTCAAAGACCCGCAGGTACTCGCCGCCTTGGGAACGGTGCGCAACGGGAAACTCACCAAAGGTCAGGTGGAGACCCTGCGGAAGTTCCTGCACGACCCGCAGACGGCTTCGCGCTTGGGGATCGACCTGCACCGGTGGCGGCAGACCGTCTATGGCCGGGATACGGCAGCGGGCGATGCGGCGGCTTATGCCGGCAATACGGCCGAGCAAAACCTGATCAAGGGCAGCTATGTGCTGCAAAACACGATGGGGCGCGAGGTGCCCGAGATCCTCGGCTACCGCATCGCGGTGCGGGCTACCAATACACGCGGAGGACGCCGCACCCGGGACATCTGCGACGACTACGCGGGGGACTATTCGAAGGACTTCGTGTTTACCGGATGGCATTACAACTGCCGCTGTTCGTGCCATCCGCTGATCTACGTCGGTTTTCTCACCCCGCAGCTCAAGGCCAAGGGCTTTATCGGCATTTCGAGCAAAACGCCCATCACGCGGATGCCGCCCGGGGTGGCGGCCAGTCTGACCAAAAACCTGGAGACCTACCGGCAGCAGTTCCCCGCCTTGCCCCAGGCCAATTTCGTGGAGTACCGGGGGCAAACGCGCCTGTTGGCCGAGATGACTCCCGAGGAGCAGTTGGGCTATTACCTGGAGCGTTTCCGTGGGGACGATTTTCTCAAAGACGTCCAGAGCATCGACGTAGCGCTGGTCGATCCGGCCGACCCCGAAGTGCTGATGGATACCCGGATCACCGACCGTCAGGCGCGTTTTCAGATCTCCACCCGCACCGCTTCCGACGGGCACAATCCGGCGGAGGACCTTCTGGCCGCATTCCGCCAGTCGCATACCGGGGTCGAACTGACCAAGGCGCAACTCTCGGCCGTATCGGACATCACGCACGAGATGGTGCACACCATGAGCCAGGACGAATCCTTTGCCCGTCTGGAGCAACTCTACCCCCAGTGGCGGGACGAGATCCTGGACTTCAACCTGTATCCCGAATCGCGCCAACGCCGCACCCTGGAGATGCTCACCGAGTGGTACGCCCGGGAGATCTTCCCCGAAGTCGCCGCGCGCCAGGGCTGGAGCCTGCCCGCCGATTACCGCAACTGGATCGGCACCGGGTACACCAACCTGGTGGACAACCTGAACACCTTCCTGCAGTATGTGCCCGACCCGCAGCAGTTCCGCACCCGCATCGAGGAAATCCTGCGCCGGGGGGACAAAGCGCTCGCCTACCGGTTTTTCACCCAGACCATCCGCGAGAGCGGCGCCTTGCGCAACACTCGCAGTGCCACGACCGCCCTCAACCGAATGCTCGACACGGAAGACCCCTCGGCCTTCGAGCAGTACATGAAGGAAAACGGCCAGGCCGCCGCCTCCGCCGCCCAGCAAGCGGCTGTCGTGGGAACCGCCGGGCAGAAAGCCACTTCGACTCTCGCCGCCAAGCAGGTGGAGCAGGACCTCGCCCGACTTGTGCGCAACACGGATGCGGCCGCCAAAGCCCTCGGCACGGGCGTGGAAGCAGTCAAAAAGGACGCCCTGGTCGCCCTCTCCGACGAAGCGCTTCTCCGCGTGTTTTCGCGCATGCGGACGCCGATGCAGTGGCTGATGCCTTTCGGGACCATCGTCTCCCTCTACGAAGAGCAGCAAAAGCCCGCCGAACCCGTCGAACCGGGCAACCTGTTTCCCGGGCTCGAACGTTATATCTCGCCGACGTTTTACCGGGACCGTTTTTATCTCCGGGGACTTTCGGCCGGTGTTGTAGATGGAGTCATCAACCTAGTGGTCGAACTGTACCGAACGGGAAAAGGTGCCATACAGTATATCGGTTACGGAGCGGCCAGCAAATTGTCCCGCATGCCCATCTGGCCGGACTCCATTCAGAAGAAACTGGATGAGGCCGATAAGAAGTATTACCAGATCAACCTTTCGGCCTACCAGTCAGGGTCGGATTTGATCGAGTTTATCGACCGTTACCATACCGACATACTGTTCCGTAGCCTGTTCCAGGATCAAGTACTGGAATTGCTGGGCGACTATTTCTCGCGTCTGGACGGTGTTACCGGCGAGCAAGGCTATGCGCAGGGACGTTTTATCTTCGACGTAGCGCTCATGTTGATCCCCGGGGGGAACCTCAAGAAACTGCTCGACACCTGGAAACGGACGAAAAGTTTCAAACTGCTGGAATTCCTCCCCGCCCAGTACAAGAACCTGCTGAAAGCCACCTCCTCGCAGAAAGACCTCCGGGCCATCGAGAAAGTTACCGGCGAGGTCGATTTCACCAAACCCATCCCGGTCGATGCCCAGACGGTCTCGTATCCCGTCCGTTCGTTGACCGTATCGGAGGACGTCCTTCGGAGCGGGCAGCAAGTATCCCGCCCGCCTGTCCAGGGAAGTGTTTGGGACAATGTCCTCCAGCAAATCTACGAGTCGTCGGATAGGCCGGCGTTGTCAGCCCCGCGGGACGTCAAAAGCTACCTTCCCCAGATTTACAGCCCGGCAGTATTAGCGACGGAGATATACCAGTCCTCGCAAGCCAGTCAGCCGGTGAAGTATTCTAACTTTTTGCTGCAATGGGTCGCCGATTGGGGAAGATACGAACAGTACGTCCAGCGAAAACAGCGACAGTACAAAACACCTCGGGGATTTTTCGATTGGAAAGTCGTGTCCGACTATTACAGAAACAACTCTCCGATGGCGCGGGGGAATCGTTTTGACAGAAAGGCAGAAGATGAAAAGTGGTATAAATATCATCAGGTTAATCTTGAAAATGGGAGAAGACTGGATTCTTATGGCGTGGAAAAACAGTGCATAGTGTCCAGAAAAGCCATCGATCTGTCAAAGATAAACCTGAAAACCTTCGAAAGGTACCTGAAAGAATTTCACGAGAAATACAAGCGCGGAACGGTTATACGGACAAATAAATATGACAAGATAGATGGAACAGTATTGGAAGGAAAATATTATTTGGAAATCCCCGAAAGCAACAAGAATTTTCCGGATTTGCAAAAATTCATTAATTTAGCCAGAGAATATGACGTGGAAATCATCTTTAAACCCGAATAAAGCCATGACTATTCAAGAGCATGTACAGGATGATCTGTTTTCGATCAATCGGGAACTATTTGAACGGATCAATTTTGCCGGACGTTTTGAGGCTCTTTCCCGCCAGCATCCTATCCGTCCGGACCTCGATCGTTTGATGATATTGGACTTCGACTTGACCAAGGAGATTTTGGAGTCGTTCGGCTACAAGATCCGCTACTTTCGGAGCGAGCGGTTTTTTCAAGCAACAGAAAAACGAGATGGTTATGAATTTCGTTTCAATATCGCACTTGACTATGGGAGAGCGGAACTTATCACATCGGTATATTGTGGCAAAAAATTGGTAAGAGAGGTGTCAGATGTGTGGATGGGATTGTATGAATTGTTGATGAATGTGCCTTGGGAACAAGTGCCGCGTTATCCTTTTTTCGGCGATTACGACGAGTTGGAGGCGGTGTTGCGCGAGAGTTTTTCGCTATGGGAGGATTTCAAGCGGGAATTTTTGGCAGAATATCCCAAACCTATGTAAGCATTGTTCTTCTATTTTTTTGCCGCGCTTCCGAAAGGGGGTGCGGCTTTTTTATGCCGGATTCGTAAAAATTCATTAATTTAGCCAGAGAATATGGCGTAGAAATCATCTTTAAACCAGAATGAGTTATGGGAATAAATGTAGATACAAATATTTTGTCTTCAAGGGATCGGATGATACTCAATAAGATCAATTTTGCCGGACGTTTTGAGGCCCTTTCCCGCCAGCATCCTATCCGTCCGGACCTCGATCTTTTGATGATATTGGACTTCGACCTGACCAAGGAGATTTTGGAGTCGTTCGGCTACAAGATCCGCTACTTTCGGGGCGAGCGGTTTTTTCAAGCAACAGAAAAACGAGATGGTTATGAATTCAAATTTAATATAGCACTTGAATATGGTCAGGTAGAATTGATTTGGGCTGTATTTCGTGATAAAAAATTAGTACGTCCCTTATCGAGGATATGGATGGGATTGTATGGATTGTTGATGAATGTTCCTCGGGAACAAGTACCGCTTTATCCTTTTTTCGGCGATTACGACGAGTTGGAGGCGGTGTTGCGCGAGAGTTTTTCGCTATGGGAGGATTTCAAGCGGGAATTTTTGGCAGAATATCCCAAACCTATGTAAGCATTGTTCTTCTATTTTTTTGCCGCACCCCACCGGGGTGCGGCTTTTTTATGCCCTTTCCCGGCAGCCGGTCCCGGCAGTACTATATCTACAAAATTACACCGAAACAGGAAGAACTCAAGGAGGGAATTCCTATCTTTGAGAGCAAAATCGCTCCAATCCGGGACGGCACCTACCGGACCGAGGGCGGCCTTCTCCAGATATACGTGCCGAATATGGATAAATGGAACGAACCTGAGCGGGTGATGCGATTGGAAATGTAACCGTGAATCATGTTTAACACCATAAAACCGACAAAGCCATGATAGATTTTGCTTCTTTGTACAAAAAGGTCGATGAATTGGTCGATGCAAACGATTTCGAACCAGCCTTGACACTCGTGCGTGATGCCGCTCACCGGATCTTGGAAGGGGGAAAATTGCCCATTTCCAAAGAGGAAATCGAGTATTTTTTACAGAACTCGTATTGGGCCATAGATAGGGCAGAAAACAGTCAACGTGGAGCATTTTGGAGCCATGAACTGGATATTTTATCGGAAGATATATTTCTAACCGGATTAAAAATTATTCGCAAGTATGATATACAGGATGTGAAAACCAAGATATCTTACGTGCGTTGTGTTTGCACTATTGAAAAGGATCCGGAGAGATTAGCGGCCTTGCACAAAGAGTTCGACGAGTTGTCGGCTTTGCATGCCGCGCAGTCCCGCCGCAAGAAGTTGTGAGGACTTTTTTGCCCGGCAGTAGAGCCGCACCCCGCCGGGGTGCGGCTTTTTTATGCCCTTTCCCGGGACTTCGGAGTTTACAAGGCAGCTTTTCGCACCCCTTGCGTCCCGACCCGGTCGTGGATCATTCTCCCTTGGCACAGGGGAGAGAGTGTAGTGGCGATGAATTCCCGAACGGGTACTTCGGCCGAGGCCGGGTAGAGCAAGTGTACGTTGGCGCCGGCATCGAGCGTAAAGTAAAGGGGTACCAGAGTCTCTTTCCGGTATTGCCATACGGCATCCAGCACGGCAATCGTCGCCGGTTTGAACAGGATGTAACACGGGTCGGCGGTCATCATCATCGCGTGCAGGGTCAGTGCTTCGCGTTCGGCCAAGGCTCCGAATGCCGCTACGTCGCCCCGCTGGAGGATTTCCCGCAGGCGTTCCACGTGTTCTCGGGCTTGGGCAAACCGCGCCGAGGCGTACGGATGCCCTTTCATCAGGGCGTGTCCGGCGGTGCTGGATACGCTTTTGGCTCCGTGTTCGATCAGCAGGACGGTATCCCGAAAATCCCGAAATACGGGATGGATGTCCGCTTCGGGGAGCGGTACGGCGTACAGGTCGGATGAGGCAGGTACCGAGGGGCATTCCCCCCACAGGACGACACCGGGATAAATGCTTCGGGAGGCGCTTCCCGACCCCAACCGGGCGTAGAACGATACCCGCCGCAGGAAGTCCTCCTGCGCCAAGGGAGCGGAGCAGGCGTTCTCAAAATCCACCAGACAGGCGGCCAAGGCTCCCAGTCCCGAAGCCGACGAAGCAATGCCCGAGGAATGCGGGAAACTGTTGGAGGTGTGCAACACGAAGGCATAGTCGCGCAGATAGGGTGCGTAGGGGGCGATCCGGTCGAAGAACTGCTCGATCTTGGGGACGAATCCCGGTGCCGGCTTCCCGTCGAGTTGGACCTCGATCCGGTACGGCCGGTCGTCTCCTTCTCCGCAGCGGGGCGAGATGTCGAGAGTGGTATCCGTGCGGCAGGCTTCCAGGGTGAGGCTCACCGAGGGGTTGGCCGGGAGCTGGCCTTCCCGTTTGCCCCAGTATTTGACGATGGCGATATTCGAGGGGCATGTCCAACGGGTATGGTACGCAGGCTTTCCGGCCGGCAGGCGGGCGATGTCTAACATTTCGGCGTTTTTTTGTTTTTACGACCAGACAAAGATAAACCATTTGATGGGAAAACCGATTTATCGGTTATATTTGCAACTTTCAAGCGGTATTCTCGCAATGCCGGAAAACCTGTACCACAAAAAACATTGAGAAATTATGCGAACGACTTTCTTCAGTCTTTTCTTGCTGTTCTTCGGTGCCGTTGCCGCCCAGCAAAAGAACGCTCCGTTGCCCAACATCATCCCCGAACCTGTTGAGATGACCTCCGGGCAGGGGCAGTTTACCATTTCCCGCGCAACGCGCGTGTATGCAGCCGACAAAGAGGCGGAAAAATCGGCCAAGTACTTCATCGACTACTTCAACCGCCATTTCGGATACCGTTTGGCCCTGGCCAAGAAAGATGCGGGCGAAGACCTGATCGTCTTTTCCGACCGGAAAAACGGGGAGACCTCGGGCGGATATACCCTCACGGTTACTCCCGAAGCGATCCGTATCGAGGGAAATGACGGTCCGGGTGTGTTCTATGGCATGCAGAGCCTCATCCAGATGCTGCCTACCCGGGCGGGAGTGCTGCCCATCATCGGGGCGGTGACGATCCGCGATTATCCCCGTTTCGCATACCGGGGCATGCACTTCGACTGCGTCCGGCATTTCTTCCCGGTGGAATACGTAAAACGCTATATCGACTATCTGGCGTTGCACAAGATGAACTATTTCCACTGGCATCTGACCGATGACCAGGCCTGGCGCCTGGAGATGAAGTCCCACCCGGAACTCACCGCCCAAGGCTCTACCCGCGAAGGGGAAATCCTCGGGTTGTATCCCGGCACGTACCGCAAACGCCCCTACGGAGGCTACTATACCCAGGAGCAGGCCAAGGAGATCGTAGAATATGCCGCCGAACGCTATATCACCGTTATCCCCGAGATCGACATCCCGGGCCATTGCATGGCGGTACTGGCCGTGCATCCCGAATTCAGCACCCAGCCGGACCTGGAGCACAAGACGGCCCAGACCTGGGGGATCTACAACAAGTTCAACAACGTGCTGGCTCCCAAACCGGAGGTGTTCGCTTTCCTGACCGATGTGTTCTCGGAGTTGTGCGATGTGTTTCCTTCGCAGTACATCCATGTGGGGGGCGATGAATGTGCCAAGAAATGGTGGAAGGAGTCCGAACAGGCTCAGCAATTCATGAAAGAGCACAACCTAAAGGACGAAGAAGAACTCCAGAGCTATTTCATCCACTATGTGGGGGATGTGATCGCCAAGAAAGGAAAGACGACGGTCGGCTGGAACGAGATCCTCGAAGGCGGTCTGGCTCCCGATGCGGTAGTGATGAGCTGGCAGGGAACCGCCGGGGGTATTACGGCGGCCAAGTCCGGCCATCGGGTCATCATGACACCCTCGGGTTACTCGTATTACAACAACCTCCAGTCCCGCAATCAGCGACAAATTACCCACCAGGGTTATCTTCCCTTGGAAAAGGTGTACAAGTACGACATCATTCCCGCCGAACTGACCCCGGAGCAGGCCTCCAACATCATCGGTGCGCAGGCTTGCCTGTGGACGGAGTATTTCCCCACGACGGGCAAGGTGGAAATGGCGCTGTTCCCGCGTTTGTCCGCTTTGGCCGAAAACGTGTGGTCCCAGCCGGAAAAGAAGGATTGGGAGCGTTTCCTGCGCAAGATGCCCGATCAGTTCGAGCGGTACGATCTGTGGGGAGCCCGCTTCTCGGAGGATTTCTTCCGGATGTACGACCTCCCGTATTACGATCCGACGACCCGGTAATCCGGTTCAATATTCTCGTCAAACAAAAACGGGCGGCCCCA
>JFBN01432790.1_pt1 | contig 14565 bp, 8 predicted proteins | sample 768741 | NCBI WGS metagenome assembly JFBN01 (sample SAMN01983846, study PRJNA193217) | chicken gut metagenome | biome: terrestrial biome; isolation source: ceca of Broiler chicken | host: Gallus gallus | place: United Kingdom: England | collected 2010-09-07
TTTCCTGCGGCAGAGAAACGCCGGTCGCCTGCCGGACAAAATCTTTGAGCTCCTGCGCCGCGTACAGCTCCGCTTCCGACGCGTCCTCCGGGACGATGACGGTATAATCGCTTGCGCCGTCCGTAATAATGTCTATCTTCTTTTTCTCTTCCGTAGCAGGTGCGCCCGAGCAGGCAGACGCCAGAAGCACCAGTGCGAGAAGCAGCGAAACAACTATCTTTTTCATACTGTTTCCCTCCCTTATTCGACAGCCGTAAAGGTCTGTCTGTCGATCGTATAGCTGTAATCCCCGTCCCTTGCGATGACGATCAGCGTGTATCTTCCTTCCTCGGGAGGGAGATATTCGCCGCCCGCCTCCACGGGAATCAGCTGGTTAAGCGGCGTTTTGACGAACAGGAATATGTCAGGCGTCTCATCGTGGTTGTCCTGCACGGTAACGTCGGGGATCAGAACGCTTTCGCCCGCCGCGTATACCGTTTTTTCGAGCCTGCCGACCGTCACTTCCGGCGGAACGACGTCTTCCACCTGAATCATGACGGGGTAGCTGAACGAACGCCCGCTCTTATCCGTCGCCGTGTAACGGATGCGGTAAATGCCGTATGTTTCCGCACGGAAGAAGTTATCTTCCGCAGCGCTCTTTTCCCAAAGAACGTTGCCGTTCGGATCCGTAACGCTCACCGTGATCTTCGCGTTGACGTCTATCACGTCGGTAACGGACGCGGAATACACGCGCACGTCGGAACCGATTTCCGCAGAGTAAGAATAGATCCCGTTGATGCTGACGGAAGGCGGCGTCCTGTCTATGAACGCTTCCCCTTCCTGCCCGTAAACAGACTGGTTCATGATGCGGATCATCTGCAGGTTCGCTTCTCCCGTCACGTTCCCGAACACGACCTTCACATAGACCTTCCCTTCAAAACCGGAGAATCTTGTCCCGGACGCGGTATATTCCACCGCGCCGATCTTTTCATCGGAATAGGAATACAGTTCCTTCGTCGAGTCGGCATAAGAAATGCGGAATACCAGACGGGAATTCCCGTAATACGAACCGGATATTTCCATATCCCTGCCCGTGCCGTTGATGCTCGCATAGCTCGTCTGATAATAATTGCCGTTCTCGTTCATCGGCCTCTTCTTGATGCGGACGAAGAAGGCGTTGCTCTTGTTTTCCGCGTCGGTGAACCAGACGTCGAAATAATCGAAGGCGTTTGCCTGCGGATCCACGTTAAAGGAAAGTTCCGCGCTCCCGGACGAGATCGGATTGATGAACGAGAAGGAAGCCCCGCTCTTTTCCGCCCCGAAGGAAACATATTCTTCCGTCATCTGCGTGCTGACCCCGTCTTTCAGGAAATAGTCCGTGATATATTCGGGTTTGACGACCGTGACGGGATATTTGTAAAGGGTTTCCCCCGCCTCGTTGTACGAGCGGTATACGATGGTAACGGTATCCCCGCTGTTTTTGACCCGGGGGACAAACACGCGGTCTGCCCCGATCGGCGTCTTCTGCCCGTCATAGAGGCAGTAAATTTCACCCGCCGCCATAAATCCTTCTTCATCCTCGCCGAAGTTGTAGTCGTAGGCGATACGCTCGGGGAGCAGGTAGCTTTCCCCGTCTATCATGGCATCCGGGAGGCTGCATTCCTCCTGAATGGGCTTTTCCGCCACGCCCGCTTCGATCTCGTGCGTGATGACCGTCCTCTGCCCCAGATAATCCTCCGCTATGCTGTACAGGACGTAAGTACCCGCACGGTCTGCGCGGTAAGTATACCCGGGCTGTACGTCGAGCACGCGGGAATTGAAGGAGAGGTATGTGGCGAGCGTCTTGTTCCCCGATCCGCCGGAAGCGGTCGCTTCGGGAACGAAGATATCTTCGCCGACGGATACGCGACCTACGACCTCGCCGTCATACTCGATGGTGATCGGGTCGACCTGCCGCAGGCATTCCAGCTCGTATTCTCTCACGGCGACGTTCGCGCTCCTGTCTCTGCAGGTGTAAGTGATGACGTAAGTACCGGCCTTATCGGGCACAAAGTAACCGCCTTGCGCCTGATACGCCGTGCCGTCTTCATGCACGATGGAAATGCTTATCTCTTCGATCCGGCCGTCTATCATGTCGAACGCGGCGGGCACGGGCACGCGGTAGCGCATCCCGACGCCGGCGACGGGCGCCGTTTCGTTGCCGAGCGTATCGAGGGATATCGCGGGTGCCGTCGAATCCGTCAGCGAAAGCGACCCCATCTCCTGCCCGGCGATGCTCTTGACCAGAATGTTCGCGGAAGAGGAAACCACTTCGCTGAAAGCAAAACTGATCTGCACCTGCCCGCTCTTGAAGCCTCCCCATTCTCTGCCGCCGCCCACATGCGCGGGGTTGTCGAGGTCTATGATGAGAGACTGTTTGTTGTAATGGTCTTCTGTATAGAGCGCCTTCTCCTCGTTGTCGTAATAGATCTTGAAGATCTTTGCCTTCACGTCGAGATAAGGCACGCCGGCAAAGGAGTTGCGGATCTGCGTCCCGCCGTTGAAGTTATCCAGTATGGGATAATTCCCGTTTTCGTCGGGAACGCCGTCATACCAGATGCCCAGAAGGGTGCCGTCGTCGCCGCTCGCCTTGATGTACGCCCAGCGGTTATCCCACTGGCTGTTGATGATCTCTATCGTGATCTTGTTGGAAGGATCGGTGATGTCGGTGAGATAGACGAACAGTTTCTTGAATTCAGGTTCACCCGCCGTCTGCGGTGTGACCTGGAATTCCACGAGCGGCTGCTCCTTCGTCAGCGTGGACGCGTCGATCACGTTGGTAAAACCGACGGAAGAACCGTCCCCGTAGCCCGTCAGCTTCACGCCGTTGAAAGGCACGGAATATTCGGGCGCGTCGGTATTGCTCGCGATCTCGCCGTTTTTGATGCTGTAGAACAGATCGCTCGCGCTGATGCCGACCTTAAATTCGATGACCTCTTCGGCGTATTCGTCTTCGCCGAAATAGCTCCTGTATGTGAGGACGTAATCGCCGTTGTACGCGGGCGTATAGGTAGCCTCGGTGATCTGCTCCGTTTCCCCGTACGGCGTGGTGATCCACGTTTCCACGGGATGATCCGCGCCGTTGTACCGCGCGCTCACGGCGGGCATATCGAAGGGCGTATCTATGAAGATGTTTTCGGGCAGCGGCTCGTAGGTGATGTCCGGCTCGTTGCGGCAGAGGATCGTGTCCGTGCGGGAGAACACCGTTCCGATATGGTCGATGCCTTCGTAGACGATCTCATATTCGCCCTCTTCCGCCAGCATACACTCGGCGGCGGTCTCCGCGGAAGTGCGCTGCAGAACGATCTCGCCGTCCTTTTTAACGCTGACAAAGCAGTCGATGCTGCTCTCGGGCAGCAGGCTCAGCGCACTGTGCGCGCTCGCCGGGGCAAGGAAGAAAGTCTTCCCGACGGCGACCGTAGTCCTGTTCTCCCCTTCCGCGCGGATCTCGATATCCGGTACTTCGGCAAGGACTTCGAGACTGTATTGTTCCGCGATGCCCGCTACGCCCTGCGCGTCGCAGGCTGTGTATTCGATGGTATATGTGCCCGTTTCCTGCGGGACGAAAGACGTATCCGTAGGCGCAAGCTCGGTAACAGAGCCGCCGGGAGCGGTGATCCGGATAGCGTTTTTATCGTTCGACGCGAAATCGGCTGCTCCGTCGAGCATATCGTAGGTGGATGCTTCGGGCAGGCCGTATTCCTTTCCGACGACCGCTTTCGATACGAACGTTGCACGCGAAGTGGGGCCTATATTGTTTTCAGGGGCGAAGGATTCATACCGCTGCCCGTTCATGGAGTATACGATGACTTCCGCGGGGCGGTCGCTGTTGGTCGGCTCAACGAGAGCGGACATGCGGATGCGTACCTTGTAGCCGTCGGGGAACCCGCCGAACACGTCGCTTCCCATCGTCTGCTCGTCGTCGAGGTCGGCGATCACATAATTTTTGGAGCCGCCGTCTTCCCCGCCCGTATAAGTGTTGGCGATGACCTGATTGGTATCCGCATCATAGGCGAAAGACGTTTTACAGGTATGCGGCGAACTGCACTCGAAGGAACCGTTGACGGTCGTGCCGGGAGCCATGATGTCGTTGTTGTAATCCTGGTTCCTGCCTCCGGTAAAGTTCTTGTACGATACCATCGCCTTTATATAGTTGCTTCCCCAATATTCGTTGCCGTTGAACTCGACGGAAAAATAATTGTTTTCATCCGTCGCATCCACAAACATGACGGTCAGGGTGGCGTAATCTATCTTCCTGTCCACCATGTCGCCCGTGCCCTTTTCTTTGGAAACGGGGCGGAACGCCATGTCGAAACTTCCGTAGATCGTGCGGTTCAGCTCGACCATCGAATTTTCGTTGTACGAAGTGATCTTGATGCCCTTGTCGCTGTCCACCCCGAAGGATTCCGGCAGCGAAGCCCCTTCCGTCACTCTGATATCCTCGGCGTCGCCGATGACGCTGAAGAGATCCTGACCGGCTGCGGCGCGGACGATCGTAAAGACGATACAGCCTACGCACACCGCCAGCAAGCAGGCGAGCAGGAACAGCCCCGCCGCCCTTATTCTGCTTTTATACATTTTGAACCTCCTTATCCTTTCAGACCGCCTGCGGTCACGTTATTCATGATCTTATCCTGAAAAATAAAGAAAAGGATCAGGATGGGGATCATGGAAATGATAAACCCTGCGAGAACGTGCGGCGTCGTGTATCCGAGGCTGGATGCCAGGAACTGGAACTGGAACACGCCGTAAGCCATCGTAGGTTTTTGGGCGAGATACACCAACGGGGTCATGTAGTCGTTCCAGTTGCTGACAAACGCCAGGACGAACAGTCCCGAGAGAGTGGGGTAAATGAGCGGCATCATGATCTTCCAATAGACCTTGAAGTCGCTCGCGCCGTCTATCAGCGCGGCTTCCCCATAGCTCCATGAAAGAGAGTTGAAGGTGCTGTAAATGATCAGGAAATTGAAACCGAACCCGCTTGCCAGCATCAGCCATACGCCGAGAAAATTGTTGCGCAGATTCAGCCCTTCCATGATGCGCAGCGAAGAGGGCAGCGCCCCGACGATGGGCAGGATCATCGTGACGATGGCAATGGCATAAATGATGCTCCTGCCGCAGAAGCGGTATTTGCTGACCACATATGCAGTGAGGCTGGGCACGAAAACGTTGAGCAGCGCGACGCCGCAAGTGTAGATCAGGCTGTTGAGAAGCATTTCGAGAATGTAGACGTTGCGCGTGGAATCCCCCTCCACGACAGGGACGCTCAATACGCTGAATATCTCGATATAGTTTTCAAAATGCCAGCTCTTTGTGATGTCAAAAGGGTGCAGGGTATATTCCACGACGTCCTTGAAGGAAGAGTAAAACGTCCAGAACAGCGGATAAAGCAAACTCACCGCGTAAAAAATGAGGACTATGAACGTGAACACCAGGAAAACTATGCTCAAAACCCGGTTCATGCGAATCTTTTTCATATCAGTACTCCGTCATAGGCCCGAATTTTTCGAGCAGCCATTTCACAAGCAGCGTGAGGGGTGCGACTACGAGCGTGAACACGATACCCATTGCCGCCGCGTAGGGATAATTCACCAGCGAAGAATTGCGTCCGATGACCACGACATACAGGTAATACCCGATAGTATATACATAGTTCGGCGCGAGGTCGCCGTAGATCGCATATACGGGGCCCATGTTCGTGAACAGGCCGCTCACGGCGAGCACGAGCATCGTCGTGATGGTCGGGAAGATCATGGGGATAGCGATGCTGACAAGTTCGCGGAGGGGCGTGATGCCGTCCAGCTGCGCGCTCTCGGTGATCTCCGTGGGGATGCGCGCCATCGCGCTCGAATACATGATCAGCCCCGTCGCAAAGCCCGTCCAGATCGTATAAAAGATCATCGTGCCGAAGGCATATTTACTGTCGCCGAAGAAGTTCGGGCAATTCTCGATCCCCATCAGTTCGAGCATGGCGGGCAGCGCTTCGTCGAGGAACAGTTTGAAGACGAGGCACAGCACGATGCTCGAAATGATGCTCGGCAAAAACAGCACGAACCTGAACATTTTCGCAAGAAAGTATTTTTTATAGACGTAGTAGGAGAAAACCAGGCTCAGAGGGAAGGCGATCAGTTGATTCGCCGCGAACATGATCAGTGAGTTGACGAACACCTGTTTCAGGAACGCGTCGTGAAAAAGGTTATCGAACACCCGCACGAAGTTGTCAAAAGCGGCAAATTCAAACCTGCCTGTATCCGTGTTGACCTGCTGGAACGCCATGATGACCGAATTGATGTTCACGGCGACATAAAACAGCAGAAACTGCGCCAGCGGGAATGCCAGCATCCCTATGATAAAGATTCTCTTTTTCTTGTTTCTGGTAGCCACGGTGTAGCTGCTGACCCTGCCGGACGCTACCGCCCTCTCGTTCCTTTTGACCGAGAGGGCGTAGAGCCCGTCTTTTACGGTATCCACACCGTTCAGAACAAAATCTCGAATTTTTCCGAACATCTTTTTCCTCTTATCGCTCGCAAGCGTTTCAGCTGAAATAGTTCTTCACGCTGTCGTAAATGGTCGCCCACTGCGCTTCGGAATACTTCGTCTGTATCCCCTGCCAATAGATGTCGGCAGTGATGGTGGTATCGTCGTGCATGGCGGACGCGGGCCAGGAATACGGCGCGCCGTTTATCGTCGCGTCGAAGCGGTAGTTGTCCAGCATCGGCGAGGTGAAGTTGATGAGCGGGCTGCGGGAGTTTTTCCCGACGATCTCGATATTGTCGCTCTCTTTGGCCAGCGTCCACACGTTCTGCCCGAACTTTGTCAGCTGCTTATACTGATCCTCCGTGAGCGAATAATCGAGCGCGCGCAGGCAGTTCGTGGCGACGGTGAATTTTGAAAGCGCGTAGTCCGTGTGCATGAATTTGAGGAATTCTTTCACGTCGTCGAGATGCTTGGTCTGTTTGTTGACGAAGATGGCGGTGTTGTCGTTCCAGTTGAAGAAAGCGGAACCCGTTCCGTCCTCTTTATACCCCTTCTGCCCGTCGAACTTCGGGAGCGGGAGCAGGCGGAAATCGCGCGTGCCGTATTCCTTATAGGCGCTGAGGAAGGTACCCTTCGACTCATTCTCCCACCAGGAACCGGTCATGATCATGGCGGTGGGCGTATCCGTCAGCTCGCTGAGGATAAATCTGTCCTGCGTGACGGTGTGCGAGGTGCGCTTGAAGCTGCCCTCCGTCGCGTAACCCTCGGGGATCATGCACTCTTCGACAAATTTGAGCGCCTGGTGCAGGCCTTCCTGCTGAAAGAGCTTCCAGCCCGTCTGCGGCGTTATCTTGCCGAGCTGCTCGTCGGTGCCTTCAAAGGTATAGTTCAGGTCAAAGTCGTTCACGCCCTCGTACTGCGCCCAGATGCTGCGGAGCACAAATCCCGTGTAGAACTCGTATTCGCTCGTCCAGGCAAACGGCGTGACGCCCGACTGGGCCAGCGTGCGCAGGAGCTCTTTGAAGTCGTCATATGTCTGCGGCAGGCCGTCGTCCACCGTTCCCGTCTTGCCGTCGGGGCCGGGGCCTCCGTCGAGGAAGCCGCGGGTAGAGAAGAGGTCGTGGTCGTAAACGATGCCGCAGGGCGTTTCCTGATAGGGCAGCGCGTAATATACGGGTTCGCTCTCCGTTCCGAAATTGTAAAACTTCTTCTGCGAGTCGCTCATCTTTTCGAGGATGGACTCGTTCTCTTCGCCGATCTTGTCGTCCATGATGTCCGAAATATCGGCGAGCAGGTCGAGATAGACCAGCTCTTCGAGCTGCACGACGTCGGAGAAATACACGTCTACCTTCGACGTTCCCGCGCGCAGCTCGTCGCGGATGGTCGCATATTCCGTTTTGCCCGGCTGGACGACGACGTCTGCGCCGTCGTGCGTTTCGTTGTATTCGGCGGCGAGTTCGTCAAGCCATTCCCGCCCGACGCCGCCTATGTACAGCGACACATAGATGTTTTCGGCATTGTAGCCGCCACCTCCGCCGCCTCCGCAGGCACCCAAAGTAAACGCGAGCGCGAGCAGTACGGCAAGGACCGTCAGTTTCTTTTTCATCATGAGCCTCCTTAAAAATCTGTTTTTTTCAGCCAGACGATCTCCATCGGCTTGATGGAAACGGTCTTTTCCTTCCCCTCGCCGTCATAGACGACCGTCGTCTGATTTTTATACGAATTGTTGAGCACCGCGCAGTATTCCGTATCGGGATAGTAGTTGCACTCGGTAAAGATATTGCTCGAGAACCACCTGCGCAGCATCCCTTCTTTGCCGCAGGATGCAAGCAGCGCCCTGTAAAGCATCCTCGCGTTGCTTTCGTTGTACTTAAGCCCCGTGAAGTAATAGCTCTTTCCCTTCCCATATTCGTTTACGGCGATGCGCACCTGCCCGTTGTCGAACTGAAGCACCTTTGCGCACGGTTTCGCATAGATATTGGAGAGCGGTTCGCCCATGTCTGCGGGAACGAGCATGTCTTCGGTGATGAAATCGGGATAAACGCAGGTGTTGTAGCGTTCGAATATCAAGGTCTGCCCCATCTCACGCTCCACGCCCATCACGTCGCTCAGCTGGAAATACTTTCCGTTCGCGCGGATCGCGGAGGGCTCTCCGACCCCGATAAATCCGCCGCCGTTGTATACGAAGGCGCGCACCTTTTCCGCGATCTCCGGTTCCAGCCAGCGCTCGCCGCCGCTGTATGCCGTCATTGCGTCGCCCATGTTGAGCAGCACGTCGAACGTATCGAGGACGCCCTCTTTCACCTGTTCAAAGTCGATGAAGTGTACGTCGACGGGCAGCCCGCTCAACGCCTCCATCACGCCGAGATAAGAGTATGTTTCCCTTTTCCAGACGGCGTGGTCGATCTGATACGCCTGCCACGAACGCAGTTTGCCCCAGCAGGTAAGAACGGCGAGTCTGACGTGGCTGTACGGTTTTTTCTTCGCGATGCGCTCGCGGATCGTGCGGAATTCGTCGCAGATCTCCGAAACGCGGAGCACGAAATCGGGGAATTTTGCCACAAGTTCGAGATACCCGCCGAAGCCGATGCGGTCGAGCGGGCTGCGCATGATCGCGCGGCGGCTGGATACCCAGCCCTCGTTCAGCTCCTTTACGGGATCGCCGCCTTCATGGAACACGTCGGGGAAGAAATACGGGAGGAATCGGCCCTCGATGCAGGGCACGTCTTCGATGTCGGCAAGGATGCGCTCGGTGACGCCGCTGCCCACGCTCGTGACGACGTAATCCAGCCCTATCTCTTTGAAGCGCTTGCCGTGCGTTTCGATGCCCATCCAGTTATCGCCGACGAACATCATCGCCTTTTTCCCGGCGGCGTGCACGATGTCGACGATCTTCTTCGCGCGGTCGATCACGAAATTGTGCAGGAAATCTATATAATCGAGAAATCCCTTTTTCGGCACGCGGAACTGGCTGTTGTAGTAGCCTTCGTCCACGAGGTCTTCCGGACGCAGCCAATATCCCTTTTCTTTGTGGAACGCCTCCATCGCGGGAACGCTGATCCCGAGATTGTAGCCCGTCCAGTCGACGATCTTCTTTTTCAGCTTTTCGTTGAATACGAGCGTGAAATGATAGAAGAAGGTCGTAAAGCGCACCACGTCGACGTCCGGATGCTCGCGCAGCCAGGTTTTCAGCGTTTCGTAAATGTACTTTTCCGAATTGGGATAGCGGATGTCGAAAGGCAGATCGTGCGGGACGTTCCCCCACTGGTTGACGATATGGTTGTACATCTGCGTGCTGTCCCATATCGAATAGGCGAGAAAAGTGACCGTATACTCGTGGAAGGGCGTGCAGTTCTCTATCGTCACCGTCTGCGTCGCCTTGTCGTAAGACCAGTTTTCGGGCGGCACGACGGTGTTCGCGGTACGGTCGATCACTTCCCACCAGCGCGCGATGTCTATATCGCAGTTGGGGAGGACCTGCTCTACCGAAAAGCCCTCCGTGACGACGATCTTCAGCGTCGTGCCGAACGCCGTCTTATATTCCGAAAGAAAATAGAACTGCTGCAGTTCGTCGCGGTGCTTTTCCGCAAACTCGTTGTGATGCCGGCTCAAAAAATAAGTCGAATAAACTTCGTAATTGTTGTTCATAAGTTCATGGGGCAGCTTGGTGCCGTCGCAGTCGCGGATTGCGTCTGCGCCCCAAAGGTCTATGATGCTTTTCGTGAGGTCTACCGCGTTCGCGGCGGTAGGTACCGTTACATATCCTTTCTTTTTCATGGAAGCCTCTTTCCTGATATTTTTCCATTCCCGACATGCGGAAACGGGTTTTTTGAAACGTTTGTTATATTGCTGTTTTTATCAAGTAAATTGCTTTTCGCTTTTCCTGCTATTTACACGCCCGACAAAATGAAATATACTTACAAATAATATTTACGGACGGGCAAACAATGTCTTATTCCTGCATTTATCCCAAATCCATCCTTCCTTTCAATGAGATACGGCCCAATCTTATATACTATATCCACCAGAAATACGAGCAGGACTGGAAATCGGAAGCACATCAGCATCCGTTCACGGAGATTTTTTACGTTCTCAACGGCAGAGGAACTTTTCAAATCGAAAACCACCCGTATCCCGTTGAAAAAAACAGCCTGTTCATCATAAATCCGCTCATCCCGCATTACGAGATATCATCGGATACAGACCCGCTCGATCTCATCATCCTCGGCGTCGAAAATATCCAGTTCTTTATGCCGAACGACCCGCTCACGCATTACGAGCAGGAACGCACCTCCGACTCTGCGCACTATTTCAGGAGCATAGACCCGCACAGGAATATGCTTTCCGCACTGCGCAACATCGAAAAGGAACTCAGCCACCCGGACGAATACTCCGCCCTCGCGGTAACGACATACCTGTCGCTGCTGCTCCTGCTCATACGCGACGAAACGGATATCTCCTTTTCCCGCCCCGAAAACGCGCAATATTCACAGCCGGTCGCCGCAGCAAAGAAATACATGGATACCTATTTCAGCGAACCGATAACGCTGGACATGCTCGCTCAGCGGACGTTCGTCAGCAAGTTTTACCTCGTGCACAACTTCAAAAAGGAGATCGGCCAAAGCCCCATCAACTATCTGATGAATGTCCGCATATCCTTTGCCAAGCTGTTCCTCGAAAACTCCGACTACTCCATCAAGAAGATCAGCGAACTGTCCGGCTTCAACGATTATGCCTATTTCAGCACGGTCTTCCGCAAGCTCACGGGATATGCTCCCAAACAATACCGCGAAAAATTCAGAGAAAAAGCAGATTAGCTTCTGCGGCACAGCGCATCTCCCGCCGTTGCGGGAGATGCGCTTTTTTGCCCTGCCGCTTATCTTCCGCTACGCTTCTTCCCGACCGCCGCAACAAAGACCGCCGCGGACAGAACGGCGATCGCCGCGCCTGCCGACGCCGCCGCGACACTGCCGGAACAGCCGCCGCTGCCTACCTCGATCTCATAAAAGGCGGTATTCGTATTGCCGCTCGAATCCGTCGCCGTTGCAGTGACGGTGTATGTGCCCGTCTTGTCGGGGACGAAACGGTTGACTTCCACATCCACGGCGTTGCCGTCCGGATCGGTCACGGTTATGACCGCCTTTATGCTCTCCCCGCTGTCATCCGTGACGACGGCCTCCGCGATGACAACGGTTTCTCCAACCGCGCCGGACGTTATCGCGTTTTCAAAAGAGATGACCGGCTTCGCGCCGTCTTTCACCGTAACGGTGCGCCTTTCGGTGGCGGTATTGCCGCTGCTGTCCTTTGCCGTATAGGTGACCGTATAATTGCCGGGGATATTGACTTTGACTTCTCCCTCCGCCGTTACGGTCACTTCTTTGTCGTAATTGTCGGCAGCGGTGGCGCCCTGTTCGGTGTACGCCTCGCCGAGCGCGAGCGTTACGGTACTTTCTCCGTTCAAAGTAATGACGGGCGCCTGCGTATCGCGTACGCGCACGATGCGCACGGTAAAGCCCTCGTTGCCTGCCTCGTCTTTGGCGGTATAGCGGACGGTATATTCCCCGAGCACCGTGAAATCGACGACTTCGTCGAAATCGCTGGTGACTTCGCATTCCCCGCTCACCGCATCCGTTGCGGTCGCGCCGGGATCCTGTACGCTTCCGTTGACTTCGACGTCAAGCGTGCCTTCCCCGATCAGCGTGACGACCGGCGGCTCCTTGTCTCCGTCGGAAGAGAAGGTGCCGATCACTTTCATATCGCTGACGTCACCGCCCTTATCAGTGACGGCGGCAACGATCTCGTAATCGCCTTCCTGCGCGGGGGAAGCGAACGAAACCCCCTCTATGGCGACAGTTTCCGTACCGTCCTTCTGTCTGTACCAGAGGCTGACGCATTCGTCGTTCAGAGGCACGTCGTACCTGCCCGTTTCAAAGTCAAAGGCAAGGAGATTATCCGAAGGAGTGAGCGTGATCTGCGTCCCGGGAGCAAAAGTGCCGAGCGCGCCGAGTTCCCCTCCCGAAACGATGACGGGCTTGCTGCCGCTCGTCTTTGCGCCTTCGTTATTCGTCCAGAGCGCGCCGTAATCGGCGCTGTCCAGCACCGCGAGCGCGATGCCGGGCGTCTGGCCTTCCTCCACATCGTCGAAGATAAACTCGACGGTATAATACGCCGGATCGAAATCCGCAGCAGCATCGCCGAAATAATCGTAATCGACCCTTGCGACCGTCTGCCCGCTTCCGGACCCGTCGTCGACCCAAATCTCTTTGGTTTCCGCGCGGTATTCGAAGATCATGTTCGCGTTTACCCACGTCGTGCCGCAGAAGCCGCCCTGCATCGCCCCGCCGAAAGGCAGATCGACGTTCGGGCCGGAATCATCCTGCGCATAGGTCTTGCGGATACCGCTGTATTCCACGAAGCTCAACGCGCCCTGCGCGGACGGATCGGGCAGGTTGGGGAATACCGAAGGCGCCGCCACCCATGAGTGATAATTGTGGATAACGAAGTCAAAATACTTGGTTTCGTCCTCAAAATCGGCGAAACGTACCGTCAGTTTTCGGAACGCATAGTCGGAAGCGGTCGCCGCGCCCGCCTTCGGGATGGCGTTCATGGTAAACTTCACGTTGCCCGAAAAAGCGGTCTTGAACTTTGCGCCGCTGCCGTTCGCTTCAGCGCCCGTCTTCGTGCCCCGGATCTGAAAGGACTGCGCACCGTAATAATCGGTATTGGATATAATGCCGGTACTGTCCGCATACACGCCCTCGGCGGACGTATATTCAAAGAGCGTTCTGAAATCATATATGTCCGGATTGCCCGCCGCATAGGCGGAAACCGTACCTGCCGCCGCACAGACGGTGAGCGTACAGATCAGCAGAAAGAGTATAATTTTCTTTTTCATTTTCCTAATCTCCCTTATTTCTGTCCTGTTCACGGCAGCATACGGTAAGGGCGTACCCTGCCCCATGCGCCGCTCATGCAAAAGCCTTCCGCATAGTCCACGCCGCACTGCAGGCCGCGTACATGGCTGCAGGAACGCACGAACTCCGCAAAGTCTATCCTGTCGTGTTCGCGCATCCACTTGAGCTGGCTCTCATGCGATTCGAGCATGCGTATCTTTGTTTCGATGACGCTGCTTATGTCGACATATTCGTTCGGGACGAACCCGTTGCCCGCCAGATTGTCCATAAACGCAATGGGGACGACGTCCGTTCCGTCATATTCCGCCGGCGGGTAATGCGTCAGCGAAGAGGCGAAGCTCGCACTGAAAACGAGATTGCTCACCGCCACATGGTCGGGCATATAGTCGTTGGGGCTGTGCGTGATGATGAGGTCGGGACGTATCTCCTTGAGAACGCCCGTCAGCCTGTCCCTGCATTCCTTGTTGTCGAAGGCGTTGGCATCCCCGTACCCGAGCATGACGGGCGTGGCGCCCGCCATCTTTGCCGAGCGCCTGAATTCTTCCTCGCGGATGCGCGCCAGCTCGTCGGGCATGATCACTTTGTGACCCATGTTCCCGTTGCACACCGCGATCATATAGATCTCGTCTCCGCGCTCCCTGCATTTGAGCAGGGTGCCCGCGCAGGCGATCTCGATATCGTCCGGATGTGCCGCTATTGCTGCAACTTTCATGTTTTTCCTCCTTTTTTCAGAGTAATTTTTCTACGATCGGGCTCGCTTGGAACCCGTTCTCTTTCAGAAATGCGGCGGCTTTTTCCGCCGAAAACTCTTCCGGAATGGTGCTCGCGCTCTCCACCGCGAAATGTGCGGCGACGGTACCCAGCTCGGTTGCCGTACAGGGGAGCGTCCGGCCGAACGCTGCGTCTTCCCCCTCTTTCAGCAAAGGAAGACCGAGAGCGATCCCCGCGAGCACGCCGCCGAGGAACGCATCCCCCGCACCCGCCGTACTCACCACCCGCGAAGGGATGCTGCAAAAATGCCGCAGCACGCCCCGCTCGTAAACAAAGGCCCCCTTTGCCCCGTCCGTGATACACAGGCGGGTATTTCCGCCCGCGGCATCCGCGATGCGGCAGCACTTCTCCACCGCATCCTCTTCGCTGCCTGCAAGGGCCGCTG
>JFBN01307025.1_pt1 | contig 14553 bp, 10 predicted proteins | sample 768741 | NCBI WGS metagenome assembly JFBN01 (sample SAMN01983846, study PRJNA193217) | chicken gut metagenome | biome: terrestrial biome; isolation source: ceca of Broiler chicken | host: Gallus gallus | place: United Kingdom: England | collected 2010-09-07
GGGGCATATTTCAGACATTTTGGGCTTTACATTTCTTTAAATCTGTGCTAGGATAATTAAGGTTGTTAAAAGGGGAAGACATCTGTCTTCCCCTCAGATAACCGGAATGCGTCTGTAGCTCAGTGGATAGAGCGATGCCCTCCGGAGGCATGTGCGGCGGTTCGACTCCGCTCAGACGCTTAGGGATGGATCCCGGGAGAGCGCGTTTGATTGTATGTTTATCACGCTCCCCGGGATTTTTGTTTTGAAAAGGATGCAGAGAAAATGGGCGCTGGAATCAGCAGAAGTCCTTTTCGGCAGAGAGGCGGCGCGCCTGGAGGAATATCCCGGCGCGCCGCCTCTTGAAATATTGTAAACTGCCTGTGAGCCTTTTACAAAAGATTGATCTTTCTCTTCATGATATAGTGTGTTCCGATATACTCGATGACGGAAACTGCGAACATGATGGCAATGCTCAGCCCGAGCGCTTCGAACAGATACTGTGCGATCAGATCATCGGAGCGGCTGTAAAAGCTGATTCCCGGCAGCAGGCGGAACAGCAGCATAAGCCCCATGGAGATGAACTGGACGATGAGTCCGCTGATGAAGTATACAGCTACTGCACAGAGCACCCGGTGCGCCGGAAAGAGCTGTCCGACTGTGACGCAGAAATAAGTCGTGATCACGCTGCTGAAACAGGAGATGATCATAAGGACAAACAGCCACAGCCCGAAACTGCCCAGGGATATTCCGAGTTCAGCGGTGACTTCCGGCTCGATCATGCTGTATGCTTCGGTAACGTTCCTTCCGGTCACCAGGATCAGCACAGCGGCTGAGATGATGATGCAGTCGAGCACATACCAGATAATGCCGGAGATGATCTTGGACCACAGATGCTGGACGGCGGAGGCCGGCAGCGTCCAGGTCAGATATCCCTCTCCTGAGAAAAGGCTGCGGTAGAAGCGGACAGCAATGAGAAGCCATGTGCAGAAGCATACCGCGATCAGGAGAAAGAGCATCACAGAGCTGAACAGGATGATCGATGACACAAGAGCCGGCGTCACTTCATTGAAGTCCAGCTGGTCCATAAAGGCAAAGCGTCCGGCAAGTGCTGCCGCGAACAGGATGCCGTGAAGAAGGAAAAAGATCCTCGCTCCGCTTTTTAAGTCGAATTTAATCAGTTTTCCTAACATTTGAATACCTCCCGGAACAAAGTGTCCACAGATTTTCTGTATTCTGTACGGATCTCGTCAACGGACGCGCTGAGTGCAAGCTGTCCCCCGCGCAGAAAGACCACATGGTCCAGAATGTTCTCGATATCTGAGATCAGATGTGTGGAGATCAGCACTGTGGCATTCTCGTTATAGTTAGTCAGTATGGTCTGGAGAATGTAGTCCCTTGCGGCGGGATCTACGCCTCCGATCGGTTCGTCCAGAAGATACAGATCCGCATCACGGCTCATGACAAGGATGAGCTGTACTTTCTCGAGAGTTCCCTTTGACAGGGAGGAAAGTCTGGCGCGGCGGTCGATCTCCAGCGTATCCAGCATTTTTGAAGCCCGTTCCGGGCGGAAATTTTCGTAGAAGGTCTTATAGTATGTTATGACTTCATCCACGCGCATCTGGCGGCCCAGGCAGTTCCGGTCCGGCAGATAAGAGACAAATCTTTTTGTCTCTACGCCCGGCGCCAGTCCGTTCAGGAGAAGCTCTCCCTGAGACGGGTGGAGCACACCTGCGGCGAGCTTGATTAATGTGCTCTTGCCGCTGCCGTTCGGACCAAGCAGCCCGACGATCTGTCCTCGCTCAAGTGAAAGGTTCAGTCCGGAAAGCGCAGGTGTGCTGCTGTATTTTTTTGTCAGATTCCGGCATTCAAGAATCGGTCTCATTGTTTTCCCTCCTTAGTGTCTCGCGGATCAGTTCGAGAGTCTCCTCGTCGCTGAAACCGAGGTGGTGCATCTGCTCGAAAAACTGATGGATATGTTCCGTGGCGAGATCCATCTTCATTTTTTTAAGCAGTTTTTCATCCTCTGTGATAAAGCGGCCGCTGGTCCTCTGTGAATAGACCAGTCCGCTCCGTTCGAGTTCGGAGAGCGCTTTCTGCATCGTATTCGGGTTCACCGCGGCATCCAGCGCAAGATCCCGGACAGACGGAATCTTGTCGCCGGGGCGGTACACTCCGGAAATGATGTCATGCTGAATCCGTTCCATCAGCTGGAGGTAGATGGGACGGTCATTATCTAAATCCCATGGCATCGAATCACCTCATTTTTTTTTCTGTTCATTGTATTAAATATATAGTACAATCGTACACTGAAAGCAGAGGCGTGTCAAGCATTTCGGACATTTTCACAGTCCTGAAGGATACGCTCCTTCATTTGGGGGTCGAATACGCCTTTCCTGAGCATTTCGATTTCATATTTATATGGCGCATAAGACTTTTTCGGGTTCGTTTCCGATGGGATGTAAGGAGTCTCCAGGATCTTCGGTACATTTTCAAAATCGGGATGATGCACGATATAGCTGAGCGCGTCAAATCCGATCTGGCCGAAACCGATATTCTCGTGGCGGTCTTTGCGGGCACCGGAAGGATTCTTGCTGTCGTTGATATGGAAGACGGCGATCTGGTCCTTCCCGATGACCCGGTCAAACTGTTCCATGACGTCGTCGAAATGATGGATGATGTCATAGCCGCTGTCGCTGGTGTGGCAGGTGTCGAAGCAGACGCGCAGTTTATCACTGCAGCGCACTCCGTCATAGATGCGGGCAAGCTCCTCGAATGTGCGGCCGATCTCCGATCCCTTTCCTGCCATCGTCTCAAGCGCGATGAAACAGTCTGTGTCAGCGGTGAGGACTTCGTTGAGCCCTTTGATGATCTGGGCCGTGCCGGTGTCTGTCCCCGCGCCTACATGTGATCCCGGGTGGAGGATAAGCACATGGCTTCTGCAGCTGATCGTGCGTTCGATCTCTTTGGCGAGAAACTCTACGGCAAGGGAGAAGGTTTCCGGTTTTACGGAATTCCCGAGATTGATGATGTACGGAGCGTGGACGATGATCTCATCGATCCCGTGTGCCTTCATATACTCCCAGGCAGGGGCGATGTTGAGTTCGCTGATGTCTTTCCTCCTGGTGTTCTGGGGCGCTCCGGTATAGAACATAAAAGTATCTGCGCCGTAGGAGACTGCCTCCCGGGCGGAGCCGAGAAGCATCTCTCTGCCGCTCATGCCTACGTGTGAACCTATTTTCATAATAATATTCCTTTCTGTGTAAATAGTAGAGCCGCGGAGAGGCGGACGTCTGCAGCAGGCGTGTCCTCTGCCCGGTCTAAATATGGATTATAAATCTGAATGCGGTTCTGCGCAAGCGGAAACAGAACTTGCCGTTGCCATCGAGACATGATATACTGACAGAATACGGATAAAGGAGTGTGGAAGAAATTGAAAACATTACTTGATTTGATAACCATAGAGATGAGAGCGGCATTCCGCGCGGCGGGATATGACGAGGAGCTCGCAAAGGTGACGCTGTCCAACCGTCCGGATCTGTGCGAGTACCAGTGCAATGGTGCTATGGCGGGAGCAAAGGCGTATAAAAAGGCGCCGTTTATGATCGCGGAGGATGTGGTCGCGCACCTTTCGGACAGCGGATGCTTTGAGAGTGCGGAAGTTGTGAAGCCGGGATTTATCAACCTGAAGCTTGACCCTTCATTTGTGTCGGACTATCTCAATGAGATGGCGGCGGATGCAAAGCTGGGCGTGGAGGAAGAGAAGAATCCGAGAACGATCATAATCGATTATGGCGGACCGAATGTTGCAAAGCCGCTCCATGTGGGGCATCTCCGTTCGGCGATCATCGGAGAGAGCGTGAAGAGGATCACAAGATTCAAGGGCAACAGGGTGATCGGAGATATCCATCTGGGAGACTGGGGATATCAGATGGGACTGATCATCACGGAGCTTAAAAAGAGAAAACCGGAGCTTCCGTACTTTGACGAAAGCTTTGAGGGGGAATATCCGGAGGAAGCGCCGTTTACGATCGGTGAGCTTGAGGAGATCTATCCTACGGCGAGCGCATATGCGAAAGAGCACGAAGATTACAGAGAAGAAGCATTGCATGCTACCTATCTTCTGCAGAGCGGATACCGGGGATACCGGGCGATCTGGAAGCATATCATGCATGTTTCCGTGACGGACCTGAAGAAGAACTATGAGAAGCTGAACGTGGAGTTCGACCTGTGGAAGGGTGAGGCGGACGCGCAGCAGTACATTCCGGACATGGTGCAGAGGCTCAAGGACGAAGGATACGCGCACTATGACAACGGCGCCCTTGTGGTGGACGTTCAGGAGGAGACTGACAATAAGGAAGTCCCGCCGTGTATGATCCTGAAGTCAGACGGAGCGGCTCTGTATGACACGACAGACCTTGCCACCCTTGTGCAGCGCGAGCAGGACTATCATCCGGATGAAGTCATCTATGTGGTGGATAAGCGCCAGGAGCTCCATTTCATCCAGGTGTTCCGCTGTGCAAAGAAGACGGGGATCGTGGGAGAGGATACGAAATTGACGTTCCTTGGGTTCGGAACCATGAACGGGAAGGATGGAAAGCCTTTCAAGACGAGAGAAGGCGGTGTCATGCGCCTGGAGAACCTGATCCGTGAGATCGATGAAGAGATGTACAAGAAGATCATGGACAACCGTACGGTAGAAGAAACTGAGGCAAAGCAGACGGCAGAGACGGTCGGGCTTGCTGCGATCAAGTACGGCGATCTGTCCAACCAGGCATCAAAGGATTACATTTTTGATGTGGACAGATTTACCTCCTTTGAGGGAAACACGGGACCGTATATCCTCTATACGATCGTCCGGATCAAATCCATCCTGAACAAGTATCAGGAGAACGGCGGAAGCCTGGAAGGCCTTAAGATCCTTCCGGCGGTGGACGTCTATGAGAAGGCGCTGATGCTCCAGGTGCTGAAGTTCAACGACGTGATCGACACAGTATACGAGGAGACTGCACCGCACAAGATCTGTGCGTACATCTATGAGCTTGCCAATGAGTTCAATAAGTTCTACCACGAGACGAAGATCCTCTCAGAGGAGGACGAGAACGAAGAAGTCCGGGTATATCGCACTGCTTGCCCTGGCGAAGCGCGTGCTGGAGACGTGTATTGATCTGCTTGGTTTCGAGGCACCGGAAAGGATGTAATGTCTTATGACAGAGAGTATGACAGAAAACAGGAAAACTGAGAAGCTGTTTTATCAGGACAGTCATTTGAAGGAATTCGAAGCCCGGGTGACCGCGTGTGAGAAAAACGGAGAACATTTTGAGACAGAGCTTGACCGTACGGCATTTTTCCCGGAAGGGGGAGGTCAGTATGCCGATACGGGAAAGCTTGGCGGAGCGCGTGTGCTGGACGTGCAGGAGCGGAATGGGCGCATCCTTCATATCACAGACGGACCTCTGACACCGGGGGAGACTGTGCGGGGACAGATTGACTGGGATGAGCGGTTCATGAAGATGCAGCAGCACACGGGTGAGCACATTGTCTCCGGGCTGGTGCATGCGAAGTTCGGATATAATAATGTAGGATTCCATCTCGGCAGCGAGGACTGTACCATGGATTTCAACGGGGAGATCACTCCGGAAGAACTGGAGGAGATAGAGCGGAAGGCGAACAGGGCGGTGTGGGAGAACCTGGAAGTTCAGGTACTCTACCCGTCGGAGGATGAGCTGGAGCAGATGGAATACAGGAGCAAGATTGAGATCGAGGGGCAGGTCAGGATCGTTGTCATCCCCGGATACGATGTGTGTGCCTGCTGCGCTCCGCATGTGGAGCGGACCGGAGAGATCGGTCTGATCAAGCTTACAGGTGTGCAGAGATACAAAGGCGGCGTGCGGGTGACAATGCTCTGCGGTGTACGTGCCCTTGCAGACTATGAGGTGAAGCAGAAGCAGGCGGGGGAGATCTCCGCTCTGCTCTGTGCGAAACAGAATGAGATCGCGGACGCGGTGGAGCATCTCAGGGAAGAGTGTTCTGAACTGAAGCGGGAAATCGCTGAGAAAGAGAGACAGCTTGTGTCCTGCCGCGCTGATATGATCCCTGACGGAGAAGAGGTTGTGTGTGTGTTCTCGAAGGAGATCCAGGGCGACTCCATGCGGGCGCTTATGAACCGGATCCTGGAGAAAGAGCGGATCCTCTGTGCGGTGTTCTCCGGGGACGGCAGCGGAGAATACCGGTACGTGATCGGGAGCAGGAAAACAGATCTCAGAGGATTTGTCAAAGAGTTTAATGCCGCGTTCTCCGGGCGGGGCGGCGGAAGGCCCGAGATGGTCCAGGGAACGGCGAAAGGCGGCGAGAGTGAGATCAGAGAGTGGATCCTTGAGAAAGCGGGGAAGATGTAGATGAAGCAGATTCAGAGGAAAAATCCTTTCTGGAGCCTGGCGGGCCCGCTGCTCGCCTACTTCGGGATCCAGCTTGCAGTACAGACAGTGGTCCAGGCGGTGATCCAGGCTCCGTATCTGGCGCAGGCTTACATTGATAATTTTGTGAATGGCGGGGCCTCCGATTTTCAGGAAGCTATGAACGGATATCTGTCGGCGGCGGGACCGGCCATCGAGCAGGTGCTGAAGTACCAGGTGGAGATTGCAGGTGCGGCGGCGCTGTGCACGATCCCTCTGACGGCTGTGCTGTTTGCGAAAGACAGAAAGCTGGAGAAAGCCTGCGGGATCGTTCCGGCGGAGAAGACGCCGCTCGGCAGATACTGGGCGGTCGTGCTGTTCGGCGCGGTCCTGAGCGTGGGAGTGACGTGTCTTTCCTCGATGGCGCAGGCGGTCATGTACGATGAGCAGTATCAGCAGACAGCAGAGAGTATGTATTCGGCGTCGTTTCCTGTGCAGCTTCTTGTGATGGGAGTGGTCATACCGGCTGCGGAGGAATTGATGTTCCGCGGTGTGATGTACAAGAGATACAGGGAAAAGAGAAAGTTCTGGTATGCGGCTCTGTGGTCCTCCCTTTTTTTCGCGGTCACGCATACGAACAATATTCAGATGGCTTATGCGTTCTTTCTGGGGATCTGCCTCTGCTGGCTGTATGAGCGGTTCGGTTCTTTTAAGGCTCCGCTCGTGCTCCACATCTCGGCAAATGCGGCGTCTCTCATCCTTACGGAGAGCGGCGCTTTTGGATGGCTGGGGGCAGAGCCGATCCGGATGGCTGTCGCAGCGGTGCTCTGTGCATTCGTATGCTCCTCTCTGTTTGTCCTGATGCAGAGGATGACAGAGAAGGAGAAAGCTGATGCGACAGATGAAAAGAGCGATTCGATAAATATGTTTTGATAAAAAAACAATTTTAAATTGTGTACGGCAGGAAATGGTTTCTGCCGTATTTTTATGCGGAAAAATATTGTAATTACAATATTTTAAAGGAATAGAACAGATTTTAGGAACTGTTATTATAGTTTTCTCGAAAATAAAAAGTCAGAAAATAACATGAAAATAAAAATATAATCGAATAAACAGATAATTCTAGAAAATTTCTTGTTTACAAAGAGAAAAAAATGTTGTATATTTTTGAATCAGAAAATGACCGCGGCAGTGCCGGACAGTGTTCAGCCGATGCGGGCGGCGGTTCATGAAATATTCAGAAGAAAGGACAGCGACTATGAGGAAAGAAAATGAAAGTCCGCAGGGATTATACAGGGAAAGCTTTGAACATGACAACTGCGGTATCGGCGCAATTGTAAATATTAAAGGTAAAAAAAGCCACAGCACTGTAGCCGGCGCACTTGAGATCGTTGAACATCTGGAGCACAGAGCCGGAAAAGACGCAGAGGGTAAGACCGGAGACGGAGTAGGTATCCTGCTTCAGATCTCCCACAAGTTCTTTCAGAAGGTCTGTCAGCCCCTCGGAATCTCACTCGGCGGAGAGAGGGATTACGGCGTTGGAATGTTCTTCCTTCCGCAGGACGAGCTGAAGAGGAACCAGGCAAAGAAGATCTTCGAGGTCATCGTGAAAAAAGAAGGACTGAACTTCCTCGGATGGAGAGAAGTGCCGATCCATCCGGAGATCCTGGGAAAGACGGCGGTAGACTGTATGCCGTGCATCATGCAGGCATTCATCGAGAGACCGAAGAGGATCGAGAAGGGACTTCCCTTTGACCGCCGGCTCTATGTTGTGAGAAGAGTTTTCGAGCAGAGCAGCGACGATACTTATGTGGTATCCCTCTCAAGCCGTACCATCGTATATAAAGGTATGTTCCTCGTAGGGCAGCTCCGCCTGTTCTTCGAAGATCTGCAGGATGAGGATTATGAATCAGCGATCGCCATGGTGCACTCCAGATTCAGTACGAACACTGCTCCGAGCTGGCAGAGAGCCCATCCGAACCGCTTTATCGTGCATAACGGCGAGATCAATACGATCCGCGGAAATGCGGACAAGATGCGTGCCCGCGAGGAGACGATGGAGTCAGGATGCCTCAAGGGAGAGCTGCACAAGGTGCTTCCGGCGATCAATACTTCAGGATCTGACTCAGCCATGCTGGATAATGCTCTGGAATTCATGGTGATGAGCGGAATGGAGCTTCCGCTGGCTGTCATGATCGCGATCCCGGAGCCGTGGGTGAACAACCGCAGCATGTCCCAGAACAAGAAAGACTTCTATCAGTATTATGCGACGATGATGGAGCCGTGGGACGGCCCTGCATCCATCCTTTTCTCCGACGGAGACGTGATGGGAGCCGTGCTCGACCGCAACGGCCTGCGTCCTTCCAGATACTATATCACGAATGACGATAACCTGATCCTTTCCTCTGAGGTGGGAGTGCTTGACATCGATCCGTCCAAGATCCTGGTGAAGGAGAGGCTCCATCCCGGAAAGATGCTGCTTGTCGACACTGTAGCCGGAAGAGTCATCGACGATGAAGAACTGAAAGAGAAATATGCGAATGAGGAGCCTTACGGCGAGTGGCTTGACAGGAATCTGATCGAGCTGAAGGATCTTAAGATCCCGAACAAGGATATCCCGAAATACACAAGAGAAGAGTGCACCCGGCTTCAGAAGGCGTTCGGATACACCTATGAGGATGTCAAGACGTCAATCCTTACGATGGCAAAGAACGGCGGCGAGGGAATCGCTGCGATGGGTATCGACATTCCTCTGGCAGTGCTCTCAAGAAAACGCCAGCCGCTGTTCGGATACTTCAAACAGCTGTTCGCGCAGGTCACAAACCCGCCGATCGATGCGATCCGAGAGGAGATCGTGACATCAACACCACGATCTATGTCGGAAAAGACGGTAATCTTCTTGAGAAGAAGGAAGAGAACTGCAAGATGCTTCGGGTGAACAATCCGATCCTGACGAATACAGACCTTCTGAAGATCAAGAACATGAATGTGGAGGGATTCAAGGTTGCCGAGATCCCGATCACATATTATAAGAATACAAGCCTTGAGAAAGCGATCGAATATCTGTTCATCGAGGTCGACAGAGTGATCCGCGAGGGGGCGAACATCCTGATCCTGACAGACCGCGATGTGGATGAGTACCATGTGGCGATCCCGTCCCTTCTGGCAGTATCCGGGCTCCAGCAGCACCTGGTTCGCACGAAGAAGAGAACCTCGGTTGCCATGATCCTGGAGAGCGGTGAGCCGAGAGAGGTACATCATTTCGCAACGCTGCTCGGCTACGGTGCATGTGCGATCAACCCGTACCTGGCGCATGAATCCATCCGTCAGCTGATCGATGCGCGCCTGCTCCACAAGGATTATTATGCGGCTGTTGATGACTACAACTCAGCCGTGCTCCACGGTATCGTCAAGATCGCATCCAAGATGGGAATCTCAACGATCCAGTCCTATCAGGGCGCCAAGATCTTCGAGGCGATCGGACTGAAGGAAGAGTTCATCAACAGATACTTTACGGATACAGTCAGCCGTGTGGGAGGAATCGGCATTAAGGAGATCGCCGAGGATTATACCGCATTCCATACAGAGGCATTCGATCCGCTGGGACTGGACGGAGATATGTCCCTTGACAGTCTCGGAAGACATAAATTCAAGAGCGGCGGGGAGGAACATCTTTACAACCCGCAGACGATCCATATGCTCCAGCAGTCCACAAGACGCGGAGATTATGATATGTTTAAAGAATACACGAAAATGGTAGACGCGGAAGGCGAGAAGATCAACCTGAGAGGCCAGCTGGAATTCAACTATCCGAAGAAAGGCATTCCGCTTGAGGAAGTGGAGAGCGTGGATTCGATCGTGACCCGCTTTAAGACGGGCGCAATGTCCTATGGTTCCATCTCCAAGGAAGCTCACGAGACACTGGCGATCGCCATGAACACACTTCACGGCAAGTCAAACAGCGGTGAGGGCGGTGAGGAGATCGAGCGTCTCGGAACGAACCGCAGCTCTGCTATCAAGCAGGTGGCTTCCGGACGTTTCGGCGTGACTTCCAGATATCTTGTCAGCGCCCAGGAGATCCAGATCAAGATGGCGCAGGGCGCAAAGCCGGGCGAGGGAGGACATCTTCCGGGAGGAAAAGTGTATCCGTGGATCGCGACGACCCGTCACTCAACGCCGGGCGTGAGCCTGATCTCACCTCCGCCGCACGACATTTACTCCATCGAGGACCTGGCGCAGCTGATCTATGACTGCAAGAATGCAAACAAGAACGCAAGGATTTCCGTCAAGCTTGTCTCCGAGGCAGGCGTTGGAACAGTCGCAGCAGGTGTTGCGAAAGCGGGCGCAGGAGTTATCCTGATCTCCGGTTACGACGGAGGAACAGGAGCGGCTCCGAGAAGCTCCATTCAGAACGCGGGACTTCCGTGGGAGCTGGGACTTGCCGAGACACATCAGACGCTGATCAAGAACGGACTGCGCGAGCGCGTGCGCATTGAGACGGACGGAAAGCTGATGAGCGGAAGAGACGTTGCGATCGCAGCGCTGCTGGGAGCGGAGGAATTCGGATTTGCCACAGCTCCGCTTGTGACTATGGGATGCGTGATGATGCGTGTCTGCAACCTGGATACCTGCCCGGTGGGTGTGGCGACACAGAATCCGGAGCTTAGAAAACGGTTTACAGGAAAACCGGAGTACGTTATCAACTTCATGAGATTCATCGCGGAAGAGCTGAGAGAATATATGGCAAAGCTGGGCGTGCGCACAGTGGATGAACTGGTGGGACGCACAGATCTTCTGAAAGTGAAGGATGTTCCGACCTCCGAGAGGGCCGCGACTCTGGATCTGAGCAGCGTACTGAACAACCCGTATGCAAAAGAGAAGAAGGCATGATCTTCAATCCGAAGAAAGTGTTTGACTTTGAACTGAATAAAACACTGGATGAAAGAGTCCTTGTAAAGCAGCTTCTTCCTGCCCTTGAGAAGGGACAGAAGAGAAGCATCGAGGTGGATGTTACCAACACGGACCGCACCTTCGGAACGATCTTCGGTTCCGAGATCACGAGAAGATATCCTGAGGGACTCCCGGAGGACAGCTTCGTGATCAAGTGTAAGGGAGCCGGCGGACAGAGCTTCGGAGCATTTATCCCGAAGGGACTTACACTGGAACTGACCGGAGACAGCAACGACTACTTTGGAAAGGGACTCTCCGGTGGAAAGCTGGTCGTATGCCCGCCAAACGGCACAACATTTAAGACAGATGAAAACATTATAATAGGAAACGTTGCGTTCTACGGAGCTACCAGCGGAAAGGCATTCATCAACGGCGTGGCGGGAGAGAGATTCTGTGTCCGCAACTCCGGTGTGAGAGCTGTCGTAGAGGGTGTCGGCGACCATGGATGTGAATATATGACCGGAGGATGCGTTGTGATCCTCGGCCAGGTAGGAAAGAACTTTGCGGCAGGAATGAGCGGCGGAATCGCCTATGTGCTTGATATGGACAGCCGTCTCTATATGAAAGTCAACAAGGATATGGTCAATATTGAGCGCGTGACGGATAAGTACGACGTTCAGGAGCTCAAGAATATGATCCAGGAGCATGTGGCTTACACGAACTCCGAGGTCGGCAAGAAGATTCTCGACAACTTCAAGGATTATCTCCCGAAATTCAAGAAGATCATCCCGGAGGACTATGAGAAGATGATGGCAGCCATCATTCAGATGGAAGAAAAAGGACTGAGCCGCGAGAAGGCGAAGATCGAAGCGTTCAATAAGATCAAAAATGGAAGATAGGAGGCGTTAAAAGTGGGAAAACCAACAGGATTTATGGAATATGCGAGACAGGATAAGACGGCGGAGCAGCCCCTCGAGAGGATTCAGCATTTCAATGAGTTCTATACGCCCCTGTCGAAGGAGGAACAGGAGATACAGGGCGCGCGCTGCATGGCGTGCGGCGTGCCCTTCTGTCAGTCCGGTATGAACCTGATGGGGATGGCGAGCGGATGCCCTCTCCACAATCTGGTGCCGGAGTGGAATGACCTGATCTATAACGGCAACTGGGAGGAAGCGTACTACCGCCTTGCAAAGACAAACAATTTCCCGGAATTCACATCCCGTGTATGTCCGGCACTCTGTGAGAATGCCTGCACCTGCGGTCTGAACCAGGATCCGGTGGCGACGAAGAGCAATGAGTACGCGATCATTGAAAATGCATACGAGAAGGGGTATGCAAAAGCCCGTCCGCCGAAAGTGCGCACGGGCAAGAAGGTTGCGGTGATCGGTTCCGGTCCGTCCGGACTGGCTGCCGCGGATCTTCTCAACCGGAGAGGACATTCTGTGACAGTATTCGAGAGGGAGGACAAGGCAGGAGGACTCCTCCGCTACGGAATCCCGAACATGAAGCTGGAGAAGCAGATCATTGACCGCAAGGTGGCGGTCCTGGAAGAGGAAGGCATTGAGTTCAGGACCGGATGCAATGTCGGAAAAGACGTCAAAGCGGCGGAAATCCTCAAAGAATTTGACCGGGTTATCCTCGCCTGCGGCGCATCTAATCCGAGAGATATCAAAGCGCCGGGAAGAGACGCGGAAGGCATCTACTTTGCCGTGGACTTCCTTAAGTCGACGACAAAGGCACTCTGGGCGAATGACATGAAGCTGAAGGACGGAACGTACATTTCCGCGAAAGGAAAGCGTGTCATCGTGATCGGAGGAGGCGATACAGGAAACGACTGTGTCGGAACATCCATCCGCCACGGCGCAAAATCTGTAGTCCAGCTTGAGATGATGCCGAAGGCGCCGGATACAAGAACAGAGCTGAACCCGTGGCCGGAGTGGCCGAGAGTGTGCAAGACAGACTACGGCCAGCAGGAAGCGATCGCTGTGTTCGGAAGCGATCCGAGAGTCTACACCACAACGGTGAAAGAATTTATCAAAGACAAAAAAGGAAAACTCTGCAAAGCAGTTCTGGTGAAGCTGGAAGGCAAAAAGGACGAGGCGACCGGAAGGACGATGATGGTAGAGATTCCGGGCAGCGAGTACACGGTCGATGTCGATCTGGTGCTCATCGCAGCAGGATTCCTGGGAAGCGAGAGCTACGTTACGAAGGCGTTCGGCGTGGAAGTCAATGCGAGGACAAACGTGCTGACAGAGCCGGGGCGTTATGCCACAAACGTGAAAAACGTGTTTGCTGCCGGAGATATGCACAGAGGACAGTCTCTTGTCGTGTGGGCGATCCGTGAAGGAAGGGAAGCCGCGCGGGAAGTGGATGAAAGTCTGATGGGATATACAAATCTTTCGGTGCAGTAAACCTGGGAAAGATATAAAATAGCGCAGATGGGGGCTTTTAAGGGGTGATTTTCCCTTGAAGCCCCTTTTTGTTACGAAATTGTTAAAGGGCATTGCAATCTTCGGATAGATTTATTATAATCTAATGGATAGCGAAAAATAGGATTTTTCTTTCGTGTGAATCTTTTCCTGGAGAAAGAGGAGAATAAGAATATTTTTCCGCTGTCGGATGAAACAGATACATGTAGTTCTTTAGAGAAAAGGATCGGTGAAAAGATGAAATTAAAGAAAGCGGCGGCCGTTCTCCTTACGGCGTCACTGGCGTTTTCACTTTCTGTGACGCCTGTTCTTGCAGATAATGTAAATGATCTGAAAGAGCAGAAGCAGGCGGCGGAGGATGAAGTGAGCAGCCTTCAGTCACAGTTGAATACACTGATGACAAAAATAACGGAACTGGAAAATGATCTGATCACAACAGGCGAAGAGATCACGCAGACAGAGGCGGATCTTCAGACTGCCCAGGACGACGAACAGAAGCAGTATGAGGATATGAAGCTTCGTATTAAATATATGTATGAAGCGGGAAGCGGTTCGGCGGCGGTAGAAAAGGTGATGACGACCGGAAGTATCTCCGGCATGCTGACACAGGCTGAGTATTCTCAGCAGGTACATACATTTGACCGTCAGAAACTGAAAGAGTACGCTGAGACAGTCCAGAAGGTAAAGGATCTGCAGGATACGCTGGAGACTAAGATGGACGACCTGAAGAAGACGCAGACGGAGTTTGAGGCGCAGCAGGATGAGCTCAATACCACGATCACGGAGAAGAGCGCAGAGGTTGCAAATCTGGATGATCAGCTTCAGGCAGCGATCAAGAAAGCGGCTGAAGAGGAAGCTGC
>JFBN01303903.1_pt1 | contig 14507 bp, 21 predicted proteins | sample 768741 | NCBI WGS metagenome assembly JFBN01 (sample SAMN01983846, study PRJNA193217) | chicken gut metagenome | biome: terrestrial biome; isolation source: ceca of Broiler chicken | host: Gallus gallus | place: United Kingdom: England | collected 2010-09-07
TGATGGAGAGCTGGCTACTCTCCTAAACGCCCTTCTGGGCATCGTGGGGATCCAAATTATACAGAAGGAAAGGTGAATTATATGTTTTTGAAGGCAATGAAAAGGCGTTATAATATGCTAGAGTATGAGTGCCAAGTCCAAAAGGCCCTGAATGAAGGGGCTTATTTCCAGCTTCTAACGGGAAGAAAACTAGAATTGCTTTACTGGTTGAAGGCATTTTATCGCATTGATTCCAAAATGGAATTGGTTAATTACAGGGACTTGACTATTTACGGTTTTCGCCTTTAACTGTTAATAATTTTTCCCTACCTTCTCTTTCCAGTTATGGTATAATTTAAGGAAGGGTGAACGAATTCAAACAATGAAAGGACGTGTTATAATGTTTTGGCTTTACATTTGTTTTTTCGCACTTGTGATCGCCGCCGTTGCCTTCATGGTATGCGGCATCCGCACTGAATCCTTTTTAGATATGATTTGTTTTATTGTATGCCTTTTTATCGCTCTTTATATCTCTCTGGAAGGAGGTTTGTTTCATGTATACTTCTGAACTTTGCGTAAAATACAAGTACTGGACAAAGAAAGACGAAGCAATCAATTATCGCTTCATCGTTTACACCGATTGGGACGCGATTGAACCCAAAGGCTATACCCGGATCAGTAAAACGCAAGCTGAAAAGCTTTGCAGCCTTGAACGTAAAGCACGCATTAAAGCCCGTCTTGCAAAGGTGATACGTCCCGTAGAATCGGATAGTTACATTTGGCCTTATCCTTTGCCTGACAAATATCGTCTTTCGCCCGCTGGTTACATGCAAATTGTAGGAAGGAGTGATGATTATGGGTTTTGATTCTATGAACGAATCCATATATGATGTTATCAAGCATGGGGACATAGAAGATTTAGCTTATATTTTGGGAAAACTTTTTCCAGATTGTGGGGATTGCCCGTTAGATAGAGCATGCGAAATTGGTTGCGTTGAAACATGGAAAGATTTTCTTAACATGTCCCTAGATGACTTCAGGCAATGGGCTACAATGTATGATATCAAAAAGCATTTGAGGTGAAGCAAATGAATAAGAGACTGACCATATATGACGAAACGATAAAGCGAATGACGGAATCTTTGTTTGACCACATAAAAAATCTAGACCGTGAGGGCCTTGTCATTTTCCTATCAAACCTTTTTCCCCGTTGCGAAAACTGCCCCATCAAAAACTATTGTGAAGTACAATGTGATGATACCTGGATGGATGCTTTGTTTCTACCTTATAAAAATTGGATGGATATTATGAACGCTCATAGGGTAGACCAGCTTATCAACAAAGAGGGTGATTAAATGTACCGAATCTATCAATGCGAATGGCTTGACGAAACCGGCACTTATCATCTTTTCAACTTTGATTTTACAGGCGTTAGTCCTTTTAAAAGAGCAAAATATCTTATTACTCATGATAGAGGATGTTTAAATCCTGTTATCATCTCTATCAAAGATATATCAAATCTACACGGAAAAAGGGGACTGCCCCATGACGATTAGACGCCGTTTTGCCCATGTGGAATCTTGTGCAACTTGTGTCCATTCTCGATTTGCCAAATCCATGGCTGGCAAAACTATAATGATTTGCAACTTTGATTTTGAACGTGTAACTTATCTTGATATTTGCCCAAACTATAAGCGTTTCAAAGTCACACGAACCCAGAGGGAATATTAACAAATTATTCACAATTCCCTCATACGCATTTCATAACCTTCCGTTATGATACAATTACATGAAAGGGGTGGTTGACCTTGATTGTTTAAGGCCCCGTACTACTATACCAAACCAAATCAAATCAGACAAAAGGAAAGGAAAATCATCATGGAGAAAATCACTAGAACCGTTACTGAAAGAAAGTACAACGTCAAGGGCAAGAATCTTAAGACCGGTGAGTCTAAAGATTTCGGTGTTTATCCTCTCACCGAAGCCATTAACACCCAGTCCCGGCTTATTCGAAAGGTTAAAGAAGATTTTGGCCTTGGGGGCTGCCTTGGGCGCAATTGGACCGTTTTTATCGCTGGTGTTGAAGAGCACAGCAAAAAGTACACCATGCCCCTTTCCGTTTTTGTCCAGTACGCTGAACTCGAAGAGACTGCGGACGAAGAGTAAACAAAACAAATCATATACAAGAAAGGAAAATGAACCATGGAACTGTTTGATATTAAGACCGGCGAAAACTATTGCTCTTATGTTGCCCATGATCGGGCTGGGCAGATCGCTCTTTACAACGCTCTTAGCAATCCCGAAAACAAGCTGGGCAGCATGATTAACAATGAGCTTTCGATGAAAGATATTTCCATCGAGTGGCTGGAACTTCCGAACCGTGAAGGTGAAATGCACACTGTTCCCCGAGTTATCATTTTCGACGACAAAGGCAAAACCTACGTTGCGACTTCCATTGGAATTTTTACAGCCATTCAGCGAATCGCCAAAATCATCGGCTCCCCTACTTGGGAAGAGCCTGTGAAGGTGAGAGTTATTCAGGTTGATAGCAAGGGTAACAAGGTGCTCACTCTTAAGATGGTTTAACATTTTAGTTTAAATGAGGGGACAGTGGTAGTAAAATCTATCACTGTCCCTTCTTTTGAAAGGTGGTGATTATATGAGCCGCGAAACAGTGTACAAAGAAGAAACGCCCTTTATTTATGAAACAAAATATCTCCGTTTTTTCTTTTCAACGCACTCTTCTATCATGCGATTTTCAAAGAATATCGTTAGCAATCGCTATTCGCCTGTATACGATACGATTGCAACCAAACTTTCCCTTGCCGAAATCCCGGACATTATTAAAGATATAAACTTGTACTTCAAGACCGAACGCCTGAACCCTAGAATAGAAACCGTCAAAGGTGGTGAAACGATATGCCCAAACAACAGCCGCGATGGAGATGGACAGAAACAAGGCTGCGTAGACTTCAAGAAGCTATTGCTCGCTTTAATGCAGTAAACAACGCCGCAGGAAATCCTCTGCAAGCCGCAGACTTTGACAATTTGGTGCCGAAAATCAAAGGCCGTCAAAATTTCAACCGTGCGTTAAGAGCTTTAAATAGTGCGACCCCGCAAAACCTGACAGAAAAAGTAAACTTTAGAGGTGTTGAAGTATCGCGTTATCAAAGACAGCAAATCCTTAATCAAATGCAGTCAATCAATATTAACAAGAAAATCAGATTGCAAGAGCTGGAAAAAGTGATTTCCGCAAGAGGTGGAAGTCATGAAGCAATGGCGGAAGTGGAAATTCTAAAGCACCCTGTTTCCCTTCCTGTAAAATTTGAAACGCAGCAGGCTTTCATTAAATTTCAGGAATCGTTAACAAAGGCAACATACAGAAACCTTGAAGGTGATTTTGCTCTTATCCGGAATTTCTTTAAAGCTGTTGATGAAAACCTGACAGTCGAAGACGCACGGCGAGTAAAAGAGCGAATCAGTGCCATGAATCCTAGGGATTTTTACAATGCCTATATTGTGGAAGGCATCGAAATTGGCTATGTTTATGGGCCTATATCTTCCGCAGAAAAAGTCGGAGGTATTGAAAGGGCGCTTGATAGATATGAAAAGTACGGGCCGAAAAATGCTTAAGGAAAATAGGTGGTGGAGGTGGATAAATGGAGCTGTGACTTTGAAACAATAAACGATATTAATGATTGCCGAATTTGGGCATGGGGTGCATATAATATTGATACACAGAATTTTATTTGGGGAACAAATCTTGATGAGTTTCTGGAATTTTTAATCAAGGGCGAAAGTAAAACAGTTTATTTTCACAACGCAGCTTTTGACTGTGAATTTTTAATGACGCATTTATTTAGGAGGGGGTATTCGCACAGAAGGAATGATAGCAAACTTTTGTCAAAGGAATTTAAAACTTTAATTTCCGATGATGGCTTATTTTACACAATGAAAATCCGGCATACCAGTAATTGTACAACAACGATATATGACAGCTTAAAAATAATTCCTCTAAAAGTTGCAGCGATTCCGAAGGCTTTTGGCCTTGATTCTCTTAAAGGCGATATTGAATATAATAAGGATAGGCCGATTGGATATATTCCTGATGAAAACGAATTGAGTTATTTGCATAACGATTGTAAAATTGTTGGGCAAGCTTTAAAAATTATGTTTGGCGAAGGGCTTGTAAAAATGACGCAAGCAAGTAACGCATTGAATTTTTATAAGCAAATGATTGGCAATAAAAGATTTAATGACTGGTATCCAAATATAGATGATAGTTATGATTTTATAAAAGCTTCATATAAGGGCGGGTTTGTTTATTTAAATCCAAAATATCGTAATAAGGAAATAAACGGTGGAGAAGTTTATGATGTCAATTCTCTTTATCCTGCAATGATGTTAAAGCCACTCCCATGGGGAGAGCCGAAATTCTTCTATGGGCGTTATCAAGATGACCCTGACTATCCTCTGTATATTCAAGGATTATTTTGCAGTTTTGAATTGAAGGAAGGCTATTTGCCTACAATACAACTAAAGCATAATTATAGATTTTCCGACACAGAATATTTAAAAAGTAGTGATGGAGAAGTAGTTTATCTAGTTTTAACTTCTGTTGATTTAAAACTTTTCTTTGACCACTACGAAGTATATAATATAGATTATGCTGGCGGCTATATGTATCACCAAAGCGATATGCTTTTTCGTCAATATGTTGAATATTGGAATAAAGTAAAAGTAGAATCAGCATTGAATGGCAATAAAGGTATGCGACAAATAGCCAAACTAATGCTTAACAGCCTTTATGGTAAATTTGGCACAAACCCAAAAGCTAATGTAAAATGGCCCACATGGTGCGAAGAGGAAGAAAGAATACGTTACGTTGTAGGAGAACTTCCACCGAGGAAAACCCTTTATCTTCCCGTTGCCTCTTTTATTACCTCTTATGCAAGAGATTGGACAATAAGAAGCGCACAAAAGTGCAAAGAACGATTTATTTATGCAGATACTGACAGCCTTCATATTGTAGGTCATGAACCTATTGATCTTGATATTGATGATGTACGCTTAGGTGCATGGAAAAATGAAAGCACCTTTTCCAAAGGAAAATATCTCCGTGCAAAATGCTATATTGAGTATGGGCATGAACACGGAAAAACAGAAGACGAACTAAAAGTAACAGTTGCAGGACTTCCAGCTTCCTGTTATTCACAAGTAACTTTTGAAAATTTCCAATATGGGCAAATTTACACAGGTAAATTGCAGCAACATCGCGTATCCGGGGGAATTGTACTTTCGGATACAACTTTTGAGATTAAGCTATTGACAAACGAGACAGAAAGTGGCACAATAAAGTTGGGATAGCATAGGCAAGTATAGCGATTAACGCGGGGTGCCCAGGTGAAGAACCTGCCTGAAAGTTATTTCGGTTGGCTGCCGTTGCTATATCCTAGCTATCCCACAGTTAGAGGATAAATCGTATGTGGTATGATATAAATTCAGCATTATCCCACCATTGCCTTTTTAATTTCGTTGTTGGCGGACGTGGCACAGGGAAAACCTATTCTTGCAAAAAATGGGCAATCAAAGATTTTCTTAGATACGGAAATCAATTTGTGTATGTTCGTAGATTTAACACGGAATTAAAAATGACTGGAAACTTTTTCTTGGATGTTTCGCAGGAATTTCCGGATACAGAATTTAAAGCGGATGGACGTTTGTTAAAGATAAATGACCAAATAGCTGGTTATGCAATAGCACTTTCAAACGCCAAAATCAATAAATCAATTTCATTTCCAAAAGTGAATAAAATTATATTTGATGAATTTATCCTAGACAAAGGTTATCATAAATATATCCCTGATGAAGTTACAAACTTCCTAGAACTTTATGAAACCATTGCAAGAATGAGAGATGTTACAGCCGTATTTCTTGCTAATTCTGTAACTTTTATCAACCCATATTTTACTTATTTTGAATTGGAAATGCCTTATGGAAAAAATTTTTACAAGAAAAATGATGTTCTCTTGCAACTTGTGAGAGATGATAAGTTTATTGAGACAAAGAAAAATACTAGATTCGGGAAACTTATAAGCGGAACTTCTTACGGAGATTATGCCATTGACAACAAATTCTTCCGTGATTCCGCAGACTTCATCAAAACAAGGCCAACGGGCAGTTATCCATATATTAACCTTTTGTGGAAGGGTGAAACTATAGGAGTTTGGGCAGATCCGCAACTCAACCTTTATTGCTGTGAAGACTATGATACGCAAAGCCCAACAATTTCCCTTCTGAAAGACGACAAAACCCCAACTTCCACTTATATAATGACCTTCCGACAGTCCCCCTATTTCAAATATATAATGAACGCTTTTGAAAATAATGAAATGTTTTTCCAAAACCAGAAGATGAAGAAAACCATGTATGAACTTTTGTCAACCTTTATCAGATAGGAGATGTAAATAATGGCTCTGACACTTGACCAATTTAAAGAGCTTACCACAAAAACCAGAAACAGCCTTGGCGATGAAGGGGCTGTTTCCGAAATTCTTGTACAGATGGCGGACGCATACGGAGAAGCCGTTGCAAATAGTGAAAGATTTTCCAGTGAAAATGAAACTTTGAAGAAAGCAAATGAAAACTTGCGCGATAGTAACATGAGACTTTTTTTGAAACTTGGTGGAACTGACGATGAAGCAAAGAAGCAGGAGCAAAAGAAAAACGAGGAGGACGGCGAAAAATTTGACGATATTATGAGCCGTTTAAAAGGTAAATTCATTTAATGGGAGGTGTGCGTTGTTGGAATTTAGTGAAGTTGATCTCGTCTCTTGGGCAAATATTGCTACCGGTGTCGGTGCAGTTGTCCTTACAGTAGCATTTACGGAGCTTTCCAAAAATGTGGAAAGTCTTGCGAAAATGCCTACGCAGCTTGTATCTTATTTTATCGCGGCTATTATTATGGTGCTGGCAACGATTTTCACGTCTGACGAGGTCACAGCGTCTAACGTGATTCTTGCGCTGCTTAATTCCGCAATTATTTCCTTTGGTGCCAACGGGGCTTATATCGCGTATAAGCGAGTAACTACAAATACCAGGACGGGAGGGACAATTAAAAAATGAGCCAGTGTCTTGTATTCCCTGTCCGGCGGGCGAAAATTACTGCTGGATATAAAGCTAAGAAATACCGTGAAAAATATGGCTATGACCACTATGGCGTTGATATGATTTGCGTTAATGACAAGTATTTTGATGTTTATGCCTGTGGGAATGGCAAGGTAATTGCTACCGGAAATGACGGCGCTAATTCTGTTGGCAATATTGTTGTAATTAAGTATAATGATGTAGAAGTTAAGGGTGGAGGGATTGTTGACCTTATTTGCACTTATTTCCATTTGCAGGATGGCAGCATTTGTGTCAAGCCCGGCGATTATGTAAATGCCAGCACTAAAGTTGGCCTTTATGGCAAAACAGGTTATGGCATTGTGGGCGAGCATCTTCACATTCAGTTTGATACCGATATTTATAATCCTCTTTACTGTACAGGCATTGCTGGGAGGGGTAATATTCTCAAATCCGGCACGGTTGATTCCACCGTTAATCCTGTTAATGTGCTTTGTAACTGGGACGAGACGGGCAAAGACCGCGAATGGAGAGGCGAGATGGTGCAGTGGCACGATGATTGGACTAGTGATGAATTGTCTTTGTGGACTGACCTTAGATGGGTTACGCCTAAGCTTGACGACATTAGTACCAAACCCAATGAGCCAGACGAGCCCATTACTTATCCTAGTAATAAATATAAAGATGCTATTGAGCAAATCAAGGCTATTGTAAACAATCTTTAAGGAGGGTAACCAACTATGACTAACAAGTCTACCAAAACCGTTGACGTGCTCAATGCGGTGCGTGCTAGTGCGTCCCCGGAATATCGTGCTAACGTTCCTGTTGCTACTGCCAATAACCTTCAGGATGTAGGGAACCCCATTCTTACGTATACTGCCACTATGAATGAATTTATTTCCACTCTGGTGAATAAAGTGGCTATGACCATTGTTGAGAATCGCATTTTTGAAAATCCTCTTGCTATGCTGAAACAGGGTTATATCCCTCTTGGTAAAGACGTAGAGGAAATTTATACCAATCCGGCGAAGGCTGTTGTTTATAACATGGAAGCAACTACCGAACTCCTTGCTAGAACTCCTCCTGATGTTAAAGCAGCTTATCACCGGCTTAACCGTGAAGACCAGTATCCTGTAACCATTACTAATCAGGTACTCCGCCGGGCCTTCACTTCTTGGGATAACATGGAGAGCCTGATTGCGTCTATTGTTAATAGCCTGTATTCTGGTGATAATATTGATGAATACAATTACATGAAGACCCTCATTGGTACCGCCATTAACTCTGGTTTTATGAATACCACTTATCTTGGCGGTGCTCTCACTGATGAGGATTCCGCAAAAGCTTTTGTGAAGCAGTTTAAGAGCATTTCTGGTAAAATGCAGTTTCCGTCTAGTGCCTATAACGCCTATGGCCTTATTAGCCCCGGTAACAGTGTTACCACTTGGACACCAAAAGACCGGCAGGTGCTCTTTATGACCTCTGACGCTCTGGCTGTGACTGATGTTGACGTTCTGGCCTTTGCGTTTCACATGGACAAGGCGCAGTTTCTTGGACGCATTATTGAGGTTGACAATTTTGGTGAGTACGGTCTTGCCGCCAATACTGTCGCTGTTATCGCTGACGAGGGCTGGATGAAGGTATTTGACAATCTCAATGAAATGAGCGAATTCTATAATGCAAAATCTCTTAGCTGGAACTATTATTGGAACCATTGGCAAACTCTTTCCTATTCGCCCTTTGCCAATGCTGTTGCTTTTGTAGCAGCCGCTGATGGTCAGATTCCTTCCATTACTACAGCTTCCGTGCCTGAGGGCACTGTGAACACCCCCTACACCTCTACCACTCTCCAGGCCACCGGCGCTACCCCGATTACCTGGAAAGTGGCTGGTGGCAATGCCCTCCCGGCTGGCCTGACTCTGGCTGAATCTACTGGCGTTATCTCTGGCACGCCTACGGTTGCTGGTACCACCGAGGTGCTGATTACCGCTACCAATAGCGCCGGTACTGCAGCAAAGACATTTACCTTTGTTATCAACAACGCCTAATTTCTAACGGGGAGGAATATACAGTATGTATACACCGGATAGTGTTGTATATCTTTGCAACGTTCCTTTGGAAGCTGACCAGAAAAATCAGCTGCATTTTGGCAGCGTTAGCGAGCAGACTAACTATTTTGAAAGTACTGTTGTCAAAGAGCTTACCGGGTTTACGTTTGTGCGGAGAGACAGCGCTATCCGGTGCCCCGAAAATATTGAAGATCTTTATAATTGCAATTATGTGATGTATCAAAACAGTCATTTTACTGATAAATGGTTTTATGCCTTTATCACTGAACTTGAATATTTGAACGATGCCGTTACCGCTATTCATATTAAAACAGATGTGTTTCAAACTTGGATGTTTGAGGCGGAAATTCTACCCAGCTTTGTGGTTAGAGAGCATACTAATAATGATACTATTGGGGCAAATACAATTCCTGAAAATCTTGAAATTGGACCGTATGTGGCTTACTCAAGTACAAAAATATCCCTGACTGAAAATACTGGTGCTAATTCTGGTTGCGATATAGTTATCGCCTATGTCGATACAGAAAATGGCGGGGCAATGTATAACGGCGTTTTTACAGGCCTTACTTACCTTAGTGTTCACGCCAATGAAGCAGGCGTAAACCAATTAAATGAACTTATCGCATCACTTACAGAAACTAATCAGCTTGATAGGGTTGCAGGTATGTGGCAAGTACCAGCATGGATTGTACACACAGGTTCTCAAAATATTGGAATTAGTAAAGGCGTGGCTTCTTTAGATGGTTACGCACCTAGAAATAATAAGCTTTATACATACCCGTATTGTTATATGGGAATTTCTAATCATTGCGGGGATGAAGCTAAATATCAATTTGAACTTTTTGGCGGTGCAGAATGTACATTTACTATGAGGGGCGCAGTATCTAACAATACAAAAGTTATACTTACACCAACAAACTATAAAAATTTTGATTATGATATTGAGGACTCCATAACAATGGGAAATTTTCCCCAATGCACATGGATAAGCGATTCTTATGCCCAATATGTCGGGGCAAACTATTATCGTAAAAACGCGTATGAATTGCAATTGGCCACTACAATACCAATTAGTTCTATTGGCTCTGCTGTTAATATGGCATCTAATGGAAATATTGGCGGGGCATTTAATAGCGTTGTAAATTATGGTGAAACTGTCCATTCGTATATTGCAAAACAGCTTGATTATGCTAATATGGCGCCTAATATACACAATTTGAATGGGGATGAAACGCTTAATATTAGTCTTGATATTGTAGAATTCGAAGCCAAAAAATATACAATTAGAGCAGAATATGCGAGGGTAATAGATGATTATTTTTCAATGTTTGGCTATGCCACTAATAGAGTAAAAACCCCGAACATTGGAACCCGTCAAAATTGGAATTATGTTCAAACTGTTGATATTCAAATTACTGGTGCCATTCCAAATGATGATATGAACGAACTTAGAGATATTTATAACTCCGGTGTAACGATTTGGAATAATCCTGAAACTTTCGGGGATTATTCGCAAAATAATGGTATCGTTAGCTGATAGGAGGAAAACATGGACGATAGAGCAAACCTTCTTGTGCCCGGTAGAAACACACAGGCTTTTGATATTGCAGCAAATCTTAATAACGCTACTTACTCGAATTATTACTACCGGCTGAAATCTCTTGCGCTGACTGCCTATGAATGGAAAGGGCTTCCCGATTCTTGTGATGAGCGTTTTCTGGAACGTACGCTTTACAGTTATGGTAGATGTGCTTTTGTTAATGATGAAACAATGGGATATATGAATCTTCCTTGTACTGCAAATGGAAATCTAAATGTATATCATATTCCTGTTAGCTGGAATGTTTACAGCATTGGGTATAGTAAAACATATAATAATGATGATATTGTTGTTATTAGGAATAACTACTGCGAAACGCCTACTGACTGGCTTGTGAGACAGTATGCGTATAGGCTGTATGAGATTCAGCGCACAATGGATACTAACATAACGGCGCAGAAAACACCAGTTCTTATTTACGGTGATGAAAAACAGATGCTTACACTGAAAAACTTGTACATGAAGTACACAGGAAATGAGCCATTCATTTTCGGATTTAAGAATGGAATTGTTAATGCTGTTACCGTTATGAAAACGGATGCTCCGTTTGTGGCTGATGATTTGCAAGAACTAAAAACGAAGGTGTGGAATGAGGCCTGTCAAATGTTGGGGATCCAATCCGCACCGGAAAAACGTGAACGCGTACAAACTAGTGAAGTAGATGTTTACAATGACCAAAGCGACGCTTCTATTTACTGTGGGCTGAAACCTAGACAGGAAGCGGCGGAGGCTATTAACAAACTCTTTGGCCTGAATGTTACTGTTGGCGTGCGGCAAAGTGCAAAGACCCCTGAACAATAGGAAGGCGGTGAAGATTATGGCGAAATTTACGGTTGAGTTGGGCGTCATTATCAAAAGCGGCTTTCCTCTTGATTTGCAGTCTTATCCTATCTTTGATGAGAGTTACCGGGAGGTGTTGAATAATAAAATCATTCGCCACTACTGGTTTAGAGAAATTGGATTTGAAACCGCTGCGCTGTTCCGGGATAGACTGGCTATGACTATGGCTGAAATAATGCCATATTATAATCAGCTTTATAAATCGCAACTTATCTCCGTTGACCCAATGATTACGCACAGACTTATTAGGGAATTGGGAAGGACGGAAAATAATACAGGTAATTCTAATGTCTCCGCAGATGGCAAGACTGTTTATAGTGACACTCCGCAGGGCTTGCTTTCTATTGGAGATATTGAGGATGAGCTCTATGCTTCTAATGCTTCTATTGCAAATTCTATTACTGATTCTAGTGCTAGTGAGAATAGAAGTGCGAATGAGAACGAAACTTTCTTTGGAAATACTTCAGGGAAGAGCGAAAGTGAACTTTTGATTCAGTATAGGAAAACTTTCCTTAATATTGACATGGAAGTGATTAAAGAACTGGAGCCCCTGTTCATGGGGATTTGGGCATAAAGGGGTGAGAAAATGCTGGTTGAACCCATTCGCCTTTTCTATCAGAAAACCCTTCCTGCGGTATTTGATGATAGTCTCACTTACTATGAGGCAATCGCAAAACTATCGCAGAAAGTGAATGAATGTATTGAAGCAATCAATTCCTTTGAAGATGCTTATAAAGCTTATACTGATGAGCAAATTGCAAAAGCGAAGGAAGAGATTTATGCAAAGATTCAGGATGTTTACAATTATGTGAATGAGCAAGACCAATATTTGCAGAATCAAATTAACAATAACTATGCGATTCTTGATGCGAAGATTGACAAGGTGAACTCTGACCTGCTGGCGGAGATTAAGGAGTTTTACAATATCTTTGCAGAGTTTAGAGCTCTTATTCAGAATTGGGTACAGAATAAACTTAATGAGTATAGCATGGAAACGGATGCCAAACTAGAGGAGATGAAAGAGTATGTGGACAATGCAGTAATTGGACAATTCCAGATTTTCAATATCTTTAGACAGACAGAAACTTCTTTGGAACTTTATCTAGAAGATTTCTATAATTACATGAGAGCTGGTGCTCTGACTGCTGGTGAATATGATAGTCTGAAACTGACTGCCGGATACTATGATTCTAAATATCTTAAGGCGTATGTCTATGATGTTGCTGGTAAATGGTATCTTTGGAAAGAGTTTGTTTTCAGCCCTGTTACTGGCGAATATACTACCGTCCAGGAAGCGTTGCAGGATTTGGCTGGACTGCATAAGAATAGCCTGACTGCACAGGAATATGATAATCTGGCTCTTACTGCTACTGTCTATGATGAGAAAAATGTTACTGCGTATAACTATGATTTCAACGGTAAAACAGCTGTTGCGTAAAGGAGGAAAAGCTATATGGCTTCTACTAACAAAACCCCAAATTTCCAGCTTCCGCAGTTTGTGGCTAATGACGTACCCTCTTGGCTTGTGGATGTCAATGGTGCGTTTATGGACATTGACACTGATATGAAATCTATCCAGGATACTGCGCAGAGCGCTTCTGGGACTGCGACCGGGGCGGCTAGTCAGGTGGATTCTATTCAGTCTACTGTGGATAGTCTGAGCGGGAATGTCTCTACTCTGAGCGGGACTGTTGCTACTCATACTACTCAGATTGGGACTCTGAATTCTAGTATGACCGAGGTGCAGGGGAATATTACTGAAATTCAGGGCAATATTTCTGACATTCAGGGCGATATTGCTAATCTGGAAAATAGTCAGGGTGTGACGCTTTACACTCATCAGAAGCAGGGAACTATTCATGTGCTGACTGGTGATGCCAATGCGCAGAATATCAAGTTCTTTGCAACTGCCAATTATGCAGAGGGAGATACTTTCCTGGTAAACGGAAGTAGTAGAACTGTGGTTACAATGAACGGGCAAACCCTGCCCAATGACTTCTTTGTCTCCGGTGCCGGAGTTATGGCTCTGCTTTCCGGCTCTAATATCTATTTTTTCTGAAAAGCACCAGTGGCGGGGCGTGGGCCAATCTGGTGCCAGAAAATATTCGTTGTGGAGTTACTATCACGCCGCCTGATGGTGAGCCTGTAACTGGTACTTGTATGCCGTGCGATGTTGGTATTGGTAAAAATATTATTGGGTTTATTGAAGCATCTGGAAGATACACAATTAACGGAGACACGCCTGATGGCGTTGGAATGAATGTTAAAGGTACATCTGGTTTTGAAATTACTGGAAGTGGAACAATTACAGGCTATGTTGTTAGTCGTGGCGGTACAATTACGTTTAGTGGCGACTATTCTGGAAGTGGCGTTTCTGAAACTTTAGCATTTGGTTATATTCCACCAACTACTCTTTCAAGAGGAATTAATGTTTCTTTTGGAACAACGACTCTTAGAAGCGTAGTGGTATGCCTGATTAAAATTGATAATACTGAACTTACTCCATCTAATATTAAAGCAGGAATTACTATTAATGGTATCACTGGAACGATGATTGGCGGAGAACTTACTGCTAAACTAATAGTTACTGCAAATTCCGGTGGGATTCAATTTAGAACGTCTCTTGGCCAAACGAGTGATACAAGCAATACTGATAAAGAAGTTAATCCGCTACCTGATAATAGCAAATTAACAATCTTGGCTTCTAATAATGGATTTAGTGATTTTAACGCGACTATTAATGGTTCTGGTGAAACTATTAACGGGAACTCTAGTTTTGATGAAATTATTACATCTATGAGTATTGCAGGATTTACAAATCAAGACAGTTATACTATAGGAGCTATTGGACTTTTTTATAAATAAATTTATGGCGGCCCAGAAATGGGCCGTCT
>JFBN01307141.1_pt1 | contig 14473 bp, 25 predicted proteins | sample 768741 | NCBI WGS metagenome assembly JFBN01 (sample SAMN01983846, study PRJNA193217) | chicken gut metagenome | biome: terrestrial biome; isolation source: ceca of Broiler chicken | host: Gallus gallus | place: United Kingdom: England | collected 2010-09-07
GCGTCGTCCTTCCACGATGTCAGAACGGCATCCCGAAGCAGTCTGCGTAGTTCCTTTTCGCTCAGTCCGGTTAATTCGGAAAGTTTTTTCTGTATCTCCTGCCTGCTCCCTCCCATCTGCTCAAGCTTATAGATCAGACGATCAGCGGTTGCCGTAAGCTTTCCGGCATTCAAAACGCGGCGCGCTGTATCCCGTAATATGAAATTTTCAAGACGGCTGTATATCTCAACCATGCGGTCAGCCGCGCCTTCAAAATCTTCCGGTCTTAGCATATCATTTCTTTCCTGCGGTTTCCTTCACAAGCTTGATCCAGTCTTGCTTATGCCGCCGTTTCGCTTCCTCAAACCACTGCGGCCCCGTTCCCGGCGTGTGGTACTTGAGCTTGCGTTGCGTCGGGTATTTGTTCGGAGGTGATCTCCACCCGGTTATATTACCTTCCGCGTCTTTGATCGGGATATTCGGGCCGTATACGGTTCCCTCGTAGAGATAATGCGCATACGGTGTATTGTATGCTATCTCGCCGCCATATAGCCCTTCCGGGTATTCAACGCTTCCTCTCAATGCTCCTTGAGAAAACGGCACAAACTGTTCGCTGTCCTTTACGATCTGAAGATTCAGAAGCTTTTGCGCCTCACGCAGATTCTCATCAATCCTCTTCGTGTCAATATTGATTTCTACCCCGCCTACATAACTATGTAACTTCATTATATCACCATCTGCGCGTTATGTTATCCGCACATTTTCACATTGTAAGCGCCTGTTCAAGTGCGGATTCCAGCGATACCTGATTTTGCTCAAGAGCTGTCACACGCTCATCCAGTGTCTTTCCCGTTTCTGAGGGCTGATCTTCAACGAGTGTCCAGCTCTGCAAGATAGTGTCTCCCATATCCGCATACATTGCCTCATAGTGCTGCCCCACCGGCGCAGGCTCTTCCGGCATGTCGGTTTCTGTGATTGTCTTGTACCCGGCTGAGATCAGCTGTTCCTCCGTCGGGTTGAATATCTGCATACCGTCCATCACAATCCTGTGCGGCGGGTAAGTGAGTTTTCCGTCAATGATTTTTCCCAGCATCAGCCTGTCACCTCCAGAGATTTTTTCGTTTTGTAGCCGAGTTTCATCCACGCCCCTGCATCATTGCTCACAACCGTAGTCGGGGAATACGTCCTCAGTGCGGCGTAAGCGTCGCTTATTATTCGATACTTTAAACCACCCGAACGCACACCCGAGATCGAACGCCTGAGGTTAAATTCTCAGTCTGATACTCCGATATTCCGTCAGTTAATTTGATTTTCAGCACGTTACCATCTCCTTATATATTATTAAAGTCTGCTTTAGTTAAGTTCGGCATTTTCTCTTAATGCGTTTCCCCATACATTTGCAACACGTTTTCCACCCTCATCATTTGGATGTACGTTGTCGGCAAGATATAGTTCAGCAGTAACGGCATTGATACCACTTTTTGCGTGTTGGTCTGCAACTGGAATACCCCACATATTAGCAACCCCCCTAACCGCTTCTGCAATATTATCCATATTTCCGTAAGCGAGATTATTACAGTAAATAGGTGTAGCAAGCATAATTTGAATAGGCTTTACTTCTGATGTCTGCGTAATTCCATCATAAGTTCCAAGATGATAATATTTGCAATAAACCTTACTCAGAAGCACATTATAAGCACCAACAAAAGTGTTTGTATCAAGATTATCTCTGCTAATTTCTCCAATTGTTACACCTTGAGCGGAGTCATTTGTTCCTCCCATAATCAACAAACAATCAATGTTTTCCTCCAAAGCGTTAATTCTAACGTCTTGCCACATTGCATTTGCGTCACTCCCACTTATGCAAGTGCCACCGATACCACGATTATAGATATTAGATGCGCCTAAATAACTTTTCAAAGGTTTATACCATTTTTCCTGTGCAGTAATGCTATCGCCAAAAGCACAAATATTTTTCTGTTCCATTCCAGTAAAACACTTACTTGCAATATCAGCATAAACAGATTTATCAATAACATAATCAGAAAACATTTTCTGTTTATACAATTCAAAACTACCGCCTAAATCCTCAAAAGCGAACATCTGCATTGTGTAATTTACAGAAATAGCAGTTGTAGAATAGAACGAATATACAACACCGATTTCCCCATCTATTCCATCTACTTTTACCATATCAATGATTGTAGAACCGTTTGATACAACACCCAAATATGTTGAATCAGTCACACCGGTGTACGCTCTTGAAAATCCCGGCAAATTCACGTCAGCATTGTTCGTTATGATTGCACCGACATAGTAAGACTTTCCGCTTTCTGCTGTGAAACTAAATCCACTAGCTTTATAGTCTCCACTAGCATTTATATATGTTAGCTTATTTCCAATATTTGACGTTGAACCACTTACCGTTGTTTCATCAATCAGATTAACGCTTTTGGCACCTGCGATAGTATCAGATGTATCAGCGTGTGTTGCTGTATCAGCGTGTGTTGCTGTATCAGGTTTAGCAAATCTATAGCTTGTGTCCAGTGTTATAAAATCCATAGCATTTAATACACTTTCGACAATATCTGTGACATCAAATACAGTGATTTTAATGCTTGTTTCACCGACACTAAAATCAGACGCACATAATTGAGCGTCTGTTGTAACATCAATAAAGTAAACACCATTAGCAGGAAACGCAACGCCAACAGTTCCGATAATTTGTGTAAAACTATAATCAACCATTGTCCTAAGTACACAACTCGTTCCACTCATAAGATTGAAAGCAACAGCATACTTTCTACCACTCTTTAAATATTTATCGCTCATAGAACCGATAGAAATAAATCCGTTATCTTCTTCTGCTGTAACAGTGCAAACGTTATTTTTCCACTGTTTTGTAGTGACTTTCTGACAATATCCAAATCCTGTTTTCTGTCCAACAATATCATCAATTTCCACATAGTTAAGTGTTTTTCCTAACTGTGTTAAATCCTCAGAAAGTGAACTAACATCTTCTTTAACTGAACTAATATCAGTCTTATTCTTCTCGATCTGAGCCGCCTGCTCTACTGTCGCTCCCGGCTGGACGGGGTTTTCTTCTAGGTATGCATCTACCGCCTGCTGTATTTGTTCAGGCGTTACTCCTCCTCCGGTTCCTCTGTTCTTGCAGAGATAGTAGAGGTACTGCTCCTCTCTTGTTACCGGATCGGGAATAACCCCGGTCCCTGTAGCAAGGTACTGATAATATTTTTCTTTTCTCGTTACTGCATCAGGCAAATATGGCATATTCTACTCCTCCTCAAAAAGGCCGGGCTGCTCTGTGGACTGTGCCGCCGCTACCATTTTTGCGGCATCTTCCGGCGTAAATCCTTCATACTTTTCAAGATAATATTCTTTCGTATAGAATCCCTGTAAAGTAAGCTGATAGGCCCTTGCCCTATCTTCTTCTCGGTTGTATGTAATATCTCCAAAATCATATACTACTTCGTAATTTCCAACAGGGGCAAGTCTATACAGGTCTGCATACACACTCATGGCATAGATAGCCCCGTCCAGACATGATTCTAACTTGTCCCTTACATCCTTGATGAGCTGTATCGTCCTGCGGTCATCAGCCTCCACTTGTGTTGCTGTTGCCATATTAGTCTTTTCATTGAACACAAAATACCCGTTAGAGAATCCACACTTATATCCGATCTGTGATAGAAGAGCATTGATACCAGAGAGCCGTGTGTCCGTGTTCAACTGCGGGTTGATTTCTTGATAGAATTCCTCTGGATTGCTCCCGAATACATTTTTTGCGTAATGCGGCAGGTTCACATCAGGGGGCCCGCCAGTTTTCAAGTTTCTCCCGCTGGCATACATCAGTCTGTCGTCGATCAGGATGATTTTCTGACTGTCTGCAATCTCACCGGCGTTCCGGCTGTATGCCACGTCTAAATCTCTCATTTCTTCGATAGCGTCAGCATAGATAGGCAGGCCAAGCGCCGTTCCCAGATCAACATTGTTCGCCTGTGGCGTGCGGAATACCCCGAACATCGGCCCGTCAAGCTGTTCTCCGTTGAATTTATCAATCGGGCCGGAATCTTCCATGAGGTTGGCCCATTTTGTACGGGAAAGGGCGATAGGGTCTCCCAAACTCTGGGAACTATGGGACATATAGGCTCTATTGGTTATGTAATAAGGGTAAGCGGTTCCGGCTTCGGTCTGCGTCTCTACAAAGCGGTGATATTCTAGGCGGGTATAATACTTGTCGTTGTCAGCGTAACTGTCCTTGAAGATAATCCCGGTAATATTGCCGTTGCTGTCGCTTTCGGTTATCATAAAATCGAAGGGCGTAAACACGTCAAACCCGCTGTCGTTGGGCTTGATAATGACCGTACCGTAAGCACAGCCATACTCTACCCAATGACGCAGATTGAAATACACCTTGTCTATCTGCTCCTGAAGCCATGTTCCCCGCGCCCCGCCGCCGATCTGTATCTTGATTCCCAGCGTTGCCAGCCGCGCAGTTTCGGAGCATACCGCTTTTGCAAAATTGATTGTCTTGATATTATCCTCGGCGCTCATCCAGTACGGCGCACCCCGGTACATATCGGCGCAGCGTGAGATAACGTCTTTCATCTGCTGTGAGGTTATCTCCTTCACCTGAAAATCTTCTTCTGCCCGTTTCTTGAATATCATGCCTATCCACCTTTTTACTGTTGCTAAGAAATTCACTTAATCACCTCATATTGCCCCAGTATTTAGCCTCTCCTTTTCTTCTTGCTTCTGCCGCTTCTTCAATGGTATCATAGCGCCCTAAAAACACTCTCTGATGTTGCACATATATTTGTGCTGTGTATTTTCCTTTATCCATTATTACGCCTACCACTCCTGTTTCTCCGGGTTTTAAGTGTTTTTTGTTTCTTGCCTGTACGCTCCAATTAACCCAACGGCAATTTTCTGGGCAATAATCTCCGTCAGAATCTTTCCTATCAATGGTAAGCCCATCTTTATATCCATTATTGAGCGCCCATTCTATAAATGGAATAGAACTCTCGTTCCATTCTTTGCAAACCTTTATGCCTCTGCCCCCATAATGCTCATACCCTGATGTGTTTTTGTTATTACATCTTGCTCTCATCGCTTTCCATATGCAATACAGCCTTGGATGTTTTCTAATAGCTTTGCTCATGCGCTGTGCCCCCTCCTGTTAAATAACGGCTCAAACGCATATCTTACGGCAGAAATCGCATGGTCGTTTCCGTCAGGATACCCGCTGATTATATTCCCGTCCTTGTCACGGTCATATTCGTATCGGGTAAACTCATCGTATGCGTTCGGTGTCCGGTTCCTATCAATTACGATTGTGCGCCGCTGAAGCCATTTGAATCCGTATTCCACGCTTCCCGGTCCTTTAATTGCCCCGACTGCCGGAAGCCCCATGTCCCGGTAGTCATTTACTGATTTAGGCTCTGCACTGTCACAAATAATCCTGTAATCGTCATAGCCTTTTTCTTTTATCCACTGTGCCGTCAGCTCATTGCTGGTCTTATGCACATAGTTTTCATCTATCAGGTAGATTTTCTCCCTTGCGCTGTCATAATAGGCCCGGATAAATGCGTAAGCGTCAGGGTACCATCCGAAGTCCACTCCCTGATATATTCTGTCCATGTGGGAGATTTCTTCGTCAGTAATCGGCCTGTCCTCAATGTATTCAAAGACATTCCCGCCGTTTCCATTCGGAATGCCTAAATACTCATGTTCATATGCCTCTGGCCTTACTTCTTTCAAATGCTCTGCATCATCAAAAAACTGTTGTCCCAGCCACTCTTTCGGCACCGTCCTGTAATCCGATGAATGAATCAGCCTATCCGCCCTCGGTATTTCAACTTCTTCATTCATAAAATTGTTTTTTGATTTTGGAGGATTGAACGACATAAAAGTCCAGAAGTCTTTTCCGCCTCTCATGGATGATTGTAATATGCTTCTTATTTCCTCCATCCCAGAAAAGGTGTCACACTCTTCAAGCCACGCAAACGCAAAATAACCAAATGGGGCTTTCAGAGATTTCAGTTTCATCTTATCATCTACGCCTCTGAACATTATCGTCTGCCCGGTAGGCTCGTATACTATCTTCATTGGGCTTACTGTACATTTGAAATATTCATCAAGACACAACATTGAAATTGCAAATTGCATTTGTGAATAAACGCTATCTCTTAATGTATTTGCTGTCTTTCGGAATATGATACAGTGCTTATCCTTATTTTCTGGGCGCGTCATTAAAAGAATAATTGCTATACTGACAAAGGAAGACTTACAGCTTCCTCTTCCTCCCTTAAATACATAATATGTATGTCGGTGTTCTAAAACATCTTTCAGGACATCGTCAAAGTTTTCTGGGATAAGTTCATCAAGCGTTGTCATTAGCATATCTCCATACAAATCCATATGCTGTTGGCCTTTTCCTTAAGCAACACCTAGAAATCGCACTGTTTTTATATCCCATTTCTCTTTCAACGTCCATTGTACAGTCCCATTGTCTTACAACATTTCCAGCCATATCTATTTGAAGAACGGACTTCGCAGACACACTTTTCTTTCCTCTATGAGAATCTCCTATTTTTCTCCTAGTTTCTTCTGACACAATGTGTCCTCTCTGTGATAACGCCCTGCGCTCAATTACCTCCCTAGTATGCAGATGTTCGGCGTGTTTTCCTCTTTTTGCCGCCTCGCTCATCTTTCTTATCGTGCGCTCGCAATGCTTTTTTCCTGCATATCCTCCACTGTCAAGATTATATCCGTATTTTTCTTCATTGCTTCTGTATAACGCTATCGTCTCTCTTTCTTTGTCTTCAGCCTCTGCCCTTGTAAGCCCATCAGCAATAATATCATGTTCTATGTTTTCCCATCCAAAACGCTTAATGGCCTTTGCAAACGGCCCAGAATTTCCATATCCACTTTTCCATCTTCGCTTCAAAGTCCTGCCAGTCATGCCAATATATACTTTTCCGTCAGGAGTTGTGTGCTTATATACTTTAAATCGGTTTTCCGTTTCTTGTAAGCTCAATTATCACAGCCTCCTTTCTGGTATCTGTTTTCTGCGCCACATCAACCTTGCGCTTTGCCAGCTCAACGGCGGCTTTCGTTCTCTCTGCCAGCGGAGCGTCAAGGCCGAACTGGTCTTTCACCTCGCCCCGCATGACAGAAGTGAAATACTGCATTATCTCCGCAGCAGAGGCTATGCGGCTGTCCTCGATCTGTTTCTGCCGTTCCTCGATGTATTGTGAGACTTTAGGGTTATTTAGGGCTTTTGAGGCTTCTACTGCCGCCGATTTATAATTTTTATATCCGGCCTTTCTGTAAGCCTCCGCCGCATTCCCGCACTCTATGTAATAATCCGCAAACGCCTTTTGCTTCGGTGTAAGCATTTAGCCACCGTCCCGTCCTAATAATTCCGGGTTATCAAAACAATTTCCGATAACCTCACACTCACTCCACATTTCATCCGTGAATTGCTGTTCATCTATCACAACATCGTCCACGCACCAACCCGCATAATCTTCCTGATACCATTTTACTGTTCCGATAGTGTCGGAGATTTCATGTTTGATAATATCATTCTCCCATATTCGCCCACCGTTCTTGTCTTTTAGCCCGGTGTACTGGCAGAGGGTTTCGGGATCAATGTTAAAGATTACTATATCTCTAGGCATGTTCCAATCTGAAAAAGCATCTTTCATAATCATATGCTGCTCGTCCTCTGGCTTTACGCTGTCTCCAAAAGGACAGATCGTCCCTCTGATGTGATATATGTAATATCCTTCTACCCATTCGCCGTTGTCTGTCCTTTTCGCTTTAAAGAGTATTTCTCTCATTCTTCCATCCTTTCGTCTGCTCCCACACATCCGCCAGACACTTCACCGCCTCAACCGCGCCCGCCGTCCGTAATATCTCATAGTCCCTCATCCGCCAGCCGTTTCGCCCGTTTTGCAGTGTAGGCGTTGATAATATCCATATGGTTATCATGCGCCCCTGCTCCGGGCTGTAGAATTGGCTGGTTCCGATTTTGATTACTAGGCCGGTGGAGAGGATGGCGCGCTGGAGCTTTTTCATGGTAGCGTTAATGTTCATTTTCAAAAAAAGTCCCGTAGTCAAACCATTTATCTTTTATGATATTTCCAATAATCTTGACAGAACTTCCCAAGCCTTTATGAGCAACCCTTATATACTTGCCTTTCATATTCAGAAGTTCCGATTCTCCAACTGTATCCATAATCCGCATAATTGCTTCACATCCTTTGGCAGAACCGCTGAAGAAATCATCATCTGCGCCGACATAACCTTTCCCCAAAACATATCCACCATATACACATCCACAACCGTTCCATTCAAGCGTTAAGTCAAGGCACAGGCAACCATGATTCCATGTTCAATGACACGTTTGCAATCTGCGCATTTTCAACCTCATATCCTTCATCTATAAGTTGCTTATATGTCCATTTTTTCATATTCTTCCTTTCCCGCCCCGCACAGTTCTTATACTAATTTTACCATACGGGGCGCTTCTCACTTCCCAGCACATTTTCAATATTCCCAGCGTCCGTACAGCTTCAATCTCTCATAGAAGATAGCCAGCGTCTTCCTCCGGTATGCATAGAAATCCTCCTCATTCACCGGGATCATTTGTTTTTTGCACATCGTTCTGTATCCTGTGCGCTCTATGATGCTCTTGCATATACTGTCTTCGATTCCGGGGGCGGATGAAACTGCGGTTTCGTGTAGGATTTCTACGTCTCGCGCATCAAGGTTTCTGCAGCGCTCTTTCAGCTCTTTTTCTTCGTCTGCTGTGAGGCCGTAGTCTCTCAGTTTTTTGTACCTTGTCCGCATTTCTTCGCCTCCCCTCATTTTAATCTAACAATTCGCTCTCGCACTTCATCACCAGCATTGCCACCACCGCCGCAAGCAGCAGCGGTGAAAACAGGACTACGGCGATACATTTCAGCGGGAATGGTATTTTGCGCATTATCTTTACTGCCTTTCAGAATTTTTCTTCTCTCAATCGCATTTTCTGCTTCCTTCATTGTGGGAAATACTGTTCTCCCCATTCTCGGAATATCCTCTAACCTGAACTGATGTACATCAACTTCCCAAGCTCCTTCACCGCAAAACCGATATATTTCATATACCCTGTCTCCCGGCTTAACTCCTTCAGGAAGAATTATTATTCTATTGTTCGCAATTTCCGGAATCCCTCGCACGATCTCCAACACTCTTTCTACTTCTTCGAGCCTTTCTGGATACTTTATCCAGTCAGCGGCTGCGCGCACATGTTCTTTTCGCAGCTCCTTAATCAATTCTGAGCGGCTTATGACATCGTTGCTCATTCAATCCCGCCTTTCTCAACAATCGCAATTGCCAGATTATATGCTGTTGCTTTCCCGAGCAATTCACTTCCGTCATGCCCAAATTCTTCTACTGCTTTATATTCCGCTTCTGCGATACTCCTGTTCTGTCTCAATTCCTCAAGCACCTTTTGCCTGTCAAAGGCCATCGGTAGTTCTCTTATTTCATTTAGCACTACTCCATACGCATAATGCTCCGGCGTGCCTTCATTTGTGTGCGTAAAAAGATATTTAACTCTTTCCACTAGCACTTTCCGGCTGATTAAATCATCGCTCATTTTGTTCACCCGTCCTTTTGTTCCATGCCTCTGCTGCCTGTTCCCGCGTGTCATAAACGGCAGTTTCACATCCACACGCCTCGCATCTGACCCAATATCCATAGACTGATCCTGCCAGCGGCGTTAAAAATTCTGCTTTCCCGCCGCAAAACGGACACTGCTTCAGTTCGATCTTATTCATCTTCCATTTCCTCCAATTTTCATTTTTCCGTTTTTCCGTAATAAATCAGATTTTGTCCGCAAAATATACAATGATGGTATGCAAATTCCATCTTATGTCCGCAACTCGGGCACATTATTGGATACGATTTTCCTGCTGTAACGATACCTGCTTTTGGCTTCTGCTTCTCCACCGCTTCCCGACACTCTTCCACAGTTCCGATAGCTGCATATTCCGCACACAAATCTATTGTGTTTGATGGAGTTCCACATCTCTTTTTCAGTTCAATATACTTTTTTACCGTTTTAATTTCTTCCACGGTTCCGATTCCCCGATACCGCTGAATTTCTTCTAGGGCTTGTTTTGCTATTTCTAACGCTTCATTGACATCTTCGGCATGGTCGAATCTGCTTATTCTTACATCAAGTATCAACTTTGCTTCCTGCTCTGTCATGGTTATCGCTCCTCAACTGTGTTTCACATCAAACAGGCTCATCTGTGCTTCTTCCGGGAACCTCAGCATTTCCTCTTTTGCCCTACGGTAAAACTCTTTGTTAATTTCAAAGCCATAAAAATTCCTTCCCAGTTCCACCGCCGCCCTTGCTGTCGATCCACTCCCAAAACACGGGTCTATTACCACGTCGCCGGGATCTGTAAATATCTCAATCAGACGTTTTAGCAGTTTTACGGGTTTCTGTGCAGGATGAATTTTGGGTATCTCTTTCCCATCTTTCTCCCACTGAAACCAGTTGAACACCATGTGCCCTGTACCCCGGATTGTTTTGCCGTTTTCGTCAAACTTCGCTCCGTTTCGGAACTTTGGCAGCCTGTCCCTGTAGAACACCAACGCATATTCCGTTGCGCCAACAATGCGCATATTCGCCTTTAAAACCTGTGGACTGTAATTTTTCACGAATACAAGCGGTATGTAATGGAAAAACCCATGCTTTTCAGCTGCTTTAATTAGCGTGTGCGTCTGCTCGAACGAACAAAACACAATCATACACGGCGCGTCACTGGATCTCCCTCTCGCGCCTGCCTTCTTCGGTTCTTTCTTCATCAGGCGGCTGCAAAAATGGAAGTATTCATAGAGATTAAAATTAAAATCGCTTGCGAACGCCGCTTTGCCTGCGAGTTTACTTTCTCCGTTTTTGTTGTCCCCGCCTACATACCACATGGGATTGCTCCCGTAAAAATTCGTTCCGACATTATACGGGATGTCCGCTATAATAAGCTGTGCTTTCTGTATAGGGTAGCACTTCCATCCCTGCATGCTGTCGTTATACAATTCACATTTCAGTTTCTTTTTATATTCCATTTTTCCGAAAGGAGCCGGGATATCCCGTTACGGTGGCCACTGCTCCGGCCTCCTTTCCTGTATTTCGTCAAAACAGCGTCAGCTGTTCCGGATCATATTTCATACGTTTTGTTGTTACGCCGTCGCACTTGCTCAAAATCCTTTCCACTTTTCACATCATGTTCTCCTCTCAAACCTGTTCCGATAATGCTCTTCCCAATCCCTCGTATGCGGGTTATAGTCCGCATTCTCCCGGTAGTCGTTATGATCTACCGCGAGCGGGCATTCTCGACAGCGAACCTTTCCTTCTCCGTCTCTCCTGCGATATTGCTCGCATATCTTCTTCTGCTTTTCTGTCAGCATCGTTTCTCCTTCCACATCCAGCTCCGCCGCCTGAAGGGCTTCACAGCCTTGTCCCAGCCTTCCCGAAAATCGTATTTCCGGATGATTTTTTCGCGCTCAAGGACATCTTCTTCACGCTTCACAGTGTAACGCCCGTGCAATCGGTCTCCGGAGTATGCGTACTTGCTGATCGTGTATCTTGACACGCTAAAAATTTCTCCCGCCTCCGGGCTGGTGTATGTCCCGATCAGGGTGTTCCCGTCATAGATCATGTATCGCTTTTTGCCCATGCGGTCACCCGCCCTTCCCGAGCAGTTCCCGCTCCAGCGCGTCCAAATCCACATCGCGCTGCATGATCCCGGAATTATACTTGTCCGCCGCCGTGGGCTTCTTCCGGATTGCCTCCGGCTTGACATAGACCTCGGGCAGATAGTCCTTGTATGTTCCGTCGGACAGGAATCGCTCTGGCCGCTTAATATAGCGCGCCTCACGCGCCTCGATGCGCACGGCTTCGGCGTAATTCTCTGCCGAGGCGATCAGATCGGATTCCTGAAATCCCTCAGCAGATACAACAGCATACGCAGTCTCAGTCCTTCGCTTCGCCGTCGCTGGCAGAGAGTCAGACGCCGGGTAAGTGCGCCAGAAATCTTCAAAGCGGGAGAGAGGGAGCGCTTCAGCGGGCAGACTTCCGGCCGTCTTTTTCTTTTTATCCTCGTCAGAGGATTTTTCTTTTATATCATTTTCATTTACATTATCATTTTCATGTTTCATTTGGTTTTTATCAAAACCATTTGGTTTTTCTGAATCCTTTTGGTTTTCAACAAAACCATTTGGTTTTCCTAAGCTTGCTTGTTTTTTAGGTCGTCCGCCTCGCTTTCCACATTCTTTATGAGCGTTTACGGTTTCCTGATATTTTTCGATATCTCTGTCGATTTGCTCTGAAATGAACAAAAACGCCATATATGTCATGCCATCCATTTCCGGAAGTTCGTTTCCGGAGACGTGGCGCATGAGAGCGACAAGCAGCACTCCGGCTTGTTCGTGGCTAAGGGCTTCTATCTGTTTTATATAACTTGTATACAGAACAAAACTATTTTTCATTTTTGTGCACCCATTTATGACATTCTTCGCAGAGAGTAACTCCGTTTTTTACATCGCATCTATAGAGCGGATATTCACTGTATTTCATGATATGATGCGCGTTTAATTTGCTTCCCCTATATCCGCACATCTGACATGTATAATTATCTCTCTCAAATACACGCTTTCTCCATTTTGCATATTCAATAGATTTTCTTCCTGCTTTTCCTCTATCCTTTTTGTTGAGTGTTTTAAAGTAAGAGAATACAAGCCGCGTAGGTAAATCCATCTCCGGCAAGTCCATTCCGGAAGCATATCTAAGGATCGCAACAAAAAGAGTTTTCACCTGCTCTGCCTCCAGCATTTCTACCTGCTCTATATAATCTGTGTAAAGAATGAATCCGTTTTTCATGCCTTCCCCTTACTTCAGAAAATCAAATATATCCATCTGGCCGTCCAGTTTATTTTCCCTCTGCTTCTGTTTATGATTTTTCCATCTCAGATATCTTTCTCCGGAAGAAGCATTTCGCCTGTAGTTCTTGTATCGGGAATCGCCTATCTTGTCCCACGCAAGAACCAGATTATCCTCATCTTCGGCAGGCCTAAAATATCCCTTTCCGTCCTGCAAATTCACGATTATCTGGCTGTCGTCGTCGTTCTGATTGATCCCGGATATCAGGTCTCTCAATTTCCTGTCAGATAATTGAGTGATTGCGGCAAGCGTTTCACGGCTTATAGCATTTTTATGACCTATCGGAATATAATCAAGAATATTCATGAGTATCCACCTCCCGAATGGTGACCTCAATCCGGGGATTGTGTCGGTCAACGAAAAATGCATCAGAAAAGCCCGTGATCTGTGCCCAGCCGTCATCTACAAGCACGCCGCAGCGTACAAGGCTGTCCTGGATGAATTTGTGCGCTACACCGGCGATATTGTCCAGATCCCGGCGGCGGTTCGGCTCGTAGAATCTATAGCTGATATGGACCGGCTGCTGTATCTTCAGGCGTTTCAGCTGCAGGCGGATTGCGTTGCAGATGAACATCTGATTTTCCTGTTTCATGTCATTCCCGACGCTGTGCGCGGTACCGCCGCGCCGGGTGAATTTTCTTTCTGCTTTGAGGTAATCGTTCAGCCCCGGGAGGGTCCCGGGTACTGTAAAATGGTATTCCATTCGACCTCCTTTCTCTGGCGGATGTCCGTGATATATAATCTGCCAAAAGGTTTATGTAATGCCCGCAGGCGTTACATCACAAAAATGATCTTCCGTACCGCTTCCGAAATGCCTCACGTGCCTCCGGCTCAGACATTCCGCCGGCCACTGCATGTTTTTCCCATGCAAGCTGTCCGGCGATCTTCGACAGCCGCTCAGCCATCGGGTTATCGTGGATGCGGTTCTTCACTGGATTCTGCGTGTGACAGTTATCACAGCACGGCCCCTTGATCCCATCCGCTTCTGCCAGCGGCCGCATGCCGTTCCCGAACATGAAATGGTGTTCGTACTCCGTAGGCCGCCCGCAGAACATACAGTTATGTTCGTACTCTGTAAGGATACCTTTCGTCTTTTTCATGCCGTCACACCTCCCCGAGCAGTTCCTCAGACCAGATGGAATGTGTAAGCACCCTTGTGTGCCTGCAATAGTCGCACAGTTCGCACCGCAGGGGTTCTATCTCTCCAGCTTTCAGGGCAAGGATCTTCGGAACGTTTTGTTCCACCTCCGCCAGTGCCGCATCCATCAGGCTCTGCTCAATCTGAATTACCTCGATGTCCGGATATTCCTCTTTTGAAGCCGCCGCGATCTTTACGGGAAGCTTTTTCCCGGTATTGATCTCCACGATCTTCTGATATACGGCTCCCTGAATGTCATATCCCCAGTACGTCACGAAGTTCATGTAACCAGAATCCTTCACCCAGTTTGCTTCCCGAAGGGACTTCATGCA
>JFBN01306495.1_pt1 | contig 14448 bp, 10 predicted proteins | sample 768741 | NCBI WGS metagenome assembly JFBN01 (sample SAMN01983846, study PRJNA193217) | chicken gut metagenome | biome: terrestrial biome; isolation source: ceca of Broiler chicken | host: Gallus gallus | place: United Kingdom: England | collected 2010-09-07
GTAAAGCATTTCCTTCTTTTGATGACGTTCTTTTCCATCGAACTCCACTGCGACTGCACCGCCGTGTTGGAGACCAGCTCGGGATTGGATTCCACCTTTTCGATCTTGTCCTCGATCAGGTTTTTCATGATGCGGGAGATCATGAGGGAATTGATGCCCGTCTTCTGATAGTCGGGGCGGACGGCGATGAGAGCCATTTCCAATTCCTTCGGATGTTTGATCGCTTTCAGCACGCGGATAAACCCGAACGGAAACAGGCGCCCGTCGCTCTTTCTGATCGCCTCGCACAGGGACGGGAGCATGACCGCCATGCCGACGACTTCGTCCTTATCGTTGACCAACAGCGAAAAATAGCGGGTGTTGATGACGGTGGCAAACTGGGCGAGTATGCCGTCGACGGCTTTCCCCTCGACCGCGACGTAGCAGTCGAGGGAGGCATATGCCTCGTTCACGAGGGCGATCGCTCTCCTGCCGTAAATTTTGATGAGTTTGCGCATGGGGCCGTCGTCGGCGACTTCGCGCACCTTGAACTTGTCTTTCAGCCTCTCGGCGATGCGCGCGATGCGCTCGTCCACCTTGTCGGGGATCGTGAAATCGTATTCCAACCATTCGCTTTCGTCCGTAAATCCCTGCGATCTGACCAACTTTTCGTAATACGGATAATTATAGTTGGTGCAATATGTAGCGCGGCGGTCGAAGCCGAAAGTCAGGAGCCCTTCCCTGTCCTGATCGTTGAACCCCCACGGGCCGTGGATCGTATCCATGCCCTTTTCCCGTCCGAAATCTTCCACCGCTTTGAAGAGCGCGGCGGCGACTTCCTCGTCGTCGATGCAGTCGAAACGCGAAAAGCGGACGCACTTCCTGCCCGAAACGCGGTTGTACTTTTTTTGGACGATCCCCGCGATGCGCCCCGCAAGCTTCCCGTCCTTATAGGCGAAAAAGCAGCGGATCTCGCTGTCCTCCAGATTGGGGTTTTTCTTCGGGTCGGCGATGTTCTCTTCGTCCGAACGGAAAGAAGGGATATAATAAGGGCAGTTTTTATAGAGACGGAAAGGGTAATCCGCAAATTTGCGCATCCCTTTTTTGGTCTTTACTTCCTGAACAATGACCATTTTTGACCTCACTTTTTGTCGGTTTTCCGAAAATATTTTATCACTTTCTCGCATGTATTGCAATCGTTTGTCAAATTATCTTGACAAATTTTATCGCCAAATACGGAAATTTATACTATTTTTCGGAGACATAATAACGCACATTGTTCAGTTTTTTTATAATTTTACGTTAAGAGATCGTAAAGCGGGAAGAGAGATCCCCGTTTTCTTCTTCCTCCTTTTTTGCGGGCAGAACGGCGCGGACGGGGGCATAACTGTCCTTGCGCAAAAGCTTTTTGCCGACGAGCACGCCGTTTTTATAGGTCAGAAGATAGCCGCGGCTTTTCAGCCCGTCTTTGGCGGCGCGCAGTTTTGCGTTATCCCCCTCCGCATATTCGGGTTCGGGCGGGGACACGACTTCGGTGACGGCGCTTTCGCGGCGGTAGGTATACGCGCTTTTTTTGCCGTATAGCGAAACGGTGATCGCCCCGTCCGCGACGCGGCAGACCATGTACACGGGCGCGCCCGTACAGTTGATAAAGCGCAGATCCGCATTTTTCCCGCTGACCATCGCGTCGAAGGACGGCTCGACGTACCCCACGGACAGGCTGTGCGGGTGGTACTCCTTGATTTCCATGCCCGCAAGCAGGGCGGCGTTGTAGACGGTGGTGCTCGCCTGGCACACGCCGCCGCCCACGCCCGAAACGAAGTCGCCTTCGAAGATGATCGGCGCCTCCGAAAAACCGTTCTTTTTGGTGCGCTCACCCACCGTGCGGTTGAAAGAAAACTCTTCCCCCGCCCCTACGATCGTGCCGCTCAGCTTTTCGCCCGCAAGGGCGATGTTGCCCGCCCTGCCCGTGGCGGCAGGGTTGAACCGAGTCGTAAATTTTGCGAGCAGGCAGGTCATGTCGCGCAGTTTTTGCAGCGTGACGCGTGCCGGGGTGCGCACGGTCTGCAGCCTGATCTCCCCGAAACCGCCCTGCAGCGCTTCAGAAACGGCGCGCTCCAACACCGTTCCGTCCAGATACCTGCCGCTCCTCTCCGCCGTGTACGAAAACGGTTCGGAAGCCGAAGCGTCGAAAGACAGACCTGCGTTTTCGCTCTTGCGGTAAAAGCCGTCGCATATGCCGCGCAAAACGCTTTCGCCCCGCACGAGATAATATTTTTTGGAAAGCGGGTGCGCCCCGCCCCTCTTTGCCGCCGCGAGCGCGGCGCGCATGTCCGTCTTTACGTTGACCTCGGGATAGCGGAAGAGAAATATTTCCCCGTCCACGCAAATTTTCAGTTGTACCCCGCCGAGTTCGCGGCGCACGCCTTCCCTGACCGCCGCTTCCGCGCGCGCGTAAGTGAGGCCGGAAATATCCGTGCCGTTCACCGAAGTGCCCGCGGGGTACTTCCCGGCCGCAACGAACCCGCAAACTATGAAAAAAACGCCCGCAAGGACTGCGAGCGACGCGATTTTCCTGATCCCGCTCATCTTTCCGCCTCTGTGACAGTATGCGCGGGCAGAAAGAAAAAACACGCAAAAATCAAAGGAGTTTTTTGGCATAAAAACCGCCCGCATCCGCTCGGCATTTTCCCGGCGGTACGCGGCGGCCGCATTTCGGGACTGCCTGCAGTTTCGCCCCGATTATGGTTGCGGCAAAATTTTTCACGCGGCTATTCCCGATTTCCGTATTACGGAAAAAGCAGGGATCGGGCACACGAAACGCGGGGGAGAGCAAACCGCTCTCCCCCGCCGATGCAATTCTGTTCGGCGATCGGCTCATCCGACAGGCAACCCGTCCGCCGCGCGCTCATATGTAAATTCCCCGCCGTCCGTTTCGATCGGCGCTTCCCCGGGAAGGCAGATCTGCGCGGGCACGCCTTCGGGCGTGCGGATACGGTAGACGATCTTTCCGTCCTTGCATTCATAGGAAGAGCATATCTTCCCGCGAACGCTGTCGTACTCCGCGCGCAGGCGCGCAAGCCCCTCGCAAGGGCGGGGCGCGACCTTTATTTTTTCAAACCCGGGCGCGGCTGCCTCGATGCCCGCGACGCGGCGGTATACGAACTCCATGACAGACCCGTAGGCATAGTGGTTGTAGCTGTTCATGCCGTCGGGATTGGGCTTGCCGTCGGGCGTGAGCGAATCCCAGCGCTCCCAGACGGTCGTAGCGCCCATCTTCACTTCGTAAAGCCAGCCGGGATACTCCTCGTTCATCAAAATTTTGCATGCCGTGTCGAAGCAGCCGTTGTCCGCCAGCGCGAACAGGAGGAAAGGCGTGCCCGAAAAGCCCGTCGTGACGCGGTATTCGTGCGCGGCGGCGTTTTCGGCAAGCACTTGCACGAGCGCGGGTTTGCACTCTTGCGGGACGATATCGAAATGCAGCGCAAGCGCCTGCGCGGTCATGGTGTCGCTCGCGACCCTGCCGTTCGGCGTCACGTATTCCGCCCGGATCGCGGAAATCACCTCTTCGCGCCTGCGCCTGTATGCCTTTTCCGAAGAGTCGCCGAGAACGGCGGCGATGTCTGCCGCGATCTTCAGGTCGGCGGCGTAAAACACGCTCGTAAGAAACTTCCTGTCCGTCCTGCCGCGGATGTTGTCCTTGAATTTCTCCCCGTCGAGGGCGAGCCAGTCGGCATATTCGTGCCCTCGCACGACGAGCCCGTTTTCGGTATTCGCCTCTTTCGCCGCGAGGTATTTTTTGATCATGGCAAAATTTTCGGAAAGGAAAGACACGTCCCCGTACATCTGATACAGCGTCCAGGGGATCATGACCGCCGCGTCGCTCCAGAGCGCGTCCGCGCCGTGCCAGCCTAAAGCGTCGGGGACGACGTGCGGGATCTCGCCCGTTTCCGTCTGCTCGTTCCTTACGTCCGCGAGCCACTTTTTCATGAACGCGCGGATATCGTAATTATACGCCGCCGTGCGGCAGAACGCGTTGATGTCGCCCGTCCAGCCCAGGCGCTCGTCTCTCTGCGGGCAGTCGGTGGGGATATCCACGAAATTTCCCCTCTGCCCCCAGACGACGTTTTGGAAGAAGCGGTCGAACAGCGCGTCTCCCGTTTCGATCAGACCCGTGCGCTCCATATCGGTATGGCGCACCAGAGCCGAAACGCTTTCCGCGGGAAGTTCCGCACCCTCCATTTTCATATAGCGGAAACCGTGAAAGGTAAATTCGGGCGAAAACGTGTGCGCACCCTTTGCCGTAAAACTGTCCGTCGCCTTTGCGCTGCGAAGGTTGTCCGTATAAAAATTGCCGTCCACGAGGATCTCGGCGAACCGCATGACGATCGTGCCGTCAAAATTTTCGGGCGTTCTGATCTCCGCGACGCCCGCGATGTTCTGGCCGAAGTCGTACACGAGTTCCCCCTTGGGGGTATGTATGATCTCTTTGACGGCAAGGCGCTCCGTATTGTGGACATAGCCGCCGATCTGCTCCGCGAGCGCGCTTTTATCGAACGCGACGACGCACGGCGTGAGCGCCTTCCTATCGCAGGTGAGATCGACCGTTTCCCCGTCGTATATGCCCGAAAAGCGTATGGCGCTCTCCCGCGCCGTCCAATCCGCGCCCGTTTCGGCGACGGCCGCGCCGTTCACCGTAAGTTCGGCGCAGACGGCGCTCTTTTCGCCGTAAAGGCAGGTTTTGCTTGCCCAGGTGAGGCGGCCCTTGTACCAGCCTTCCCCGACGGTAAAGGAAAGGACGTTTTCCCCCGCCTTTACGAGCGGCGTCACGTCGTATTCCTGCACCTGCAGCATCTTGTTGTACGACGTCCACCCCGGCGTGAGGAACGCGTCGCCCACGCGCGCGCCGTTGAGCTCGGCAAAATACAGCCCGAGCGCCGTGGCGCGCAGGATCGCCCGCCCCGTCTCTTTTACGGCGAATCTCTTTTCCAACACAAAGACGTTCGCGTCTTCTTTTACGCCGATAAAATCCCCTTTCAGCATCGATGATGCCTCCTTGATAAAGTGAATATAAACATTTTAATATAAAACGAGAGAAATTGCAATCGCCTTTACAAACTTTTCTCGCTATATTTTTTTATGCGGCGGTCAGGATCAGGCAATCGCCCACGGCGCGGAGCGCGCCGCCCGAATTGCTGGTTTTGTTTTTGACGCTCAGGCTGCCGTCCGCGTTTTTCGTGACGAACGTGGACGACCCGCCGCCGTCGAGATTGAGGGCGCTGACCGCGCCGAGGCTCTTGAAAACCTGCGCGAGGTCGACAAGGTTCATGCCGACCGAATAGCCGCTCTGCCGCCCGTCCGCGACGACGATGAGGAGATCGCCGTTTTCGCGGAATCCCACCGCCGTGCGCGGATGGACGTTGACGCCGAGATCGTCGCCGCCCTCGGTATAACTGATGTCGTACGGCTGCCCGTCCTGCAAGATCACGCCCCTGCCGCCGCAGGCCTGTACGAGATCGGACGAGATCTCTTCCAGAAGGTCGTATTCCCCGATCACGAAAGAGCCGTCCGCTTTCAACCCGAAAAAGTCGTGATGCAGCGCGCCCAATCCCGCGGAGAGACGACGATCTCGTCCGTCTCGTAATCGGAATCGAGATATTCCCAGACCATAAAGCCGAACGTCCCTTCTTCCGGGAAAACGACGTCCGTTTCCTCCGAACGGAAGAAATGCGCGATGAAACTCTGTACGGCGTGTTCGGTTTCGCCCGCGGCGTATTCGATCACGCCGCCGCCCGAGCCGAGCGAGAGGGTGCATGTTTCCGCGTCCTGCCGGTTTTCCTGCGGAGACAGACAGAGATTCAGGAGGTTTTCCCCCTGACCTTTGCCGCAAACGGGCATAACGTACCCGACGTTTTCGGCGATCCACGAAGAAAGCTCCCCCGCGGCGCTTTCCGCGGCGGCGCGAAACCGCGGGATCAGCGCGCGCCGATCTCCCTTTCGTACCGCCGATAAATATAGCACGCGACGGCAGACCAGCCGTGGCAGAGGCTTCCCGCCCCGCCGAAATCGTCCGCGCCCCTTTCCGTTTCGTAAAGCGTCGTATCGCCGCACGCCGCCATTTTGCCGAACACGTTTTCGATGTCGCGCAAAACGAAGGGCAGATTCTTTTCCGAAGTTTTCAAAAGCGCTTCGTACAGCCAGACCTTGTTTGCCAGCGTGACGGGGACGAGCCCCTCTCCGCTTTTAAGCAGTCCGCACAGTTCGCCCGCCTTTTCGGGCAGACAGTCCGCAGAGACGGCGAGCGCCTGCGCCAGCGCGGGCAACCCCTCCGCGGCGCCGTCCTTCAAAGACGCTGCGAACGCGCCCTCTTTCTCCATATAAAAATTGCGGACGACCGCGCGTTTGAGTTCCGCGATCTCTCTTTCCGCCCCCTCTCTGCCGAGCGCGCGGCAAACGGGCAGCATTTTTTGCAGGGCGATCAGATACAGCAGGTTCAGGCAGCTGTCGTAGGATAAGGGCAGATCGAAATCGCGGAACACGTACCGCCCGTCCAGCCCGTCGCGCCATTCGTAAAAATTCCAGTATTCCCGTTCGGTAAAAATCGGGATCAGCCCCGTTCCGTCCTTGCGGGACGAAAACGCCCGCAGGATGTTTTCCAGGCACGGGTACGTTTCGCGCACGAAAGCGAGATCGCCCGTCCTTTCGAAATATTCCGCGACGGCAAACACGTAATACAGGCTGAAAGAAGGGATGGTTATGCCCACCCGTGCGGGGAAACACAGTTCTAAAAGCCCGTCTTTGCGCGCGCCGTGCCGCATGAGCCGCAGGTTCGCGCGGACATAATCTTCGTTGTTTTCGAACGCGTACGCCCCGAACAGCATCTGATTGCGGCTGTCCATGGCGTACAGCGCCTGTTCGCGCCAGGGACAGTCCTCGTAATGCTCGTGCATGCACGTTTTTAAGGTACGCACGCCGTTTTCGTATATTTTGCGGCGAAGCCCGTCTCCGGCCCGCACGGGCGTTTCCCGCACGGGATATTCCGCGGGCAAAATGCGGCAGTCGTACACAACCGCGCCGGGCGCTTCTGCCAGCACCTGCAAATACCGCCCGCCCAGCCGCCGCAGCGCGCCGTAAAAGCGATTGCGCCCGCGCTTGGCCTTAAAGCCGAACGCGAAATTCCTCGGGCCGATGCGCGTGCGCACCCGCAGGTCGCGCAGATGTTCGCCGAACCCGACGCGGATTTGCGCGTCGCACGGCACTTCCAGCTCCAAAACGACAAACCCCGCGGTTTCCTCTCGCATGTCGGCGATAAACCAGACCCCGTCCGAAGAGGTTTCCATAGGAACGCCTCCGCACGGCAGCGCGCGCGGCGCGCCTTCGGGGAGTTCTTTGTAGCTTAAAAACGCACGCGCGATCTGTTCCGCCGCGCAAGCGGAGCGCGTGCCCGCGATGTACTCCCCCTGCGCGCAGATCTCCGCGCGCAAACTTTCCGATATTTTCAGCCGCGGCACGGGGCGCGGCTCGAAAGAGCAGGCTTTCGGCACGGGCACGCTTTCGCAGAACCCTTCCGCATCCTCAAAGATCCATCCGTCGTCAGTACAGGCGTCGTAATAAAAGGTGCGCCCCAGCTGCGGGGTGATAAATTCCGTCTCCCCGCTCAGATACCCCTTGTCCTCGCGCGAGCGCGTCGCCTCGCCGCTCGCGGCGAGAACCTTTCCGTTTTGCAAGACCTCGAAGATCAGCCCCGCCTCCGCCCGATAATAGGTGCTGCTGTCCTCGCCGGCATAGCGGCACAGGATCGCGAGACGGTTTTCTCCCGCCCCGCAGTACGCCGACAGCGGCAGATCGTCGTAGATTTTATAATGCGGATAATCGGGATACTGACCTGCGTACACGAATTTACCGTTGACGTAAACGGCGTAATCGGTATCCGCGCTGACGCGAAGGGTCAGCCCCTCCGTGTTTTCCGCATAAAATTTGCAGACGAAATCCGCGTATTGGTTTATGCCGCTTTTCCGAAGCCATATCCATTTGCCCTGTTTGAAAATTCCGCCCATGCCGAAAACTCCCGCCGTTTTTTATTTTATGATAGCGCAAGGCGCAAAAATTGTCAACTTTTTGCGGAAACATGCCGCGCCGCCCTAAAACAAGATCGAGAGAATCCGGCCTCGGGCGCGCAAAAGGGACGGCAGGCCGCATATGCGGTCTGCCGCCCCTTGCCGTTTGTTCCGTTCATAAGCGCTTTACGGCGTTTGCGGCGAAGGCGGGGTCTGCCCTTCGGGGAGCGCGACCGGCACGACCAACTGCTTCGCATAGCCGTTCGGGTTTTCCAGCCTGTCTTTGATGACCTGATAAACCGTTTCCGCAAACTCGGGATAATCGATCTGCACGGTCACGATGCGCTGCAGCCCGTAAACGTATTTGTACAGCCCGTCGAAACCGATAAACTTCAAATCGGGAAAGCGTTCGCGGACGCCGCCCGTGAGTTCGTCAAGCTTTGCAAGAACGGTGTACGCTTCGCCGTCGCTATAAAAGAAGATCTTGCGCGGCCCTTTCTCTATCATGTTCAAAAGCGCGGGCATATCCTTCTTGTCGGTGTTGAAAAAGACGATATCCCCCGCGACGCCCATATCCTTTAAAGCGCGGCGGAACAGCGAATAGCGCATGCGGGCGCAAAAACAATCGACGCCCACAAAGATATAGCCGCCGTCCGAACCGTCCGCAAGGTATTTTGCCGCGGCGCGGCAGCCGCCCCGCTCGTCCACGCCTACCGAATCCATTTTGCCGAATTTGTCTTTGGTGCTGATCAGAACGATCTGGATGTTGTTCAGTTTTGCGAATTCGTACACGCCCTCTTCCGGATGGAAATGGGTGACGACGAGATCGACCCGCTGCAATACGCACTGTTTGACGACGTCCACCGTGAGCCTGTCGGCACAGATGAACAAAAAATCGTACTCGTTTTTTTCGCGGAACAGCTTGGTCAGCGCGCTGCTGAACGTATTGAAATACAGATTGACGAACGAATCGATGAGGATGGCGATGAGCGGCTTTTCGTCCTTGCGCATTTTCTGCGCGACGTGGTTGGGCATATACCCGAGTTCGATCGCCTTTTTGCGGATGCGCTGTTTGAGCGGCTCGGAGATGTCGTCCAGGTCGCGCAGCGAATGCGAGACGGTATTGATGGATACTTTCATCTGCGAAGCGATCACTTTCAGGCTGACGTTTTTTACGCTCATCCGATCACTTCTCCCGTGATCGGGTCGAATACGTAGATATCCTTCGCGGAAAAGCGGACGATGACCTCGTCTTTCGTCGAGACCTTGTTTTCCGCACCGATCTGACCGACCATACCCTTGCCGCAGTAATCGAAATGCACGTTGTATTCACCGCCGAGCAATTCGCAAACGGTGGGCTTTACGACGAAGCCGCCGTCGTACTTTTTCGAAGGGTCGTACAATTCGATCTTCAGCCGCTCGGGACGGATGCCGACTATAAGTTCGTGTTCGGGCGACAAGTTGACAAGATCGTCGCGCTTCTGTTCGCAGACAGACCTTTCGAATTCGAGCTCGTCCTCCGCAGAAGTTTTTTTGCGTTTCAGACTCTGCCAGATGCTCTTTTTTTCCTTTTTCCGCACCCGCTTGCCGCCGTGCTCGCCGGTGACGGACAGAATCTTCAGCACCTTTTCGCCCGCCGCTTCGTCAAACGAGTCGCACATACGGAAAAACTCTTCTTTCTTTTCCGCATAAAACGAGTCGTGCTTTTCGATAAACGCGCCGTCCACGGGAATGGAAAAGTCACCCGAGCGCAGGCATTTGCCCGCACGGTCGAGCTTCATTTCAAAAATGTTCATGGCGGGAGAGCCGATAAATTTTGCGACGAATATGTTGACGGGGCGGTTGTAGATCTCCTCGGGCGTGCCGATCTGCTGCACGAAGCCCTTGGACATGACGACGATGCGCGTCGCCATGGTCATCGCTTCCGTCTGGTCGTGCGTGACGTAAACCGTCGTCGCGTTGATGCGGTTGTGCAGCTTGACGATCTCGCTGCGCATGGTGAGGCGCAGTTTTGCGTCGAGGTTGGAAAGCGGCTCGTCCATGAGGAACACGGGCACGTTTTTGATGATCGCGCGGCCGAGCGCGACGCGCTGCATCTGCCCGCCCGAAAGCTCTTTCGGGAGTTTGTCGAGATAGGGCGTCAGATCGAGTTTGTCCGCCGTTTCGTAGACGCGCGTCTTGATCTCGTACGGCGTATAACTGCGGATCTCCGTTTTTGCATTCCCGTTTTCGTCCAATATATGAAAATCTTCATCGAGGGAGATCCCCTTTTTCGCGAGTTCCTCCCTTTCCTTCGCGACGACGCCGTCCAGCTTGCCGACGATCTCGGAACGGATCGTCTCTTCCATGCCGCCGAGCGCTTCGAGCGTCTCTTTTTTGTGGGGAAGGAAGAAGCCGCACAGCAGTTTGCCCGCCTCCTGCGAAATTCCGAAGATGTTTGCGACCTCCTCGATCTTCGCGCCGGTTTTTCCCTTTTCGGCGAACACGTTGTACAGCACGCCGATGAATTTTTTGAAAGGAACGGTGTTCAGTATGTTCCTGATCTCGCGGTCGGCCGTCAGCACTTTGTTTACCGCGGGCATCGGATATTTGTTGATCGTGAGGGGAAACGCGATGTTGTCGTACACGTTCATCTGCGGGTAAAGCGCATAGCTCTGAAAGACGATCGCCATGCGGCGGTCTTTGCAGGGCTTATAATTGATGAGTTCCCCTTCCATGAAGATATCGCCCGAAGTGATGTCTTCCAGCCCCGCAAGCATGCGGAGCGTCGTGCTTTTGCCGCAGCCCGAAGGCCCGACGATGACGATAAATTCGTTTTTGTCGATGTCGAGATTGAAATTATAGACCGCTTTTTCCCCGTTCGGATATACCTTTTCGAGGTTTTGCAGGGACAGGAACGCGCGTTCCGCGTCCCCGCCCCGTTGCGGCAAAGTCATTGTTTCTTCCATTTATCCTTTTACCCCCGTCGATGCAAGTCCGTCTATCATCTTGTTCTGCGTGATGATGAATATAATGATGATCGGAAGGAGCGCGAACACGCTCGTCGCGGTGGCGACGCCCGCCGTGCCCCACGCGCTTCCGCCCGTGTATCCCGTCAGAGCGACGGTGATCGTATTCCAGTAAGAACTTTCCCCCGCAAGCAGCAACTGCGGCCAAAGGAGGTTGTTCCAGCTCCCCGTGAACGTGAAGAGGACGATGAGCATGACGGTGGACTTCGCCAGCGGGCAGACGATGCGGAAGAATATCTTTGCGTTGCTCGCGCCGTCGCTCTTTGCGCTTTCCACGATATCCTTGGGGATCGAATCGAAAAAGTTGCGCATCAGCAGCATATTGAAAATGCCCGTGATGCCCGGAACGACGATCCAGAAATAAATGTATATGTACGATTCGACGCTCCCTGAAATACCCAAACCGTTGCGGAGCGCGGAATACATCGCGAACGAGGGCGCCGTACCGATGACGGAAGGGACAGCCATCCAGAGGAGCAAAAACTTCATCAGGACGTGCTTGCCCTTGAAATTCAGAAATACCACCGCATATGCCGTGAGCAGGTCGACGAGTACGGTAAGCCCGACCGTCGCGAGCGTAGACCAGAGCGAGTTGAGCATCCAGAGGGGCATGTTGTCGATCTTGCCCTCGCGGATGATGAACCCTGTGTAATGCTCGAGCGTCCATTCGCTCCATGCGGAAGGGAAAAGCGTTTCGGGGTGCACCTGCAGGTCGAGTTCGGATTTGAAAGAGGTTCCGACCATGTACAAAAGCGGAATGATCCAGACCACGGAAACGACGAACAGCACGCAGAACGATATGATCTTTTCGCGCAGCGTCGTCCTTTCCGATTTTGTGCGCCTTCTTTTCGTTTTAACCATTTTCGTTACCCCCTCCGATCTCCACCGCCTGCAGGAGATATTCCTTTTCGCTGAAATATTTTTTGCACGCGCGGGTGCGCTTTCCTTGCCTCTTCCTGTCCGCCATGGAACGGCGCTGTATGATGCCGAAGATCATGACGATGATGCCGAACACGATCGCGCAGGCGCAGATGTAACCCGTCTGCCGCGCGTATACCAGGCCGCCGTCGGACAGATAATACTGGATAAACATCATGGGAGAAACGAGAACGGATTCGTTATCGATCTCGGAAAGCACGTACGGCTGCCCGTACAGCCCGAGATAACCGATGAGCGTGTTGAACAGGCAGATGTTGACCGCCGATTTGATGTTCGGCAGCGTGACGTAAAGGATGCGCTGGGCGCGGCCGCCGCCGTCCATTTCGCACGCCTCGTAAAGCGACTTCGGCACGTTGCGGAGCGCGCCCGAAAAGATGACGAAGTTCGTGCCCGTCTGCCACCAGATACTCGCGATGAACATGACCAGCCAGCGCAGCGTGTCGCCCGCCCACGGCATGCCCGAAAGCCACTTGATCTCCGTGCCGAGTATCGCGTTGACGAAGCCCGAGCTGTCCCCCGCGAACATGTTGCCGAACACGATACCGACGATCGTGATGGAAACGACGCTGGGGAGATAGATGATCGCGCGGAAAAGTTTGTATCCCGGCGGCTGCATGTTGATGAAATACGCGAGCACGAGCGGAACGACGATGAGCGCGGGCACGGTGACCGCGGCAAACACGAGCATCGTGCCGAAGCTGTTCCAGAAGGACTTTGATATCGGCAGATCGAAGTTAAAGATGTTCAGGTAATTCTGAAAGCCCAAAAATTCGTTTTCGTCCGGCATATACGGATTATACCGCATGAACGAAAAAATGAAACCGAGCAGGAAAGGCACGAGCGTAAACAGCACGAAAATAATGCAATAAGGGCTGATCATCGCGAAAGCGATCATATTTTCGCGCCGTTTGCTCCTGCGCATTTCCGCCTTTTTTTTAGCAACGAAATCTTCCATACCGCATCACATATTCGCAAAGTCTATGGTGTTGTTCAGGGTATCCTGTGCCGTCTTGATATATGTGTCGTCGCCCGATCCGTCGGAGGTACTCGTCGTGCTGACCGCAAGGGATGAGATCGAACTCGTCCACGCGCTGTAGAAAGGCGTGTTCCCGATGCAGACGAAATCGTCGAGGCTCGGATAGAAGTTGTTGATGTAGTTGGTCACAAGCTCGTTCGCGACATAATCTTCCGAAGCGGTGACGATCTTGGAAGCGCTGATGTGGCCGGCTTCCGCCCAGTCCGCGCCGACGGAACCCGTCTGCGTGAACCAGCGCACGAATTCGCAGATCGCCGCTTTTTTATTGATGTCGGTGCAAGTTCTGCTGACCGCAAAGAAGTGCGAGTCGCCGAATATTTTGTTCGCGTTTTCGCTCTCGCTCATCGCGAACCAGCCCGCAAGGCTCGTGCCGCCCACGTAATCGGAGATCGCCGTATCGCGGGATATCTTGTTTTGCGCAGCGTATGCGTTGATGACGTTGTTCAACGTCCAGGGCGCGGCGACATAAAAGAGCGCCTGATTGTTGAGGAAACGCGTCAGGTTGTTGCTTTCCGGTTCGGCGTGCCTTGCGATCGGCGTATCGCCGTAGATCATTTCGCGGATGGAGTTGATCGCGTTTTTGAAAGCCGCACGGTTGGTCTCGTTGCTGTACCAGTCCGCCTTATACGTCTGGGAATCGTAGAAAGTCGCACCGTTTTGCGCGAGCGCGGTCGGGAACAGATACAGCGTAAAGAAATCCAGCGAGGTAGACCATGCGATCGGCTCGGTTTTCAGTTCCGCGGCAGCCTTTTCGCAGAGGGCGATCAGTTCCTGCCTGTTTTCGGGCAGCGTTTCGCCGAGATCGTTGAGAATGTCTTTATTGTAGAAAACGATCAGGCTCTGCGCGTCGACGGGAACGCCAAACAGACGGTCTTCAAACCCGAGAGAGGTATACTGCGCCAGCCCGGGCGCGTAATCGTTCATATCGAACGTGATGCCGGAGGCTTCCATCCCCTCGTCGAACGGCTGGATGAGCCGGTTGTCCGCGAAAGACTGATGCCCCTTCTGGTGAGACATGATGAGGTCGGGCGCGTTGGAATTGTTCGTGATGCGCTGCGCGACCGAAGTTTCGAAAGACGCCTGCCCTACCGTGTCGATGATGACGTTGATCTCCCCGTTATGTTCGGCATTGAACAAACTGACCATCTGGCGGAGCGGCTCTTCGTCCTCGCCCGTGACGACGGACGTGAGACGGATCTCGACGTCCTCGAACACGACTTTGCCGTTTTCGTCGGTGTTGAGCGTGCCGGTCGTTTCCCACCATTCGCCGGAAGGCCCGTTGCCGTTTCCGCTCCCTCTGCCGCCGCATGCGGCAAGGGTGAGCGCGCACGTCAGTGCCAAAATAATGCAGATAAGTTTCTTTTTCATACTGTTTTTTCCTCTCCAGATCTGTTATTTTAAATCCTTTTCAAGCCGCCGCGGCAAAAGC
>JFBN01305764.1_pt1 | contig 14442 bp, 10 predicted proteins | sample 768741 | NCBI WGS metagenome assembly JFBN01 (sample SAMN01983846, study PRJNA193217) | chicken gut metagenome | biome: terrestrial biome; isolation source: ceca of Broiler chicken | host: Gallus gallus | place: United Kingdom: England | collected 2010-09-07
GCATAATATAAAAGAGTGAAAATCACTCAAAATCTTTAATATACTTTTCCAATGCTTTGATGGTAAGATTTTCAAAAAGAATCTTATCTTCTTTGATATTGTTTTGTATGGCAGCTTCAATATATTTAATAAACATATTTTCTTCCATTTCTTCAAATATTGGAGTATATAATTCTTTTGCGATTAGGCTAAGGGCTAAAATATTGATCAATCTTGTGGATTTGATTAAGGGTATATTATTAATAATACTTTCAAAATCTTTGATACTAATAGAAGAATAATCTTTATTTAATTTAGAGCTTTGTTGTTTTGTTTTAATATCTTTTAAATTTTTTACCAAACTTTTTAAAACATTTTCATATTCTAATGAATTTGGATTTTTTTGAATTATTTCTTTTAAAAAGCTATCATCTGCCTTTTCTTCTTCGATAAATTTATAATCATTATTTTCTAAAATCTCTTTTAACTCTTTGTTTTTGTCAAAATTTATACTTGTTTTTCCTCTAGGTTTAATTTCAATTTCATCAAAATGATTGCGTTTTTCAATATCTTCTAAGTATTTTTTATTTTCTTTAATGCTTGCTTCAATGCTTTTTGCATCCACAAATCTAAATTCTAAATTACCGATTTTAAAAATATCGCCTATGCTGATTATTATTTCATAGCCACTTGGCATTCTAGAAAAGGACTTATTATAATAAATGTCAGAATCTTCAAAAGCCGCAATTGTAAAAGATCCTTCTTCATAAGATACTATGGCATGGGTATTTTTGATTTGTTCTAGTTTATCTTGAATACGAAAAGTGCAATCATCACCGCTTCCTATAGTTCCACCCTTTGTGTTAAATACAAATGTTTTAGAACCACTAATACATTCGTCATAATTCTCAATAGCAATTCCTATCTCTTCTTTTTCTATCATTGTTTATTTACCCCTGTAATATTTTCTACTATTTTAAGATTGTTTAAAATATAAACTATATTATTTAATTCACTAGCACCGTTAATAATTTCAAAGTCAAAATATAAGTTTTTATTATTGTTAAATATAATGCTGTATATAGAATTACTTTTATTATCTTTTATAAACTTATACCATGCCCATTCTCCTTTATATGATTTTGTATAATTTAAATTAGGATTAGAGTAGTTATAGGCTGTAAAATTTAAACTTGTTCCATTATTGAATTTTTCTGCTACAATTTGTAGGGTTTGATTAAGAGTATGATCGTATTGGATATTTTTATTATCATAGCCAAGCTTTATAAAGGAAAAATCCGCACTTAAATCAAGGCTTTGAATAGTAAAATTAACTTTTATATTATCATTACCATTTAGTATGAGACTAGAGAGATTGCCTGCATTGGTGATAAAATCTAAAAATTCTTTAGAGAAATTTAATTTTGAAGCAAATTGAGAATTGATAGAATAGTTATTTTTTCTTTTTACTAAAACATTGTTCAAGTATTTTTTATAAAAACTATTTAATGTCCCATTTCTTCCAAAAAATGTTTTAAAACTATCCATACTAAGATCTGCTACACTCTCATCATTAAAAGGATAATATGGTGCAATATCATTAACAAATGGATTATACACTTCATTAATCCAAGCAGTATTAAATAAAGAAATACCATGATTTTCTATAAAATTCCACGAATAATTAGAAAGCTGACTATAATATCTCTCTAAATCATTAGGTAATTTTTTTATGTTCATTTGAAATACAGCAAAAGGATCATTGGCATCTTTATTGCCTCCAAGAGCATATGAAATTTTTTCTTCAGCGCTTTGGTTATTATTAGAACTAAAATCTATAATTTTATTGGACATATTTGTAATACTTGTATTAAGAATATCTAATATTTTTTCATCATCAGTGCCTTTGCCCACTTCTATATTACCAACACTCAAAAGTGTATTTTTGTTTACTAGCTTATGATATTGTGTGAAAGCATTGCTTACCCCAATAAAATTTGATCTAATTTCCCCAGCATTTAATCCTAAATTGTAGGCTTGAGTTAGTAAAACTGCATCATTTAAATTTGTATTAGAACTAACAATTTTTAACAAAGAATATAAAGGGTTTTCTTTTTTTGATAAGATATTAAGCTCATTAAGCATTGCCTCTTTGGTATTATACCTAACAGGTTGCAATGAAGCGAGTAGATTTTGCCAAGCATTTTGGTATTCACTTAAGTATAATTTTAAAATACCCATAGTCAAAGTGTTTTTATTTTCTTTAAAATTGTTATCTAGCATCCAAGATTCAATATTGATTGCGGTGTCAACTTGTTGATTTAAATCATTTAAAAAGTCCATCATACCAACTTTTGTATATATTTTATCTATAGAAGTTATTTGAGAATTATTTGAAAATACACTATTTGCAGCAAAACCTAAATCCTCTTTTATAAGATATTTTTCTTTAGGTTTATCGCTATTTAAAAAATTAAGAAGAATGTAAATTCTTTGAGTTCTACTTATACTCTCAAGTTTTCTTTTTCCTGTATGTATACTGTTTTCATCTTCTGTAAAAGATTTAAGATTAAATTGTTTAAGCTCATCCACCCCTTCTAGAAAGTCATCTTTAGAGATTGAATACTTACTTAAAGTATTCCAATTCTCGTTAATCCAAATTTTTAGTATTTCTTTATTAAAATATTTTTGTTCAAACAAAGATCTATACATATATAATGTTTTGATTAAATTTTCTTTATTTGTATCGGTAAGTAAAGTATATTCCATTTCTTTTAATAAAGTATTTTTTAACACATCTTCATTCAGTTTGTAATAAAGTTGTTTAGCTTCTTTAAATCCTTTGTATGAGAGATTTAGATTTAAATATTGAAATATATTATTATCTTGCCAAAGTTCAGGATAAGTATTTAAAATATTTCTCAATTCAATTAAGAAGTCAGCTTTTTGTTTAATATTTAAATTTTGATAATCTTGATCTTTAAGAAGCAATTGTAAAGATCTTAAGGTGTTTTGGCTTTTTTCGAATTCTTTATTGTTTTTACTTATAAAATAAGAAGATATAACATATGTTCCAAAGCTTATGATTAAAATTATCATTAAAAAAGATAATTTTTTAGAATAAGATTTCATAGTGCTTAAAGAATAATCTGTAAAAATTAAATCTTCGAGCAGTGATTTAACAAAATAGCTTTGTTTATTATGTATAATATTGGATTTTGATAATACTTTTTTGCAGTTATATTTCTCACATATGGCATCGAGTAAGAAATTTCTAGGAATATTTTCTTGATAGGCACTAACAAAATAAACTCCTCTAAGATAAGAATTATTTTTAAGCTTATTTTCTTCTTGCACTTCCAAAATAAAAGTCTTTGCTAATGCAAATAAATTATCAAGTTGTTTTAAAAATAAGTAGCTTTTATTTTTATTTTCTATATTATAAATATGGGAGTTTTTACTCATCAAGGAACATAATAATGAATCACTTAATTCTTTAAATTCATTATTTAAAAATTCTTCACTTAAGATTTTATCAAAAGATAATCCTAAAATTTTATCTGAAATTTTTTTATCGAAAATATCAAAATACTCTTTCATGCCTTCGATCAAGTCGAGTTTTGAAAAAACTATATAAATAGGCAGTTTTAAATTTAAAGTTTTTTCACATTCATTTACTCTTTTTGTTAGATATCTAATAAGATTTTTGGAATACTCCTTAGGATTATTTAAGAAAATTACAGTGTCAACAACTAAAATAATTCCATTTAGTTTGCTATGAAAAAAATTTTTATTGAGAAAAGTAAGGAATTTTTTCCATATATTTTTTTTAATTAAAAAATCTCTATTTTTATCTATATCATCTTCGGGTATTTCATCGCTACTTGTAGGCTTAAAAAATTCTTCTTGTGAAAAATAGTTTCCTTCTGTATCTAACAAAGCACCTTTTTTTGATACATAAAGTGCAAAATTTCTAGTAGACTTATGGAATTTTTTATAAGACTCTAAACTATCACTAAGTGGGTATTCGATGTCAGAATAATTAATAAAAGTGCTTTTTCCAGCTCCTTCATTTCCTATGATGATAATTAAGGGTAAATTTTTTGTTTTTAAATCATTCTTCCATGTTTCTTTGGCATCTTTAAGAGATAAAAAGAAGTTTCTTTTAGATTTGTAAATGAACTCATCAGCTTCTTTTTTTAGGACTTTAAATTTTAATCTTTTTTCACTTTTTAAAGAAGATATAAAATTTATAATAGGCTTTAATAAAAAAAACAAAAAAACAATAAGCCAAATTATCAAAATAATACTAAATCTTAAAAATGAACTACTAAAAATATATATGTCATTAAAAGCTACTAAAGAACCCCAAAACCAAAATAAAATACTCAAAAGAAAAATACAACAAAGCAAAAAAGCAGTTATAAATAATCTTGATTTCACAAAATCAAATATTTTTTTAAACATCATTATTCCTTAGTAAAGTAAAAACAAATTAATATGCAAATATTTTGCAAAAATTTAATAGATTAAGATTAAAATGATACAATTTTGAATGTTAAAAAAAATTAAAGGAGTTTTTTTATGGCTGAACCAGCGTTTATAAAAATTGAAGGTTCCACACAAGGTTTGATTTCAAGCGGTGCATCTACTGAAGCGAGTATTGGCAATAGATATAAATCGGGTCATGAAGATGAAATCATGGCTCAAGAGGTATCTCATATTGTAACCGTACCTGTTGATCAGCAAAGCGGACAACCTTCTGGACAAAGAGTTCATAAGCCTTTTTCTTTTACTTGCTCATTAAATAAATCTGTGCCTTTGCTATATAATGCACTTACCAAAGGAGAAAGACTTCCAACAGTCGAAGTTCATTGGTTTAGAACCGCAACAAGTGGCGGATCTGAACATTTTTTTACTACAAAATTGGAAGATGCAATTATTACAAATATTGAATTAATAATGCCAAATGCGCAAGAGTCAAGTAATCATGATAAAACCGAGCTTTTAAAAGTTTCAATGAGCTATAGAAAAGTAGTTTGGGAACATACTGCTGCTGGAACTAGCGGAAGTGATGATTGGAGAGAGGGCAAAGCTTAATTATAATTTATCTTAAATAATCCTGACTAAAATACATAATTATAGTTGGGATTGTATCGTGAATTATATCCATGGCATAATTATGATACGACCTTATACTTATTTGTACTAATAATTTGCATAATTAAAGCTTGTTTTTATATTATTTTTATCCTTTAGATTTGCATTTGATTTTTATTCTAGCTGTAAAATAATTTTTATTTAATTTTACTCATAACAAATAAATTGATATTTAAAAATTTAGTATATTTATTCTATATGTGTTAAATTTTTTATCAATACAGATATATTATTATCCACTTTAAGATTATTTGTTTCTAAATTGAAAATTGCATAGCTTAATACTCCTAATATAATCAATACTGGCACAACGATAATAAGTTTTTTAAAATACAATCTTATAAATTTTTGCCAAATATTTTCTTTCAAACCAGTTTTATATGCTTTATTAAAAGCTAACTCTTCTTCTATCTTATAAACCGGTTTTAAAGATGTGGCAATATTATTGCAAAAATGGATTATTTTTTCATCTCTATCCTTAGTCTCATTATATTTTCCTTTATAACCAAGAATCAAACAAGCATAAATAAATTCCAAAAAATCTTTAAACTTAAAAGGATTATTAATCCAAGATGATGCAATATCATAAAAATTATTTCCACCTAAGGTTTCATCAAATAATCTTACAGTTAGAGTATTGTGAGCCCAAAAATTAATAAAAAGTTCATTTTTCATTAAGCTTTCATCTATAAAGACACAAAGACAATATTTGAATTTAATAATTTCTTTTTCATCATATTCTTTACACATACTTAGTTTAGCGGTTATATCTAAAATTTTATTAATCAATGTTTCTCTAAGTTGATTAATATTACTTGTATCCATAGAGCTTATTTTTGAAAGTCTATAAGAAAGCAAAAGCAACTCCAAAGAATAATCAATAATTTTATTGTTTTTTAAACCATCAAAATCTGAATCAAGAAGTAAGCTTAATGCCTTTTTTTCTTCATTTATTTCTTTCATTGAAATACCGCCCACATTATAATATCAGGGTTTTTTATATTGTTGGTCAAGTACATACTAATGATACTTTCATTTTTAAAATCTTTAAACAGTTGATCTCTTTTATCTAATTTATAATAAACATAACCATTTAAATAAGGAATGCTAGATGGAACATTAGGTACTTGATCTACATTTAAGCCCTCAAGCTGAGTTGCGACTATATTTTTAATTTTACTTTGAGTATGTATCTTGCTTTGAATTTTAAAATTATTAAGTAGATATTCTGTAGTAACATCTGCACGGATTGCGAAATAAATTTCACTTTCTTCTAAAATTCCCGAATTATCAAAAATAAAATCATAAAAACCATTGCCGTTAATACTGGTCTTAGCTATAAAATATTTAGGGCTTGTGATTTTAGAAAATAACAATCTTAGATTATTCATCATATTTAAAAAAGTATTATAAAGATTATCGTGTTTATAAGGAATAAAATCTAAAAAAGATTCTTCGTTGCTAAAAGCTGCAAGCTCTCCTTGAAATTCTAAAAATTTTTCGTATAAAAATTCAGGATGTATTTTATCTTTTTTTGATAGATGTGAAAATATTAAATACCATTTTTTTAAAAGATTAAGGGATAAAAAAGTGCTAAAATCCAATGTATTTTTTGTTTGATCGATTCCTTTAAAAACATTAGATAGAACTTTTTTATGTTGATTGATTGAAAAAATAATTTCTTCCAAAAAGGATCTTATGGTAGATATTTTGCTGATATTTAAGCAAGTGGGTATAAAATCACTTTCTAATTCAATTTTTTTATTGATATCAATATTTTTAATTTTTGCAATTGGTAATTCAAGTTCATCAGGAGTTGAATTACCTAAAATGCCAAGTTTTAATCTTAAACTAGCAAGAAGTAAATCTTTTTTCTCTTGTGTAAAAGTCAGATTTTCAAGTTCGTACTCATCTTCAATTTTGTCCATTACATTAGATTTTGAATCATCATAATTTCTTAAAGCAATACTATTTCTAAGACATATAAACTTTGAATTTGGAAAAGTATTTCTTAAAGATAAATCAGCAATATCAGTAACTCCGATAGGAATTTTTAATACCACAACTGAATCAATTAAAGATTCATAATTGATTTCAATAGGCTCAGGCAACAAATCTTGCTCAGGTGCATTAAAAATGCTTCCATCTTGTGCGATACCTGAAATTTTAGAAAGTGCAATTTTTCCTTGCAATAACATCTCTTGAGAAAATTCCAAGTCTATTATTCCATATAAATTACTATATATATTTATAGTTTTAAGATCTATATTTCTATTAAAAAATCTTTCTTGCTGCTCAAAATGGGTTTGTCCAATATTAAGTCCATCAAACCAAGCAACTTTTAATTTATTTGCCATATATTATTCCTATTTAATTCTTTTGATACCTTCTTTGGATATTTCAAATTTTAAATACTTATTCTTCCCAAACCCATTTGCATCTTCGGTCTTTGCCCATATTTTTGTTGTTTTTTTTGTATTATTTGCAAATAATACAAGAATGCCTACATAAGGAACCTCTTCTTCATCTACTTTAACCGCGATAATATTGTCTTTAGGTGCAATTTGCGTTTTAATAGAATCAAGTTTATCCTTGCCTAGTACCCCCTCTTCTCTAGTAGCCAAATCTATGTCACTTGCTTCTTCAAATTTTTTAATATCCTTAAGTTGATATACAATAGCCGTAACAGGAACATCATCATGTCTATTATTAAGATTGGAATTCTCTACATTATTTATCTTAACGCTAACAACACTTGAGCAAGCGCAAAAGAATAATGGCAATAAAAAAAATAAGCTTTTTTTACAAAACATGAAACTAAAGTATCCTTTCTATCTTAGAATATATAATTTATGATTAATTGAGTAATTTTTTTAAAAAATTAACATAATATTTTTTAAAATTTAATTATAATGAGGCAAATTTTTGGAGGAATTAAATGTATTTTTGTGATCAATTGAAAAATAATTTAGATGAACTACAAGAATTTCAGTTACTTGAAGATGAGATGTCAAAATATAAGACTTTAAACCATGAAAATATTTCTTGGGATAAAGTTTATCAATATTCTCAGTTTATATTATTAAATCATTCTTTAGATTTTAAAATTTGCAACTATTTTCTTTTATCGTGTTTTAATTTAAACAATGAAGAATGCTTTGAAAAGCTTTTGCTTCTTTTTCAACATTTAAAAAAACTTATAGATGAAAATAATGCTTATATATTAGCTCAAAAGCGAAAAATTCAAAATTTTATTCAAAATTTTATTCAAGAATACAATAAAACAAAAGTGCTTATATCATCTGAGATTGTTAATCAATTTATTACTTTATTTTCCGAATTTGAAAATTTACTATCTTGCAATTTTGCAAAAATTGAAATTGCTCAAGTTGCACCACAACTTCCAAAATCTCCTGTAACTCAAGTATCTGTAAACATTAGAAGCGATAATATTAACTCTTTAAACGAGAGAGAATATAAAAATTTTTATCAAAAACTTGCATTTGAGCTTTTGGAAGAGGATGAAAATAATCTCAATATCTACGCTTTATTCACCCAAGCAATGTGGGGAAAAATCAGGTGTTTACCTGAATGTAATAATGAAAAAATTACTAAAATAAGAAAACCTGATGCAGATATAATTCGCATATTACTTTCTGATAAAGAAAATGATATAGAACATATTAAATGTTTTATGCATGAACTTATTTTAAATCCTTTTTGGATAGAGGGTGTACAACTCTTTTGTGATTTTTTAGAAAAAAAGAAAAAAAATAAACAATTAGACATTCTTATAATATTAACAAGTGATTTTATTTCTAAATTTGATACTATTGAACTTCTCCGTTTTCAAAATGGTGATTTTATCTGCAAAGAAGAAGTTTATAAATATTTTGTTAAATCCAAAGAAAATAAAAAAAGTTTTTTTTCAAGTAAAAAAACTGACAAAGAACATACATTACAAGATTTTGAGCAAATGCTGATGAATATTGATAAAGAAAATTTTAATAATTCTATTATGAATAATATTAATTCCTTGCTAGATATGGTAAAAATTTTTGAATCAAAAGGAATGAAAAAGAACTCTAAAATTTTAAATATATACTTAGTAGAGTTAATGGAGAAAACTCTACTAAAAGATTATCTAGCCGAAGAATACGAAAACGCAAAAAGTAAAATTAAGTGATACAAGATTAAATTTAGTAAATTTTAATATAATTATTAAACTAAAAATTTTGTTTTTAAGGATTTTAAATGTCAGATGGATCTTATGCTCCAAAAGAGCGGATTAATATTACATATAAAGCTAAAACTAATGGACAAAATGAGGATGTGGAGTTGCCGTTAAAATTAATGGTAATGGCAAATTTAAAAGGAAAAAACGAAACTCCTTTAGAGGAAAGAGAAATTTTGCAAATTAATAAGATTAATTTTGATCAAGTCATGAGAAAACTCAATATAACAACAAGTTTTAGCGTAAAAAACACTCTTGGAACAGGAGCTGAAGAGCTTGATGTTAAGCTCAATATTGCTAGTATGAAGGATTTTTCTCCAGATAGCTTAGCTAAACAAATACCCGAGCTAAACAAATTATTGCAGCTAAGAGAAGCATTAATGGCTTTAAAAGGTCCTATGGGTAATATTCCTGATTTTAGAAAAGCTGTTTTAGAAGCGTTAAAAAATGAAAAAACTAAAGAAAAATTACTTTTAGAAATTAAACAAGAAGAGCAAGGAAATTAAGATGGCAAATACTAAAGCAGTTGATATGCCAATTATTGAACAAATTATGGAGAAAAGCAAATACTCTAAAACCGATGAAAGTTATAGTATTGCTAAAAGAGGTGTTGCTGAATTTATTTCAGAAATTGTAAAAAGCGACAATGCTGAAGAAAAAATCAATAAATTTGCACTTGATGAAATGATAGCCCATATTGATTATTTACTCTCAAAACAAATGGATGAAGTTTTACATAATGAAGAATTTCAAAAACTTGAATCTACTTGGCGTGGACTTAGATTTCTAGTTGAAAGAACTGATTTTAATGAAAATATAAAAATTGACCTATTTGATATAAGAAAAGAAGAAGCTTTAGAGGATTTTGAAAACAATCCAGATATAACACAAAGCGTTGTTTATAAAAATATATATTCTTCAGAATATGGACAATTTGGAGGAGAGCCTATAGGAGCAATCATTGGAGATTATCAACTTGGATCAGCAAGTCCTGATATGACTTTTTTAAATAAAATGGCTAGTATTGCGGCTATGAGTCATTCTCCCTTTTTAACATCTTTTGGACCAAAATTTTTTGGGCTTGATGATTATTCTGAACTTGCGAATATTCAAGATTTGCAAGGTTTGCTAGAAGGTCCTCAATATACAAGGTGGAGAACTTTTAGAGAAAATGAAGACTCTAAATATACAGGCTTACTAGTGACAAGATTTTTAGCAAGAAGCCCTTATGATCCTGAAGAAAACCCTATTAAAAGCTTTAACTATAAAGAAAATGTTCATGCTTCGCATAATCATTTATTGTGGGCTAATTCTTCGTATACTTTTTGTACAAGATTAACAGAAAGCTTTGCTAAATATAGATGGTGTGGAAATATTATAGGACCAAAAAGTGGAGGGACTGTTAAGGATCTGCCTACTTATCTTTATGAAAATTTTGGAACTATACAATCAAAAATACCTACAGAAGTTTTGATTACAGATAGGAGAGAGTATGAACTTGCTGAAGCAGGTTTTATAACCTTAACATTAAGAAGAGATAGTAATAATGCAGCATTTTTTTCAGCAAATTCTCCGTTAAAACCAAAATTATTTCAAAATACCCCAGAAGGTAAAGAAGCTGAAACAAATTACAGATTAGGAACTCAACTTCCATATATCTTTTTAATTTCAAGATTGGCGCACTATTTAAAGGTTTTACAACGAGAAGAAATAGGGAGCTGGAAAGAAAGAAGCGATATTGAAAATGGACTTAATGAATGGATTAGACAATATATTTCCGATCAAGAAAATCCACCTTCTGAAGTAAGAAGTCGTCGTCCATTTAGAGCAGCACAAGTGAAAGTTAGTGATATACCAGGAGAGCCAGGATGGTATAAAATAGGGCTAAGTGTCCGACCTCATTTTAAATATATGGGCGGTAATTTTGAACTTTCTTTAGTAGGAAAATTAGATAAAGAATAATAATGTCCTTGCTAGATAAACTGATCCATAATTTAGATGAGCAAAACATTCATATTCCATTCTATCAAAATGATTTTGAGGATGTAAAAAACAATATAAAGGTTTTGCTCAATGCAAAAATTAATGATTGTTATGCTGTAAAAAATTTAGGAATGCCTAATATGGCTGATATTAATCTTAACTCTAATGAATTATGCGTATCAATGGCCAAGGAAATAAGAAAACTAATTGATAACTATGAAAAAAGAATATGTGTAGTTTCTATCACTTATGATAATAATTTAAGTCCTTGGCAACTTTCTTTTATTGTAAAATGTTTTTTTCAGGATGATCGTTTTAAAGAATTTAATATAGAAATCATCTTTAAAAACAATAGATATTGCGAGGTTAAATGAAGGATAATATTTTTTATTATCAAAAAGAGCTTGAATATCTATATGAAAAAAGAGAGTATTTTATAAAAAATTATCCAAAGTTAACACCATTTTTGGCATATGATAGCAAAGATCCTGATATAGAAAGAATTATTGAAAATTTAGCTATTTTAAGCTCTAAAATCCATCAAGAGCTTGATGAAAATATACCACACATTGCAGAATCTTTGATTAATATTGTTTCTCCAAATTATACAAATCCTTTACCTTCTTTATGCATGCAAGAATTTAAATTTGAACAAAATAGTAAAGAAAATAACTTAATTATTCCCAAAGGAACTCTTATTAAATCAAAACCAATAGACAAATGTGTTTGTGAATTTAAAACAGTATATGATGTTTATCTTTATTCTATCTCCATCAGCGAAGTTTTTATATCTAGTAAAAATCAAGATTATACTTTCAATTTAACTTTGCAAGTCAATAAGGCAGAAACAAAAATATGTGATTTGGGTTTGGAAAAAATTAATTTATATCTAGGCAATGATACCTATATGTCTAGTACTTTATTATTATACATGCATTCTTATTTAAAAGAATTAAAAATTCAAAGTTTAGATACTGATGAAGAATTTTTTCTTAATACCTATAATATTGAAAAAATAGGATTGAATCCAGATGAAAGTAGTTTATCTTATAATGATTTAGGTTTTGAAGCATTTTCCTTACTAAGAGAATATTTTTTCATGCCACATAAATTTAATTTTTTAAGAATCAATGGTTTGGATATTTTAAATAATTGTCAAGGAAAGACAATTAATATTGAATTTAAATTCTCTAAACCATTTCCTGCAAATTGTATTTTTAGAAAAGAATTACTTTCTTTAAGCATGACACCTATTATCAATATCTTTACAAAAAGTGCAGAACCTCTTATAAATAATCACAAAAAAGATAGTTATAGAATTTTTGTGGATAGAAGCCAACCTAAAGCTTACGAAATCATACAGACACTACAGGTTAAAGCACATAATAGTGAAGGCGGCAAAAGGTTATTAAAAAACTATAAAAGTTTTGAACGCTTTGAATTTTTAAAAGATAATCAAAAGGATTTTTATAGCGTAAATACTAAAAAGAATTCCAAAGGAGAGGTATTTAGCGAAATTTCTTTCTTTTCCTCTTATATAATGGATGAAACTATAAGTATTGATCTTTTGTGCTCCAATGGAGATTTACCTTCAAAATTAAAAATAGGTGATATTAATACCTGCGATCTAAAAGGTGTCGATACCAAAAATGTGGAAATTCCAAGCGAAACAAGAAGATGTAGTGTTGATGGTAATTTATTATGGAAGCTTGTTTCTGTGTTATCTTTTTCATATCAAACAATATTGAGTAAAAAAGCTTTTTTTGGTGTGTTGGAAAGCTATAGCTTTTTAGATAATCAATCAAATTGGAAGATTTATAAGCTTTTGCAAGAATCTATAATCGATATTCAAAGTAAAAGCACTTATTTAATAGATGAAAATATCACAAAAAAAGGGACCTTAGCTATTTTTAGTATTAAAGATTCGAAGTTTTACACTTTAGGCGAGGTATATTTATTGGGATTGATTATATCTAAATTTTTAGCTTCTTTTGCTAGTATTAACTCCTTTTGTGAGTTAAAAATAAGGTGCCTTGACTCAAAAGAAATTTTACATTACCCTGCTTCTTTTGGAAAAAAAGCTTTAATATGAATAATCTTACTTCATATAGTTTTTTTAAATTAATAAAAAAATTAGAAAAAGACTATGGAAGAAAGAATATATTTTTAAGAACAAATAAAAGTTTAAAACATCCAAATAAAGATATAGAAAAAATCATTTTTTCAGAACACGAACAATCAGTTATAGAATTGTTTATAAATTTCATGGGGCTACATGGAGTCTCTTCACAACTTCCTTCATTTATGCTAGATAAACTGTCAAGAAATGAAGATGGCGACCAAGGTTGGACTCTATTCTTTGATTTCTTTAATCATTATTTGCTTTGGATATTTTTTGATGTAATAAGCTTAAAAAATTATCCACGATCTTTTAATGAAAATTTTAAAGATTCTATTTCAAAAATTTTATTTAGCATGTTGGGAATTAAAGAATACGATATTGCAAAAAAATATTTACCATTTGCACCTTTACTACTAAGTTTAAGACGACCTAAAACACACATTGAAAGAGTTTTACAGGTCAATTTTAAACTTAAGGATAAATTATCAATTATTGAAAATTTACCCCATCAAATTTTAATTTCAAATTCGCAAAAAAATAACTTAGGAATAAAGAACAATATTTTAGGAAATAATTTTATATTGGGCGATAAATTTATCTCTTATCAAAACAAAATAGCGATCTATATAAAGGATATTTCATATCAAGAAGCGGTTAAATTTATGCCCAATGGAACCAAACACGATGATTTAAAAAATAGCATAATGTTTTTAACAAATAATGAATTTTGTGTTGATTTATATCTTAAAATCAACTATTCTTCAGAAATGAAGTTTGTGTTAGGAGAAGAAAATACTGCCAAACTTGGTTGGGCAAAAATTTTAGGTAATACGCAAAAAAAATATACAATAGTATATATGAAACTATGTGAATAAGCTGACACAAAAATATGTTTAAAAAAAATCACAACCTCTCTTCACCCATAAACCATACCCTAAAATAAACTTTATTTTACCCACTTTAT
>JFBN01306974.1_pt1 | contig 14410 bp, 18 predicted proteins | sample 768741 | NCBI WGS metagenome assembly JFBN01 (sample SAMN01983846, study PRJNA193217) | chicken gut metagenome | biome: terrestrial biome; isolation source: ceca of Broiler chicken | host: Gallus gallus | place: United Kingdom: England | collected 2010-09-07
GGCGGGCGAGGATATTCACGCGGCGACGGCAGCGCGGCTCTTCCATACGCCGCTTTCGGAAGTCACGCCGACCATGCGCCGACGGGCAAAGACCATCAATTTCGGCATCATCTACGGCATGAGCGCGTTCGGAATGGCGAAGGACCTCAACTGTCCGCCCGACGAAGCGCAGCGGTATATCGACGCGTACTTTGCCGCGCATCCCGAAGTCAAAGCGTATATGGATGAGAACGTGCGCCGCGCCAAAGAGGATGGTTACGTTACCACGGTGCTCGGGCGCAAGCGGTTTATCCCCGAACTCAAATCGGGGAACTATAATCAGCGTATGTTCGGCGAGCGCGCCGCCATGAATATGCCTTTGCAGGGGAGTGCGGCGGATATTATCAAAATTGCGATGCTCCGCGTCTGGAACCGCCTGAAAACGGACGGCTTCCGCGCGCAGCTCGTTCTGCAGGTCCACGACGAATTGGTGCTGGATACGCCCGAAGAGGAAGCGGAGCGCGCAAAACGCATGCTGAAAGAGGAAATGGAGGCGGCGATCAGTCTGGAAGTGCCGTTGATTGCGGACGTCTCCGTCGGAAAAAGCTGGTATGACGCAAAGTAAAAAGATCGCCGTCACGGGCGGCATCGGAAGCGGAAAATCATATATCTGCGGACTGATTGCGCAAAGGGGGTATCCCGTCTTTTCGTGCGACGAAATCAACCGCGCGCTCTGGTCGGACGAGGCGTACTGCAAGGAACTTGCCGACCGATTTCCCGTCTGTACCGTCGGCGGAGTCATCGATAAAACGCTGCTTGCAAAAGCCGTATTTTCGGACGAAGCGGCGTTGCGCGCGCTCAATGAAATTGCTCACCCGCGCATCATGCATGCGCTCGTCGATCAGATGGAACGGGCGGGCGGCGTCTGTTTTGCCGAAGTTCCGCTCTTGTTCGAGGGCGGCTATGAAACGCTGTTCGACGACGTGATTGCCGTTCGCCGTGAGCGGGCGGCGCGCATTCAGGCTGTCGCCGCGCGGGACGGACTTTCCGAAGATGCGATCGCCTTGCGCATGGCGCAGCAGTTCCCGCCCGAACAGTTGGAGCGCAAACGCTGTTATATTCTGGAAAATTGCGGGACGGAACAGGAGATCGCCGCAAAGCTCGACCATATTTTGCAAAAAATCGGCATATAGGCGAATCGGAGGGAAAGTACGGGGATTTCGGCGCATACTGCTAAGGTATGAAGAGTTGCCGCGTCATCGTAATTTCCGCTGCCGTATTTCTGCTTGCCGCATTCTGTTTTCTGATAGTGCGGCTCGCGTATCCGCGTCCGTATCGGGAAGAGGTGCAGGCAAGCGGACTTTCTCCGTCTCTCGTCTACGCCGTCATCAAGGCGGAGAGCGGATTCCGCGAGGATGCCGTCAGCCGTGCGGGAGCGGTCGGACTGATGCAGGTGAAGCCTTCGACCGCTGAATTTATCTGCACGAAGCGCGGCGTTGCGTTTGACGCGTCCCGTCTCGGAGAGGGCGGGTATAATGTGACGGTGGGCTGTATGTATCTTGCATACCTTCTGGAACGCTTTCCGCAAACGGAAACCGCGCTTGCGGCATATAACGCGGGCGAGGGAACGGTGCGCCGATGGCTGCAAGACGGGGAAGTATCCTCGGACGGAAACACGCTGGATACGATTCCGTATGCCGAAACAAGCTCCTACGTAAAAAAAGTTTTAAAATTCCGCAAAAATTATCATTTTTTCTATGGATAAAACTTGACTTTTGGTTTTGATTGCGGTACAATAACAAAGCTGTCACGCGAGATGCGGTCGTGGCGGAACTGGCAGACGCGCAAGACTAAGGATCTTGTGGTTCACACCATGCAGGTTCAATTCCTGTCGACCGCACCAAAAAGAAGACTCTGCGTTCTGCAGGGTCTTCTTTCATGAACGGAAATTTCGACAGGAATTGAGGGTGGAGGCGTTTGCGGGAGCAAACGGTTTGCGCGGCGGAGACGGTAACGCATGAAAAGGGCGGGCAGAGCGTTTTTTTGCTCTGCCCGCCGCATCGTCTGATATTCTTGATGTGACCCGTCAGTCTGTCTGCAATGCAATCGGCCAGGCGGGAAAGCTGTCATAATCGATTTCCGTCATGGAAAGCATCTGATAGGTACTCGCGTCATATCTGCAGATATAATATCGATATCCGGGGTCGCGGCTCTCGTATCGGCTGACCGGGATAAGAATTTCATTTCCGCACGGCGAAAAGGACGGATAACCGTCGATGCTCTCATATCCCCGCGGCAGTGTTATTCGCCTGCACTGAGAAAATGATTCCAGCGAAAATACGTAGAAGTGTTTTCCGTTCTCCAAGGCGGCCAGCGTTTTTTCATCGGGGGAGATGTCTGCCGTATAAAGGTAGTTAAAACCGCTCTTTCGGAAGAGCAGTTTTTTCGTAGTTCTATCCGATACCCGTACACTGCCGCCGCTCAGTTCTGCAATATAGTGATCCGTCGTGATCGTGAAAAAGGTTCGGAAATTTGTATCAAAATCAAAATTATATTGCCACTTTCTGTTTTCCGTACGCTTCTTGTTCATGGCGGATTCCCATTTAAGAGATCTTCTTCGTTTTCAGACTTTTACAGACGGTTTGAATTGATCTAATATCTCACTTTTATCGTTTTGCGCGGGCATGCCTCCGCGCACTTACCGCAGTTCACGCACTTTTCGTAATCGATGACGGGGAGGTTATCCTGCATCGTAATGGCACCCTCCGGGCAGGTACGCGCGCATTTACCGCATCCGATACAACCGTATGCGCACGCGTCCATGACCGCCTTGCCGCGCTCATGCGAGGAGCAAGCCACATATACTTTCGCATCTGCGGGAATACGGTCAAATAGTTTTTTCGGACAGGCGAGGATGCACGCTCCGCAGGAAATACATCTGTCAGGATCGGCGTCCGCCTTTTCATTTTTAAGGCAGATCGCATTCTCGGGGCAGACGCGCATGCAGTTTCCGTCTCCGAGGCAGCCGTATTTGCATACTTTATGACCGCCCGAGAGCTTTGCGTCCTCGGCGCAATCCTGCGCGCCGCAGTATGTAAAGGCGTCTTTGGCATTTACGCCGCCCGAACAGCGGCATACGCTGACGGTCGGCTTGCTTGCGGCAAAAGGTACGCCCAGAACCTCGGCAATGATCGCCTTCTGCGACGCCTCCGTCACATGACAGTCGGAAAGGGTCGCCTCGCCTTTGGCAAGTTTTTCCGCAAATCCGGCACATCCGGTACAGCCGCAGCCGCCGCAATTCGCGCCTGCGAGGTGCGAAAGGATATTTTCTACCTTTTCGTCTGCGTTGGTCTTGCAAAACTTTGCAACGAGAAGAATACAGACGGTGAGGATGACCGCGATCGCGGCAAAGATGCCGAGCACGATCCCGACCTGCGCCCAGTTGACGGACGCCATGATCATATTACTCATTTCCGCACCTCCTTACAGCAGCGAGAAGACGTAGAACGCCATCGCCATAAAACTTGCCGCGACCATCGTGATGGGGAATCCCTTCATACACTTTGCCACGGGAAGTTTTTCCAGCTTTTCGCGCACACCGCCCATGAGTACCATTGCAACGGTGAAACCGATCCCCGCAAACAGCGCATAGAGGAGCGCGAACCCAAGATTCATGGAGATCCCTTCCGCAACGCCCGATACGATTTCGGAAACATCGTTTACAAGCAGGAGCTCAGCGACGCCGAGGATCGCGCAGTTCGTCGTGATGAGCGGAAGATAGATGCCCATGGAACGGTAGAGTGCGGGCGAAAGTTTTTCGATGATCTTCTCGAGCATCTGTACCAGCGCCGCAATGACAAAGATAAAGAAGATGATCTCGAGGTATTCGATCCCGAGCGGAACCATAATGTAAGTATAGAGGGGATAGGTCACAAGCGTTGCCAGGATCATGACGAGCGTGACGGCAATTCCCATCGAGAGCGCGCTGTTCGTCTTTTTGGAGACGCCGAGAAACGGACAGATGCCGAGGAATTTCACAAGAATAAAATTCTGCGAAAAAACGGCGGAGATTATGATGAGGAAGATGGTTGCAGCCATGTTATTTCACCTCCTCCGCAGAACTTTCCACGGCGGGCAGCGGCTGATCGCCTGCCGGAACGCGCAGCAGCCTTGCCTGTTTCGCGCGCCTTGCCTTATCTGCCTGATCTGTGATCAGAACGAAAAGGGCGATGCAGATCCCGTATACAAAGAAGGCTCCCGCGGAATTTGTAAAGAATCCGATCTTGAAGTCCATGACCTGGATCCCGAAGAAGGAACCGCTTCCCAAAAATTCGCGGATGGTACCGATGACGGTGAGCGCGCAGGTAAGCCCGAGCCCTGTAAAGATACCGTCGATGGCGCTGTCAAGCACGGGCTGTTTGCTCGCAAATGCCTCGGCGCGCCCAAGTATCACGCAGTTAACGACGATGAGCGGCAGAAAGACGCCCATCGAATCGTACAGATCAGGAATGTACTTTTCCAGCACCATGCGGAGCAGCGTGACCATCGTTGCAATGATGACAACGAATGCGGGGATGCGCACCGTGTTGGGAATGACTTTGCGCAGAAGAGAAATGATGACGTTGCTCAGAAGGAGCACGACGGTGACGGAAAGTCCCATGCCGAAACTGTTGACGGCGGAGGTGGACATGCCGAGGGTCGCACAGGTGCCGAGCACGAGTTTGAAGGTCGCGTTGTTGGTGATCAGTCCGTCGTACGCGATCTTTCCGTAATGTTTGATCTTACCGTTCATGCCTCGCCTCCCATAAAGACGGTTCGGAAACATGCAAGCGCCGTGTTCACGGCATTGCATATTGCCGTCGAAGTCATGCTTGCGCCCGCTACAATGTTGTTGAGATCGCCCGTCATGTTCTCGTTTGCCGTAAAATCCTTGCCGCTTGCCACGAGTTCATCCTGATTTGCAAACAAGGCATAGAAGGATTCGCCGAAGTTTCCCATCAGGGTCTGTCCGCTGTTGGAATCGTAAACGACTTTTTCGATGCCCGTGAGCACAAGATCGTTTTCTTCGCGGCTGCCCGTACAGGTAATGATCGTCCACAAAGTCACGGTGCCGTTCGAATATCCGCCTTTGCCCGTCGTCTGAAAGAGGTAATTGCCGTCGTCCTGAACGTAGTACACGGCGTCCACCGTGCCGTTGTTGTAGGTGCGTTCCTCTTCGGAAAGCTCGATCTCCTCCGCGGTCACTTCCGTTCCGTAGATCTTTGCGAGCGAACGCGCGAGCCGTTCTTCATCGGAAACATACAAAAGGTCGTTGAAGACGGCGAGCAGGGCGCCTGCAACGAGGACGATGACGATGAGCACCGCAAGGCTTTTGAACGCCGTGCTCTTGAAAAATTGTTTTACGGTCATTTTTTCGCCTCCTTCGTCTTCTTTGCCCGCACAAATCCGAAGGGGCGGGGTTTGATTGCAAGATCGATGAGGAATACGAGGAAATTCATGAGCAGGATACAGAAGGAAACGACCTCGATGCCCGTAGCCTTTCGCAGTCCTGCCGTCAGCAGACCGAGCGCAACAAAGTAAATGATATTGCCGAGTTTCGATTTCGGAGATGTCACATAATCTGTCGCCATGAACATCGCGCCGAGGAAGAGTCCGCCCGAAAGCACGGAGGGCAGGAACGCCGAAAAATCAAAACCTTCCAGCGCGACCGAAAACAGACCGCATACGCCGATATAGAGGAGGGGTAGGTACCATTTGATAACGCCGCGCACGCAGAGATAGACGTACCCTGCAAGAAGGGCAAGTTTGCACGTTTCGCCGATGCATCCCGCCACACCCGTTCCGAGGAACAGGTCGAGATCGGAGATCGTTGCGGTTCCTTTCAGAAAATTCCCGAGCTGCGTTGCACCCGTAGAGAGCGCGCCGTCTGTATAAGAAAGGAGCGGGGCGAAGTTTGCCTCGGGATAGGAAACCATCGCCATAAAGGAGATAAAGAGGAACACGCGCCCGGCGATCGCAGGATTGACGATATTTTTTCCCGTTCCGCCGAAGAGCATTTTCACAATGGCGATCGCAAAGATTGCGCCGAGTACGGGCATATAGAGCGCCTCGAGCGAGGCAGGACAGCACAGCGCCAGCAAAAGCCCCGTCACGAGAGAGGTAAAGTCAAACTGCGCGGCGAAGTTTGCGAGCGTCTCTTTCCCGTTCCGCCAGATCTTTTGCTCGATGATATACCAGACGAATTCCGTCAGCACGGCGGTGAACATTGCAAGTACAATGGTGACTGCGGCGACCCAGCCGAAGAACACGATGCCCGCGGCTGTGGCAGGGAGGAGTGCGATGAGCACGTCGAGCATGATGTGTTTCGTCGTGCGCGGCGAACGGATGTGCGGCGCAGAAGATACGATGAGATTCATGCTTTTTTCCTCCGTAAATTCTCTTTCGCCGTCTTGATCGCCTGTGCAAGCGGACGGCGCGCAGGGCAGATATATGTGCATGCGCCGCATTCGATGCAGCTCAGCACGCCGCCGTATTTATCGGCGTTTTCATACTCTTTTGCATTCGTATAAAATTCCGTCTGCATGGGCATGAGTTTCATGGGGCATACATCGGCGCATTTTCCGCAGTTGATGCAGTTCGTGGGCGCGTCGGCATTCGTCTCTTCCCTGGTCAGGAACAAAAATCCGCTCGTCGTCTTCGTGATGACGCTTTCCGCACCCGTCAGCGCCGTACCCGTCATGGGACCGCCCGCAACAAACTTTACGGCGTCTTTTACGCCGCCGCACACATCGATCAGATCGGAAAGGGGCATGCCGACGGGACAGATCAGATTTTTCGGAGACGCGATCCCGCCGCCCGATACGGTGACGATGCGCTCAAAGAGCGGTTTTCCGCGTTCGACCGCTTCGCATACCGCAAAAGCGGTGCCTGCGTTCTGTACGATAACGCCGGCATGAGCAGGAAGTTTCCCGAGCGGGACCTTCCGCCCGGTACAGCAGTATATGAGCTGTTTTTCCGCGCCCATCGGATATTGTTTTTTCAGCGCGACGACGGTAAGATCGGTCTGCTCGAACAGAGCGATCGCCTCGGGCTTATTGCGCTCGATGGCAACGATGATATTGTTCACACCGAGCGCCTTCGCCATGTACTTTGCGCCGCGCACGATCTCTTTACTGCGGTGCTTCATGAGAACGTCGTCGCAGGTGAGATAAGGTTCGCATTCCGCGCCGTTCACGATGAGCGTATCGACGGGTACGGGCGGTCTGAGTTTGACGTGCGCAGGAAATCCTGCGCCGCCCATCCCGACGATGCCGCATGCCTCGATGCGCTCTACGATCGCTTCCGCATCGGGTGCGGAAAGGGGAGGCAGGAATGCATCCTCGCACACATTGTCGGGCGCGATCACAATATGTACGCAGCGTCCGCCGCGGCCGTCCGCGCGTTCTTCCACCGCTTTGACTTCGCCGGAAACGCTGGCGTGAACATTCGCGGATACGGCGCCCGCCGCTCTCGCGATGAGTTCTCCGCGCATTACGTGCTGCCCCGCCGCGACGATCGCCTCCGCCGGAGCGCCGGCATGCTGACGAAGCGGTATGGCGACATCTCCGCGCGGCTCCGCCCGTTCAACGGGCAGGTTCTCCGTGGGCGCCTTATGCCCCGCAAGTTTTACGCCGCGGAAAAAGGGCTTGCCCTTGATTGCCTTCACTTGATTTCCTCCTTTCTGTCCTGCGCCCCGGAAAAGAACTTTTTCGGCAGCGCTTTCAGCGTCCATGCGACGATCAGACCGATGATAACGCCCGAACCCGCGCCCATCAGGCACAGATAGGGTGCGTAGACGAACAGAAGCATCGTGCCCGTGAGCCCGCAATAGACGAACAGCTGTACGAGATTATGAACGACCGCGCCCGCCACGGAGATCGCTGTAAAACTGACGCGGGGGAGCGCATACAACAGCATACGGGAGACGGCAGTCGAAATGACGCCCGCCGTAAGGCTGTAAAGCAGCATGGAGAGGTTTCCCGCAAACAGACTTCCCAGAAAAGTGCGTACAAGCACGACGATGAGCGCCTCGGGCAGCCCGTATAAAAGCAGGGCAAGCAACGAAAAAATGTTCGCAAATCCGAGCTTGGCTCCGGGTAAAAAGGGCATTGGAATAAGGCTCTCCAGCATAAAGGCGGCGAGCCCGCATCCTGTCAGTATGCCGAGCACGGCGATCTTCCGCCCCGCGCTCTTTGTTTTCCCGTTCTCCATACAAAGTATATTATAGTTTTGGCACCTGCGAAAGTCAAATAAATCTTATGCGTACGGACATTCTTTCCATATAATTATAGTAATATCACGTATAATCCGGACAGATGAGAGGCAACTGTGGCAAACATATCCTGTAAGCGGCGATTGGTTGAAAGCCCGGGCGGAATATGATACAATGTATGAAAAGGAGAACAAGTATGAAAAATCGTATGTCCAACCTCGCCTGTAATCTTTCACGCCTCCGCCGCGATAAGGGGCTCACGCTGGAAGAGGTCGCCGATCGCGTGGGCGCAACGCGGCAGGCGGTGGGAAAATGGGAGACGGGAGAAAGCACGCCCGACCTCGCACATGCGGCTGCCCTTGCGGAATTTTACGGAACGTCGCTGGACGCGCTCGTTTCGCACGATGAACGTGCGCTCGGATATCCCGTTCCGCCCAAGGGGAAACACATCTTCGGAATTGCGACGGTGGGGGAGCGCGGACAGATCGTGCTTCCGAAACGCGCAAGGGAGATATTCCGTCTCAGCCCAGGAAGCCGTCTCGTCGTACTCGGCAATGAGACGGCGGGCGAACGCGGCATCGCACTCGTGGAGAGCGAGCTCATGCTGTCTTACGCGGCAAAAATCATGGAACACGCGGAGGAGAAGGAGGAGTGAATCTGCTTGAAGCAGAAGGGATCTGCAAAAAATTTCCCGCTTTTTCCTTGAATAACGTTTCTCTTTCCGTTGCGCAGGGCCGCATCGTCGGACTGATGGGCAGGAACGGCGCCGGAAAGAGCACGCTGCTCCGGATCATAGCGGGGCTCGCCGCCGCAGACTCTGGAACGGTCCGCATCTGCGGCAGAAAACAGAACGAGGCAGATCGGGAACAGCTCGGTATCGTGTTCGGCGGAACAGAAATTTATCCGTATAAACCGATCGGCATGATCGCAGGCGTCTATGCACGATTCTGCCGCATGTGGGATGCCGCGGCATACCGACGCTTTATCGATGACTTTTCACTGGATGAACGCAAGCGTTTCCGTGAACTTTCCAACGGCATGAAGGTGAAATTTCTGTTGGCGCTTGCATGTTCGCACAGGGCGAAACTGCTTGTGCTCGACGAACCGACAAGCGGGCTCGATCCCGTTGCGAGAGCGGAGATCCTCACTATGATCCGCGATCATGCAAGTCGCGACGGATGCGGCGTGCTCTTTTCCACGCAGATCGTTTCCGACCTCGAGCAATGCGCCGACAGCATTGTCTATCTCCGCGGCGGCTCCGTCGTACGCAACGCGCCGAAATCGGAGTATTTAAGTAACTGCACAAATTTACACGGTACCATGTCCGGGTTGGAGGGCTGTTTTCTGTATGAAGAGGGCGTCGTTAAAGAACCTGATATATAAGGAATTGCGCCTTGCGGCGCATCCAACGATGTATATTTTTGTCTCGCTCGGCGCGCTTGTCATCGTTCCGAACTATCCGTACGGAGTCGTATTTTTGTTCGGATGTCTTGCAAGCATGCTTACGATCCAATACGGTCGTGAAACGAACGATGTGCTGTTTTCCGCGCTTCTTCCGATCCCGCGGAACGAGATCGTGAAGGGGAAATTTGCCCTTGCGTGTTTCACACAGCTCAGCCAGATCGTTGTCTCTCTCCCGTTCGCCGTTCTGCGTACGTTTCTTTTCCCGAACGGAAACGCCGTCGGCATCGAGGCAAATATCACTTTCTACGGCTGTATGCTGATCGCCTTTGCGCTGTACGATCTCATTTTCTTTACTGGATATTATAAAACGGCGTACAAAGTCGGCGCGTCATTCGTCAGGGCGATCTTGCCCGTTCTTGCAGTCGTTCTCGTTATGGAAACGTTGGCGCACGTTCCGGCGCTCTCATTCTGGGACGGCGTTTCCCCGCACGAACTGCTTTTACAGCTTCCGGTACTTGCGGCAGGGGTCGTTTGCTATATCCTGTGCAATCTGGCTGCGTACCGCGTGAGCGTCAGACGTTTCGCAAAAGTCGATCTCGCTTGACAAGCGTGCCGCGCCGTGATATACTTGCGGCATGAAAAATACGCTATACGATGTGATCGTTGTGGGAGGCGGCATTGCAGGTTACACCGCCGCGCTCACCTTAAAAAGTCTGAAACGCAGCTGTCTCTGGCTGGGCGCCGAGCTGTTCGGCGACAAGCTCACCCGCGCGGAATATGTTCGGAATTTTCCCGCGCTCATCGGCGACGGAAAGGAATTTTCCGCCCGTCTCGCAGCGCAGATGGAGCATGAGGATATCTCCTTTACGCAGGGACGTGCAGACGGCATTTATGCCGGCGATCCGTTCACCGTCACAGTCGGTGACATAATGTATCAGGGGAAAGCCGTTATACTCGCCACGGGCGTGGAGACGGCGGGCGCCGTAAAAGGGGAGCGCGATTTCCTCGGGCGCGGCGTGAGCTATTGCGCCGTTTGCGACGGCGCACTCTACCGCGGTAAAACGATCGCCGCCGTCGTATCTTCCGAAAAGTTCAGGGAGGAAGTGGAGTATCTCGCGGGCTTTGCCGAAAAAGTCCATGCGTTCTGCCTCTATAAAAACGCGTCGTTCCGGTCAGAAAACATCGTCGTTCATGAAGAGAAACCGCGCGCCGTCGAGGGCGGGCTGCGCGTTGAGCGGCTGATCACGGGCGAAGGCGCGCTCTCCGTGAGCGGAGTCTTTTTCCTGAAAAATTCGGCGCCTCCCGCTGCGTTGGCGGGCGGATTGGAGACGGAAGGCGACGCCGTTAAGACCGCGCGCGACGGTTCCACGAACATTGCGGGGCTGTTTGCCGCCGGAGATGTGACGGGCAGACCCTATCAGTACGTCAAGGCTGCCGGGGAAGGGCTTGTAGCAGCCTATTCCGCGCATGCCTTTCTCAACGGAGCGCGCAAATGAGTTTTTCCGAAATCGAGCGCTCCATCATCAAAAAATACCGGAAGGAACTGTGGTGTCCCTTTATCAAGAGCGTAAAGCGCTATCATCTCGTCAGCGAAGGGGATAAGATCGCCGTTTGCATCTCCGGCGGAAAAGATTCCTTCCTGCTTGCAAAGTGCATGCAGGAACTGCAACGCCACGGCGAAATGAAATTCGATCTTGAATTTATCGTCATGGATCCCGGCTATGCGCCGCAGAACCGCGCGCGCATCGAGGAAAACGCAGCCCGCATGGAAATTCCCGTCCGCATTTTCCGAAGCGATATTTTCGCTGTGGTCGACAGCGTGAATACAGGGTCGCCCTGCTATCTGTGCGCCCGCATGCGCCGCGGATACCTCTATGAATTTGCACGGCAGTGCGGCTGCAACAAGATCGCGCTCGGGCATCATTTCGACGATGTTGTCGGCACAACGCTCCTGAGCATGTTCTACGGCGCCGAGATCAAGACGATGATGCCCAAACTCCGCTCCACAAGCCATGCGGGAATGGAGCTTATACGGCCTCTGTATGCTGTCCGCGAACGGGATATCGTCGCGTGGGCGGCGTATAACGATCTTTCTTTTCTCAATTGCGCCTGTCGGTTTACCGAGCGCGTTGCAAACAAGGAGGAAGAGAGCAAGCGGCGCGAAATGAAGGAGCTGCTTGCACGCATGGAGGAGAGCAATCCCGACGCGGCGGACAATGTTTTCCGCAGCATGCACAACGTCGCCCTTGACTGCATCGTCGGATGGCGGAAGGGCGGGCGGCGCGGAAGCTTTCTCGATGAATACGAAGATTGAATTATTTTTTGATTTCTCTGTATTTTTTCCAAAAGACTCTTGCGAAAAAGCGCAGAAAAGCGTATAATATAACTATATAAATCGACGAGGCGGTGGCTGAAGTTATGACTTTTCAGGCGTTACAGGAATATCTCGACGTTGTAAAGTGGAAGGACAGCGAGAAGATCCGCGCGGATATGTGCGGGCGGTACGCGCGCTGCCGCTATTGCAACCGCACGGAAGACTTTCCGTGCGCGCGGGCGCATAACCGCTTCATCGAGGTGCAATCTTCTCCCGTTCCCGACCATATCCCCGACTGGCTCCTGCCGGAACCGCCCGTAAAGGAACAGTTCGGCGAAGAAGTTGCATCGGAAGACGCGTCTGACGCCGCACCGCCTTCGGAGGATCGGGAAACGGCTCCGGAAAATCCGCAGAAAACTGAGCAGGCGGAACAGATCGCAAGCGAAACAGAAAAGACGGAACCAGACGATGCGCCCCCGTCCGCGCAGGAAACTTTGCCGGCGGAAACGGAAAGCGCAGGATCCCGGGTTTCCGTTCCGTCGGATGACGGCAGACCGCGCCCGCACGTCATCGTGCGCGGCTGCAAGGGCGATACGCGTATCTGTACGATCGGGCGAAAACTGACGACGGTCTCAGACGTCGTATCGGAACAATAACAGGAGCGTAATCATGCGGATGCCTTGTCTGGGCGTTCGCTTTTTTACGCCCGGATACAAATGGGAGGATATATGAAACTGAGTATTCCCGCGGCGTCGGGCGTCGAGGCGTCCGTCAAGAGAGAGCTGCGCGCGCTCGGATACGGCGATTGTCCCGCCATACAGGGCAGGCTTGCGCTGGAAGGGGATTGGGAAGATATTGCGCGGCTGAATGTCCGTCTGCGCGCGGGCGAACGCGTGCTCCTTGTTCTGGAGCAGTTCAGCGCGCCCGATTTCGATGCGCTGTTCGAGGGTGTTTCAGCGATCCCGTGGGAAGAATACTTCACGCCGCACACACAGATCCTGATGGACGGAAAGTGCCGCGAAAGTACGCTTATGGCGATCAAAACGACGGGCGGCGTGATCAAAAAAGCAATCGTGGAACGCCTGCGCAGAAAGCTCGGGGTGTCGGAACTCGATGAGCGTGGAGAGCGCGCCGTCGTCAATTTTGAAATTTACCGCGACAATGCCACGATCTCGCTCGATACCTCGGGCGACGGACTGCATAAGCGCGGGTACCGCGTGCGCACTTATGAGGCGCCGCTCAGGGAGACGACCGCCGCGGCGATGGTCGAAAGCTCCTTTTTTCATGCGGGGAAGCCCTTTGCAGATCTCTTCTGCGGAAGCGGGACGATCCCGATCGAGGCGGCGCTCTATATGCGCAGGATCGCGCCGGGTAGATATCGAGACTTCGATTTTACAAAATGGAAATGTGCGCCGGCAGGAGTGCTGTCACGTGCGCGGGAGGAGGCTGCCGCGGAAGAAGTGAGAGGGGAACTCGCGCCGATCTTTGCCTCCGATATTTCCCCGCAGGCAATCGGGATCGCGCAGTTCCACGCCAAACGCGCGGGCGTCGGAAAGGATATCCGTTTTGCCGTACAGGACATGCGCCGTTTTTCCTCCGCTGAGCGCTACGGCGTTCTGATCAGCAATCCGCCCTATGGCGAACGGCTCAGATGCGACCTCTTCACGCTCTACAAAGATTTCGGAAAAGTATATCGTTCTCTGCCCGATTGGAGTTGCGTTTTTCTCTCCTCGTACGACGGAGCCGAGCGCGCGTTCGGCGGAAAAGTAACAAAAAAAAGGCATATTTTTAACGCAAAGTTAACATGTAGTATGTATACGTATGCGGGGAAACGACCTGTTAAGTAAAATCTGAAACTTTTATGAAGGAATTGTGAATTTATAAAAAAGTTAATCCGATTTTGTTGACAATTACGTTTTTTATGCTATAATAAGAAACGGGATTGCCACTAAGAGCAAAAAACAAAAGGAGTGTAGGTTTTTTATGGAAATCAACGAATATCTCGTAAAATTTTTCCAGGTTGTCCGCGATATGGAGAACATGGATTTCTTCGCAGGAGTGGCGAAGCTTTCGAGGACGGAGTTCAGACTTTTAAGAGAAGTGATCATGGAAGAGGAAAAGGGCAGAAGCATCATTTCTTCCGAGCTTGCCCGCCGCCTCGGCATTACCCGTTCGGCAATTTCTCAGATCGTTACAAAACTCGAGCTGAAGGGGATCGTCAAGCGCGTCGATTCTCCCACAGACCGTAAAATTGCATATATCCGCCTTTCGGAGAACACGATCGCCGTATTCGAAGATCAGTGCAAGGAGGCAAATTCGATCATGGCACGCGTGGTCGAGCTCCTTGGCGACGAAAAGATGAAGTCCTTCTTTGCGCAGTACGAAGAACTGAGCAACGCGATCAACAAGGCGATCAAAGAAGCGAAGGGGCAATAACAGAAGATAAAATTAACGGGGCGCCC
>JFBN01307858.1_pt1 | contig 14408 bp, 14 predicted proteins | sample 768741 | NCBI WGS metagenome assembly JFBN01 (sample SAMN01983846, study PRJNA193217) | chicken gut metagenome | biome: terrestrial biome; isolation source: ceca of Broiler chicken | host: Gallus gallus | place: United Kingdom: England | collected 2010-09-07
TCGAATTAAAGCAACAAACCACCTATGAAACTTTGGGATATGCCTTTGGCAATAACGAGTTTTATCCTTGGATAATTAAAGAGAATCAAGAATTTCCTACGTTATGGTATACCCAAAACACCTCAACAGCCATACCCACGACCGAAAAGCGAACTGACATAAGAATCTATCCCAACCCAGCCAGTAATTTATTACAAATTACCGGCAAGATAGATCAAGCCGAGCTTTATACTATCTCCGGGAATTTAATAGGTAGCCACAGTCAACCTGTAATTGATATTTCAGACCTTCCCTCAGGTATCTATTTCATTAAAATTACTTCGGGCAAAAACACACACTCATATAGATTCGTGAAATTGTAAGAGACTCCCCACATTCCATGGACCAGGGAAAGCAATTTCTGGTCCATGGAATTACGAATCCACTTCATTAATTAAATTCATCACATAAATATATATCACGTCAACAAATGAAGAACAAATCATTTGCAAAAATCGCTTTCCTTGTGATGGCAGGATTCCTAACTGCCTGCCATCATGAAGGAAAACAGATATCGCTAACACTCCGATCCGACGGCTGGAAAGTTGACGCGACACAATGGGTTTATAAACCCGGAGAGTATATTACAATCACACTTTCGCCTCATCATCAAGGAGATCAAATAGTATTGAAAAACATATCTCAAAAAGGAGAACCTATTCTTGCTCAATCTGAAGAAAAGCTATCATGGTCCATAGAAAAAAACGATTCAAATGCTACATACTCGATAGGTATATTTGTAGAAAGGACAATGCACGAACCTGAATATGTGACCTGTATTCGCGTAGCATCTGACTCAATACTAACGACCTACCGGATAGACAAAGAGAATTTCAATGGCTTGAATGTCTATAAACTCGATGGAGGCATGAGTGCTGAATACGCAGTAGAAAAATCACTCTCCAATTTAACCGGGAATATAAGTCAAACTTGGAATATAGGCCCGGGAGGAGGTCCTTCCCCTGTATGGAGCACTTCCGATTTTTTGGAAAAATCGCTTCAATATACAATCCAACTTTACGATCGGGAATTAGGCAAAGACAAAGAATTGGAAACTATAATCATTTCCACGGGAATCCCTGTCATACCTTATTTATCGGCAGCGCTCAAAGCCCCGGTGCTACCTCTTCACTTCTTGGTTTCTGCCAACTCTTGTCGAGAAATACAATCCATTCTAAATTATGCCTCTCAAAAAGGATACTCTTCCTATGCCACCTTGGGATATGACGCCTCCATGGCAGGAGTGGGCGTCGCCTGGATTAAGTTATTGGATATACCCGACGAATACACAGACTTCATCTCTCGTCATCGAGTAAAGAATGTTATTCTCGCAGGGGTAGGAGAAAATGTATTGGGGGAATCTTATGCTCGTCGAATTCTACCATCGCCCGGGATAGGACGATATACTCCTGGATCTATTTATCTCCAATATACCAATCACGGTTCTCAACAAGACATGCGGACCATTACTGCCAATATCGTCGACTACGAGATTCAGAAACTCGATACTGTATGTATGATTGCCGACTGGGAAAGTGGTATTTTAGACCAACAAATTAAATCGTTCGGAAAAAAACTAAATCAAATTCATATCGATTGCTATGCTTTGACAACTCCCAACAACATGATAAACTTGTATAATCTAGCTACAAACATTGCCTTGGAATATATCAAGAAAAATGAATCGCTTATCAAAGGGCCTTCCCAAATAACCTTTAATGAGTACCTTATTTCCGAGCCAATGTATGAACTGGCTTGTGGGCATATCCCCCTCTTGTATTGGCAATTTGTTCCACCTGCTTTAACGGTACAAAGACTGAATGACTATACGGTTCGAGCTATCAATCGAGTATTTCCTCTCACCCAAGTCAAAAAGATGAAGATTCATCTGAATGCCCGAGTCGGCAAATACGAACTGGCCCAAGAATTAAAGGAAAATCAATATTCCCATGTGACAATGAGAGCTGACCATATTGAAGAAATATGGAATCTTACAGATGGACTGAATGCTCCTTGTGAAATGATTGCTTACGATATTACAAATCACATAGGTGTCAGCACATATCAAGCCAATATCAATCAACTGCAACCTCTTTCCATAAACGACATCACCCGTTTATCCAACCAGGTACAAGGAATTCAGTTTAAGAGAGTTCATTGATACAAGTCTATCTACAAATGACCCGATGCCATAAGAGATAAAACTTCTGTGGTATCGGGTCAATCGCTATATTTCAAAAATATCATTTCATGCGGCGCACTATCCGCACCATCGGGAGCAACCGGCCTTTGAAACTGTGCCACAGGCTGGCATGAGTTTGCGACAGGGCCAGCAGGGCAAAGCCCAACGAACAGAGCGAACATACCAGAAAGAGCAGACCGGTGGTGGTGAGAATATTTCCCAACCCGACCAACGGGGATACAACCCCTCCGAACGCAAAGCCGGCGGCACCGAACATCGCCGAAGCCGTGCCCGAATTGGCTCGCTCGCAATCCATGGCCAAGGTCGTACTGGCGGTAAAGGTGAGCCCCAGAGCAAAAAGCAGCAGGAAGAGGAGGGCTTCATATACGACAAACGAACAACCGAGACTCAACGCTACAAACTCGATAAGCGACAGCAACGTCATACCGGCACTACCCACAAACATGGCGTGCTCGGGATTGCTGAACTTGACCGACAGTCCGGCTGCCAACCCGATAGCCAGGGCGTTGATTCCGAAGAAGAGACTGAACCCGAAGGCCGAGAAGCCGTAGTGTTGCTGCATGATGAAGGGCGACGACGAGATATTGGTGAAGAGTACACCCATGGCGAATCCCATCTGCAAGACGTAGTAGACGTACCGCCGGTTGTGCAGCACGACTCCGAATCCGGTCAACATACTTTTCAAGCTACCGCGTTTGCGACGCTCGACCGGCAACGACTCCCTGAAACGAAGATTGCCCAACAGGAGCAATACCCCAATGACCAGCAGCACGACAAAGATACCCTTCCAGCCAATCGAGTCGGTAAGGAATCCACCCAGGACGGGCGAAGCTACGGGAGCCACGCCGTTGATGGCTCCGATGATGGCCATGGCCTTGGCCAACTCACGACCGGTAAACAGGTCGGTAGCGATGGAGCGCGACACGACGATTCCGCCGGCACCGGCCACACCCTGTATCAATCGGAAGAATATAAAGCTCTCAATCGTACTAGAAAAGATACAGCAGACGGTCGAGACGATGAAGAGCAACATGGCGGCCAGCAACGGCGACCGACGTCCGTACCGGTCGCTCAACGGGCCGAAAAAGAGTTGACCCAGAGCCAGTCCGATCATGCTCGAAGTGAGTCCCAATTGGACCATCGACGCCTGGGTGTCGAAATAACCGACCATCGACGGCAGACTGGGCAGATACATATCGGTGACAAACGGACCGAAGGCCGTCAATGCCCCTAACAGAATAAATAAAAACAGAGCTGAATTTTTACCTTTCATTACCTTTCTCTTAAAAACCGTGACAAAATTACCAAGAATGTGGCTACATGTAACCTATTGCCAACGAGTTATTAACCTTTTTTTTCAAAGCCTCCTCTTTCAGATTGCTTCGACCAGAATCTGCCGACCGGAACAGTTGAAAAAAATTTTTTTTATTTAACCCTATTCCACATAAAAAAGATTTTATGACCTTCACATTCCCAGAAAGATACCGTATATTTGCCTCACAAATTTTGGAAAATGAAAAGAATAATAGGACTCATCGTATTAGCCGTATTGCTCTGCATCAACGGGACCCAAGCCCAATCCCATAACACCAAGAGTCTGGGTGTATCGACGGGTTACCTGTTTGATAGCGAGAATGTCCATGCCGGCATCTTCATACATCTGCCCATCTCCAAACATTGGCGGGTAGCCCCCTCGATTAACTATGCCTTTTCGAATCACGACCGCTACGAGCTCGACATCAATGGCGACGTGCACTACCTCGTCCCCTTTGCAGGCCGCTTCTCGTTCTATCCGCTGGCGGGTATCGCCTTTCAAAGTTGGCGGGGCAATGCCTTGCAAAACGACAAGGAACTCTCCAACACCGTCAACAAATTCGGTATCAATGCCGGAGCTGGATTCGAGATGAATCTCTCGCGCCGGCTCGACCTACACATCGAGGGCAAGTATATCTTTATCGACAAGTTCCACCAGGCCAACCTCTCCATCGGGTTGGGATACAAATTCTGACCGTACCATGCCCCAGTCTGCTCCCCGCCTGCGCATTCATGTGGTATCGCTGCAAGTACCCTTTCCGCCCGACTACGGAGGAGTAATCGACATTTACTACAAGCTCAAAGCCTTCCGGGCAGCCGGCTACGAGGTCTATCTGCACACCTACCAGTACGACCGGCAACGGGCACCGCAACTCGACACCGTGGCCGACCGGGTCTATTATTACCCTCGCAACCGCTCGTTCACTCGCCAACTCTCGGTCGAGCCCTACATCGTGGCCAGCCGACAGTCCTCGCAACTGCTCACCGACCTGCTGGCCGACGACGCGCCTATCCTCTTCGAGGGGATACACTGCTGCGCCTTCCTGGCCGATCCCCGGCTGACGGGGCGCTGCAAACTGGTGCGCATGCACAACATCGAGCATGAATATTATGCCCAACTGGCCCGCCAGGCAACGGGTTGGCGACGACTCTACTACCGGCTCGAAGCAGCCCGGTTGAAACGGTACGAACATATACTGGCAAATGCCGATGCCATCTTGGCCATTACCGAGAGCGACCGGTGCTACTTCGCCTCGAAATATCCGCAGGTCGCCACGCTGTGGCTCCCCGCCTTCCAGGCACACCACACGGTGGCCCCCCTCACCAGTCGCGAAGAGTATATCCTCTACCATGGCAATCTGTCGGTCGAGGAGAATATCGAGGCGGCCGACTACCTGCTGCAACAGGTGGTACCGAATACGCCCGGGGTGTCGTGGATATTTGCCGGAAAGAATCCCGCCCCGCGGCTGACCCAGCGCATTGCCGCCACACCCGGTACCCGGCTCGTACCCAACCCCTCGGACGACGAGATGGAACGGCTCATATGGCAGGCGGTTGCCAACGTGCTGGTCACCTTCCAGCCCACCGGGTTGAAACTGAAACTGCTTCATGCCCTCTACACGGGCGGCCACTGCATTGTCAACAGCAAGATGCTCGTGGGCACGGGGCTCGAACGGGCCTGCATCGTGGCCGACACCCCGCAAGCCCTGATCCATGCGGTAAAAGAAGCACTTGCCACCCCCTTCGATTCGGCCGAGCGAACCCGACGAGTCAAACTACTCGAGCGATATGATCCTCAACGGAACATCGGGTTAATCACCCGTTATCTCACAGAAAAAACGCTCTGACTTCCCGGGGAAAGGAAGTCGGAGCGTTGCATCGCGGTCGTCCCGCACCGCGATTGACCCATAACAATAGGTTTGGCAGATTATTTATAGTCTTTCAAAATCTCCTGCAACCGCTGGCGCGCAAAAAAGATGCGGCTCTTGACCGTGCCCAGCGGCAAATCCATCTTCTCGGCTATCTCGTGATACTTGTACCCCGCCACGTGCATGGCAAAAGGGACGCGATACTCCTCGCCGAAACTGTTAATAGCCTTGGTAATCTCTTTCACGGTATACGATCCCTCGGGCGAGGTGAAGCCCGAGTCCTGCGGCAGGTTCAGGTGATACAGGTCCTCGGTCTGGTCGATGATGGTCTGGTTGCGCACCACGCGTCGGTAGTTGTTGATAAAGATATTGCGCATGATGGTAAAGACCCAGCCCTTGAAATTGACGTTATCGATGTATTTATCTTCGTTATCGAGTGCTTTCAGAGTCGTATCTTGAAGTAGGTCTTTCGCCTCCTCCCGATTGGCGGTGAGCATATAGGCGAAATTCAACAGGTTGTCTTGCAAGTCGAGCAACCTGTCTTGAAATTTTAGAGAGCTCATATTCTGATAATTCGTCTGATGATTTTTGTAATTTCTGTTTACTCGTTATACTACTACTTTGTATTACGAAAATTCATCGAAAATCTACTATCAAACTACTACTATCTGAAATTCCCATATCCTCAAAGTCCCCAGAACCGACATCTGTTTTCCGGAAGGCTCAAAAAGATTCTCTTTTCGCAAAATACAACACAATAATATCGGGTATTGTTATTTTTTATTTACTTTGTAACATGTTTCTTATCTCGTTTAATTTTTGTTTCCTGACAATAAACACTTGGGTACATGAAAAAGTTTCGTAAACCGCTCTTTTTTATCCTTTTATTTTTCTGCCTTTGTGCCGCAAACGCACAAGACACTATCTATCAGATAGATATAGACAAGGAGATAGGAAGCACCACCTGGCGGTACCTGCGCACCGGACTGCACCGGGCACAACAGCAGGGAGCCAAAGCCGTCATTCTCAGGCTAAATACCTACGGAGGAACGGTGGTTCACGCCGACTCCATGCGCACGGCCATACTCAACGCGCCGCTACCGGTCTATGCCTTTGTCGACAACAACGCCGCCTCGGCGGGAGCCCTCATCGCCATCGCCTGTGACAGCATCTACATGCGCAGCAGCGCCAGCATGGGTGCCGCCACGGTGGTCAACGAGACGGGGGCAGCCATGCCCGACAAATACCAGTCGTACATGCGAGCCACCATGCGGGCCACGGCCGAGGCTCACGGCAAGGACTCGACCGGCCGCTGGCGTCGCGACCCGCTCATTGCCGAGGCCATGGTCGATGAACGCATCGTGGTTCCCCACCTGTGCGACTCGGGTAAGGTACTCACCCTCACGGCCAGCGAAGCCGTGGCCCATCGCTATTGCGAAGCGGTGGTCGAGAGTGTCGACGAAATCGTGACCCGACAACTGCACTACGACCACTATACGCTGCAACAGTTCGAGCCCTCGCTCTTCGACGAGATTGCCGGGTTCCTCACCAATCCCGCCTTGCAGGCCCTGCTGGTTACCCTCATCTTCGGCGGCATATTCATGGAGTTGAAGACTCCGGGCATCGGGCTGCCCACAGCTGTCGCCTGCACGGCTGCCGTACTCTATTTCGCCCCGCTCTACATCGACGGGCTGGCGGCCAACTGGGAGATTCTCATCTTTGTCGTGGGAGTCATTCTGCTCATCTTCGAGATATTCGTTATCCCGGGCTTCGGCATTGCCGGCATCTCGGGCTTCATACTCATACTCGCCGCCCTCGTGCTGGCACTGCTGGGAAATGTCAACTTCAATTTCGATTTCGTCCCTTCGGCCGAGATTGGCAAGGGGCTGATTACCGTCGTCTCGGGCATCATCATCTATGCGGTATTGCTGCTCGTCTTCTTCAAGAAGCTCACCAGCAAAGGCCCCATCGGCCGACTGGCCCTGCACTCGACCCAAGATAAGGAGGAGGGGTACATAGGCGTACCACCCGAGTTGCAACGATATATCGGCGCCACCGGGCAGGCTGCCACCATTCTGCGCCCCGCCGGCAAAGTAGTCATCGACGGTACCCAATTCGACGCCGTAGCCCTGCACGGCTACATCGAGCGGGGGGCCGTGGTGCGAGTGGTCAAATATGAGAACGCCCAACTCTATGTGGTGGAAGAGAAATAACCAAAACGCTATAAAACAACTGTCGATATGAAATTCATCGGTATCATTCCGGCCCGCTACGCATCGACCCGATTCCCCGGGAAACCGCTGGCCGACATGAAAGGGAAATACATGATCCAGCGAGTCTATGAACAGGCCTGCAAGGTGCTCGACCGCGTGTGTGTCGCCACCGACGACGAGCGCATCTTCAACGCCGTGCAGTCGTTCGGCGGACAGGTGGTGATGACCTCTGACCGTCACCGCAGCGGGACCGACCGCTGCTTCGAGGCCTACACCAACCTGGGAGGCGGCGAAGAGGTAGTCATCAATATCCAGGGCGACGAACCCTTCATCAAACCCGAGCAAATCGAGAGCCTCATCGCCTGCTTCGATTCGCCTCAGACCCAGATTGCCACCCTCGTGCGCCCCTTCGAGGCTACCGAGGGATACGAGGCGCTGGCCAATCCCAACTCGCCCAAAGTGGTGATGAACGAACGGCACGAGGCGCTCTATTTCAGTCGCTCGATTATTCCCTATCTGCGCGGCGTGGATCCCGAACAATGGCTCTCGCAACACGTTTACTACAAACACATAGGCATGTATGGATACCGAGCCGACGTGCTGGGCGAGATTACCCGCCTGCCCCAGTCGTCGCTCGAACTGGCCGAGTCGCTCGAACAGCTGCGCTGGCTGCAAAACGGCTACACCGTCAAGGTGGGCATCACCACGCAGGAGACCATCGGTATCGATACCCCCGCCGATTTGCAAAAAGCCATCTCGTTACTGCCATGACCCAGACACTCGACCGCATCACGCCACCGCCCGTGGGGGCATTCCCCCCGCTGTCGCTGCCCCGGCCCGACCACTATCGCCTCACCAACGGAATCGAGGTGATTGCCTGCAACCAGGGCGACGAAGAGGTGTGCCGCATCGACCTCATGTTCGACGGCGGCTACTATGCCGAGACGCTGCCGGGAACGGCGGCGCTTACCCTGCTCATGCTCAAAGAGGGAGCTGCCGGGAAGAGTTCCGAGACGATAGCCGAGGCCCTCGACTACCACGGGGCCTGGCTGCAAACCTCGGCATCGAGCCACTACCTTTATGTGACTCTCTATACCCTCAACCGGCACCTCGACACCTGCGTGTCGCTGCTGGCCGACATCGTCGCCCGGCCCGACTTTCCGCAGCCCGAATTCGACCGGGTGAAGGAGCGCCGCATACAGCAACTGCTCGTGCAGAACGAGAAGGTCGACGTGCTGGCGGGCAACACCTTCCTCTCGATGCTGTTCGGCGAGAATCACCCCTACGGCCGCACCATTACCCCGGCGCATCTCGCCGCTCTCACCCCGGCCGACCTGGCAGCCTATCACCGTCGGCACATACGCCCCGACGACTGCCGCATCTTCATCGCCGGCAAGATAACCGACCGCCTGCTCGACAACCTCGAACGCCACTTCGGCCCATCGTGGCAAGTACCGGCCAGGGAGCCGCAAGCCACCCCGCTCTACCCGGTGCAACCGTCCGAACAGCACATCGTCGTCACCCACAAGGAGCATGCCCTGCAATCGGGCATACGCATCGGGTTGCCGGTCATCAACCGCGACCACCCCGACTTCTTTGCCCTCAAACTGCTCTGCGCGACACTGGGCGGATATTTCGGCAGCCGCCTCATGTCGAACATTCGCGAAGAGAAGGGCTACACCTACGGCATCGCCTCGACCATCGCCGCCATGCGATACGGCAGCTACCTGGTCATCTCGACCCAAACGGGGACCGAGTTCACCCGACCCCTCATCGACGAGGTGTTTGCCGAGATAGCACGCCTGCGAAACGAGGCTGTCCCTGCCGACGAACTGACGGTGGTCAAGAACTACCTGCGCGGCGAAATGGCTCGCACCCTCGACTCGCCCTTCTCCATCGCCGACTACTACCTGTCGCTCATGGCCAACAGCCTGACCGTCGACTACTTTGCCCGCCAGGACGAGGCGCTGCGACAACTCACGGCCAACGACCTGCTTGCCGCCGCCCGCCGATACCTCATACCCGATCGCTTCTACCTGGCTGTCGCCGGCGACCGCGAGAAGATTCCCGAGTTGTCATTGCCCCGATAGCCCAACCGTCAACCCATAAAAAAATACGGCTCTGCAACCATCGGCAGAACCGGATTTTTTTTGAAACACCCACACCTTGCCGGCGCTACCGCAGCACCAACCGGCGAGGCGAGCCGCTCCACGAGCAGCCCATACAATAGACCGTGTCGAGGTCGAACCCTTCGAGGCTCTCCCCCTCGTTACGAGGCACCACCCGATAGTCGTCCGTTACATAGACCGACCGCCGTTCGCCCTGCGCATTCTTCACATACAGGGCCGGCACCTTGCATTGCGGACAAAGCAACTTTCTCATGATTCGTCATCTTTTGAAGAAATAAAAAAAATACCCCGACAGGAACCATGTTTCTATCGGGGTATTATACTATTCAATCACAACAAGGCAAAGGGGCAACTTCGCCCCATGGCCGATTATTCTCTTTCGCCCAGTTTGTCGTCCAGGAAGAGAACACCCGATTCGTCTTTGCAACGTTTCAGTTTTTCAACGATATTCAAGGCAGTAGCCTCTTCCTCAACTTGTTCGCGGACATAGCCCCAGAGGAAATCCTGAGTAGCTTTATCCTTCTCGGCCGAAGCCACATTGACCAATTCATCGATCAGCGACGACACATGGCACTCGTGTTGATATACATTCTCAAAGGCATCGAGCACGTTCTCCCATTCCTGAGGAACGACATCGATTTTGTCCACCTTGGCTATACCGCCACGTTTAGCCATATAGTCGGCCAAATCATAAGCATGTTGCAACTCTTCCTGCGATTGTTTACGCATCCAGTTGGCAAATCCGTCATATCCCAATTTCTTGAAATAGAACGACATCGACAGATAAAGGTTTGACGACCACATCTCGGCCGTAATCTGTACGTTAATGGCTTCTTGTAATTTCTGTGAGATCATAATGCTATATTTTTTAAGTTTAATATTCAGTTTTCAAAACCACAGAGAGTACTACAAAAATTGTACCATCCGCCAACCGGGCGACCACCATGCCTCACTGTCAGTATCCGGGAATAGCACCGCCCCATTTTCATGCCGTATTTTCGCCGTCGGCGCAATCTTGTCCGATTCCCGGTATGGACATTTTGGCAGCCCCCGCCCGAGTATTCTTCACAACCGGGGTACAAACAAAAAGCCCCGCGACTCGCAGGAGTCACGGGACTTGTTATATCGACAGTGTCGTTATCGATTACTTGTTCAGGGCAGTAGCTACGTCTACGGCGCAAGCTACGGTGCAACCTACCATGGGGTTGTTACCGATACCGAGGAAGCCCATCATCTCTACGTGGGCAGGTACCGACGAAGAACCGGCAAACTGAGCGTCGCTGTGCATACGACCCATCGTGTCGGTCATACCGTAAGAAGTAGCTTCTTTACATCCCTGTAATCTCAAACTATCATTTTAAAATAGTTGTTTTACAGATGTTTATATCAATATTCAAAAGAACTATCCAGTATATTTATTGTTATTATGTTGTACAATGGTCGCAAATAAGTCACAATGGACTATTATGGCTTATTGGGGTATTATATTACTTGTTAGAGTAACTCAAAGATACGAAAATCTATTAATTCTACCATAATAAAAACACACAAATTAATTCCTAATATACATAAAATCAGACATTTCAAGTTCTTGCAAAAACTATTATATTCTAATTCCCAAAATATAGAGTAAAACAGATTATATCATTCCCTTTTTTGCAAATAATTCTCAAATTTCCTCTTTATTATATCTGTAATATAGAACTGAGCTTTTTGTGGTAGTCTATCTTTTATTTTTAAGCATTCTAAGTAAAAACGTATAACATCATCTATTTTTGATAATGATGTTTTATGTACTATGTTAAAATCATAAAGATTTTGAAATTGAGATATGTATTGCATAAATGTGAATGTTTCTCTCAATCTGTTTTCAATTTCTCCTCCGATATTTTTCTCTTTTTTAAAGATAGGCTCTGGTAGAGTGTAATCATCTAAACGTAATCCTTGTGGATCAGTTATGTTTATCATCGGACTATAATTTTCATTCCAACTCCTGTGGAAAGATGCATTTATTAAAGTCCATCCATTTATTGTTAGTAACTTTCCATCTAATCCAAATATTCTATAATAATAAGTATAGTTCCCGTTATTCTCAAATGTTCTTATATTTACTTTATATGATGATTTTTGAGGAATTAAATCGTATATTCCCGTGTCGAAATCACTAATATAAAGAGGACAACGTTTTTTATAAAATTCTTGTGGTATCATGCTATGTATAAACTAAATATTATAGTACATATTGAATACTACAAATATATATTGTTTATTTTAGATTTATTCCGTGAAGTAGAACAAATAGATATTTGCAGGTCTAATTCTCAGCATATCCTAAAGCTCCTTTTAAGAGTACCAGGAAAGGAAATTGGACAATGAGTATTTATCACCATAATTTAAGTCCTTCCATTCCCTGTACAACTTGTAGTATATCCTCTTTAGTCATACCGGTAGTTTCTTCCTCTATGCTGATTGAACGAAACTCATAGCTTTCCACAACCTCTTTCTCTTCATTGACATTGCTGTATATCCAGCAGCTAAATATTCTGTCGGGCAGGTCAAGAAATGTAATTCTGATAAGCGCTCCACCTAACAAAAAAAAGAGTTGATGTCATAAATGACAAACGGACCTTTTATTTTTTATATTGTTTATTTTAGCACATTGACTGTAAGATTTTAGTGTTATAAAAATATAATAAAATAACACAAACAGCCCAAAACTTGTTCTTCTTTACAAGTAAGATACTCATCATTATAATGAAAGATATCTTATTTCCGAACTAAATTATGGCAATTCTTTTTATGACTATTTTATATATTAGAATATGCTATTAAAACAATAATAAAAACATATAGGCGCAAATTATAAATGGGATTTATGCCCTATGGCCCAAAGATCTTATTAAATAGCTTCAAAGAGAAATAAATCAGTAATAAAAAATCGAATTAAATCATTTTGTATAATGAATTTCAAATTCTCTTTTTATAACAATACGACACTTGCTAATTAACTTTATTACTATCGATTTGGATATATGAGAATTTGGATATATGGGGAAAAAAACATTAATTTGCAATAGTCTATTAGTCTATACAATAATGAGATGAAAAAAATAATAGAATTGACAATTCGGGATTTTAGAGCTATTAAAGCTGCTGATATTGGACTTGATGGAATTACTGTAGTATCTGGCATTAATGGATGTGGTAAAAGTACAATGTCAAAATTGCTTTATTATGTATTTCGTAATGCAAATCAATATAGTGAATTAGTTTTAGCTCACACAAATAATCAAATTCGTCCGTATTTGAGTGTTTTAGAACAAATACAATCTTTATTATTGTATCATAGAGACATAAGAACGTCATTTCGCCGTATCCTTTCTAGAAATATGGAGTTACCAGATTTGAATGACGCACAAAAATATCTAGATTCAATAAAGGAGATATGCAATAGGTTCTTAGATTTAGATAACACTTTACAAAAAAGCGGGAATACACTTGTAACAGAAAGACTTAAAATGATTCTACTCTCAACATTAAAAGTGAATGAAAAGAGAGATACAAAACAATTGTTAGATCTTTTAATTGGAAGAATTGCTGAACATTTTTCTAAAGCAGAACAGTTAATGGCAGAACGTCCTTATAGATTGTTAAAAGCAAGCCTAAATTCTGCATTTGATTATGATTTAACAAAAAAGGTCTCCGTAAAAGAATATGGCGATACAATTTATGGGGACAATATATCCAATGTTCCTTTATTGCACTATATTAAAAAAGTTGCCTATATTGATACTCCTATGGTTATTGGAATGGAAACGTCTTATGGGCAACCTCTATATTGGAAAGAATTAAATTCTTTACTTAAACTTCCTCCTAAAAGGGGTTACAAAAGAACTATTAATAATTTCATTAAAACAGAAATTATAAACGGTGATATATCCTTTGATGATGATGATTTTTCTGGAAGTTTTAAGTATAAAAGAAAAGACGGAAAAGAATTTGATCTTTTAGAATGTGCAACAGGTATAAAATCATTCTCTTTAATTCAGTTACTTTTGAAGAATCTTTTTCTGGATGAAAATACACTAATGATTATTGATGAACCTGAAGCTCATTTACATCCACAATGGATTGTAGAATATGCAAGATTAATAGTATTATTACATAAAAAAATCGGTGTTAAGTTTTTTATTGCTAGTCATAGTACAGAGATGGTTAGTGCCATTCGATACATTGCAGAAAAAGAAAAAAACTTATCAGCAGTATCTTTTTATGTTGCAGAAAATACTGTTAACGATTCTTTTGTGTTTCATTATTTAGAACATGACATAGAACCTATTTTTAAATCATTTAACAAATCCTTTGAGCGATTAGATTTTTATGTCACAAAAAGAAACAAATGATAAGAGTACGATACAGCGAAAGTATAAGGATGAATTGTCTATCCGTAATTTTGTTGCTGGTAATGGTATAATGGAAGCGAGTATAGACTATATCAAATGTATTCTACAAAATGAAGGATATAAAAATAAAAAAAAATTTTTTAAGAACGAAATAGCCTTAAATCTTGATAAAGTTGAAATTCTTCAAAAGAAAGGAACTTTACGAAATAAAACAGTTGATTTTGTTGTAGGTTCTATGT
>JFBN01306871.1_pt1 | contig 14402 bp, 17 predicted proteins | sample 768741 | NCBI WGS metagenome assembly JFBN01 (sample SAMN01983846, study PRJNA193217) | chicken gut metagenome | biome: terrestrial biome; isolation source: ceca of Broiler chicken | host: Gallus gallus | place: United Kingdom: England | collected 2010-09-07
CTGCCACTGGCAGGAGGCACAGGCGGTGGGGTGCTCCAGGCCGTCCTGCAGAAACCGCATCGCCCGGTCGCTTTTCGCCAGGGCGGGCAGGGGCTGGTCTCCCAGATGGCCCAGCTTCCACTCGTCGAGAACGTAGAAATCGCAGGGGTAGACCGAACCGTCGGCCTCCACCACAAAGTAGGCGCCGCAGCTGCCGCTGGTGGCGCAGGTACCCGCCGGCAGGCCCATGGCCAGATGCACATAGTCGTCAAACAGGCGCACGCTGGTGTAGTGGCCCGACGCCCAGTCCCGGTACCATTCGTCGAAGAGGGCGCAGAGGAAGATTCCGTAATCCTCCGGCAGCAGGGAGTATGGCATGCTGCCCCGGGGCTTTTCGATGGGGTCCAGGCAGGGAATGAACTGGAGATATTCCACCCCCGTCTTCTGCAGGGCGTGGTAGATCCGCACCGCGCTCTTGGCGCAGCGCTTGGTCACCACGCAGAGCAGGTTGAGGTCCACCCCGGCCCGCTGCAGCAGGGTGATGTTCTGCCGGACCCGCGTCCAGGTGCCCTTGCCCGCCGCGTCGATGCGGAACTCATCGTGCAGGGCCTTGTCCCCGTCCAGGGAGACGCCCACGAGAAAGCGGTTCTTTGCCAGAAACTCCGCCCACTCCCCGTCCAGGGCAAGGCCGTTGGTCTGGATGGAATAGTTCACCGGAATGTGCCGGGTGTTGCGGGCGGTAACCTCCGCCACAAAATGGCGGAAAAAGTCCAGCCCCGCCACCGTGGGCTCCCCGCCCTGGAAGGCAAAGCTGATCCGGCCGTTGAAGTCCACGGCGTCCAGGGCTTCCCGGATGAGCAGATCGGCGGTCTCCGGGGTCATGACGCCCATACTGGCCTGGGTACGGTTGGCGGCCTCATCCTCGTAAAAGCAATAGCGGCAGCGCATATTGCACAGGCTGGAGGCGGGCTTGATGAGAAAATTGACAGACTGCATGGCGTGCCGACCTTTCCGCGTAAAAAATCATTTCCCTCATTATAGCGGAGAAGCGGGGGCGGTGCAAGGCGGGCTCAGCGGGAAAAGGCGGTGGCCCGGCGGTAGATGAACCAGGACAGGACGGCGGTCAGCACCTCAGTGACCCAGAAGGCATGCCAGACGCCGTCGGCCCCCCAGAACCGGCTGAACACCCAGGCCAGGGGCAGGATGAGGACGGTATACCGGCAGAGGGAGATGCAGAGGGATTCCACTCCCTTGCCCAGGCCCTCCAGAGCGCCGGAGGCCGTGACCGACAGGCTGGACACCACAAACCCCAGGGAGATGATGCGCAGCGCCCCTGCACCCAGGCGGATGGTCTCGGCGTTGCCGGTGAAGAGGGCGATGAGGGCGGCAGGGGCGGCCAGGCAGAGCAGGGTGCCCAGCAGCATGACGGCGGCAATGAGAAGCAGGCTGGTGCGGAAGATGCGGCGCACCCGGCCGTATTCCCCGGCGCCGTAGTTGTAGCCCATGAGGGGGCGGATGCCCTGCACCACGCCGTTGGCCGTGAGGTAGAGGAAGGACTGCAATTTATAGTAGGCCCCCAGAATGAGGACGTAGGTCTGGGAGAAGGCGGACAAAATACCGTTGAGGGCGGTGATGAGCAGGGAGGCCAGGGCCAGGCTGAGGGTGGCGGGCACCCCCACCAGGTACATGCGCCGGGCAAGGAAGCCCACCGAGGTCAGCCCCCGCAGCCGGATGCGCAGGGGCAGGACCCCGGCGGCGTAAAAGACCAGGTAGGCGGCCAGGGTCAGGCACTGGCCCAGGCCGGTGGCGATGGCGGCACCCTCGATGCCCAGGGCGGGGAAGGGACCGATGCCGAAGATGAGCAGCGGGTCGAGAATGATGTTGGCCGCGCAGCCGATGAGCATGCAGATCATGGAGACGGCCATCTTGCCCACGGCCTGGAAGGTCTTTTCAAAGGCCATGCCCGCCGCGATGGGCACGCAGAACCAGAACACGATGCCGGAGTAGCGCAGGCCCAAAGAGAGGATGGCCTCCGAGTCGGTGAACAGGGAGAGAAAGCCCGGCATGGCCAGCAGGCACCCGGCGGTGAGAAGGACGCCGTGGAGCAGATTGAGCCACATGCCCAGAGAGGCCGCACAGGAGGCCTGCTCCTGTTTGCCTGCCCCCAGCAGAAAGGCGATGACCGCATTGATGCCGATGGCAAACCCCACCGTGATGGAGGTCACCAGATTCTGGACGGGGTAGACGAGGGAGAGGGCGGTCATGGCGTCCTCACTGATCCGGGCCACAAAGTAGCTGTCCACGATGTTGTACAGCGAGCTGACCAGCATGGACAGTGTCATGGGCAAGGCCATGGAGACGACCAGCGGCAGGATGGGGCGCTGCTTCATAAAAACCTGATCCATTGAATTTTCCTCCGTGAAATGAAAACTGTGCGGCGGATGCCCCGGCGCCGGGGCAAAAAAATACCACACGACCCGGTGCACGGCACCAGACGATCATGTGGCGAAAAGAAAAGCAGATTGCTTTGGGAAAAGATCCACAAACTCCGCACAGGCGGATTTTACGGTAACACTATACCGTGGATCAGGCATTTTGTCAACGGCCGGACGAAAAAAAGCAGAAACTGGAAGCACCCGCCCCGCCAGGGGGCAAAAACGCTCAGCCCCGCAGGAAGAATTTTTCAATGCAGCTGGCAGCTGCGCCCACGGCGCCGCCGTACTCCCCCAGGTCCACATAGACCAGCTGGAGCTTCTCGTCGCTGGAGCGGAAGGCGTAGGTGCGCAGCGAGCGTTCCACCGTCTCGAAGTTTTCATGATTGCGGAACATGGGACCGCTCAGGAAGATCAGGTGGGGGTTGAGGAAGCCGACGATGTTGGCCAGGGCAATGCCCAGGTAGAACATGCCCCGGTCCAGAATGCGGCGCACGGCAGGGTCGCCCTTGGTCTGGGCCTCCAGCACCTGCTCCAGCGTGAGCTGAGAAGGATCGGTGCACAGCTCGGCCAGCACCGTGCATTCCCCGTCGCGCAGGGCCTGACGGCAGTATTCCAGCACCGCACGCATGCTGGACAGCGATTCCAGGCTGCCCGGCATGCCGCAGTCGGCCAGTTCGGGGCCCTTGGGGTCCAGGATCATCTTGCCGATCTCGCCCGCGGCGGCATCCTGCCCGTGGAAGGACTGGCTGTTCAGGACCACCGGGCAGGCAATGCCCCAGGCAACATGGCAGTAGGCAAAGGTGGTGTCGTCCCCCAGAAGATTGGGACGGAACAGCGAAATGGCACAGGCCCGGGCACGGACGTTGTTCTCCACCCGGACGGGCAGACCCGTCGCTGTGTGGATCGTCTCTCCGAAAGGCTGGTTGCACCAGCTGACACGCTCGGTGCCCAGGTTCTTGATGACGCCGGTGTGGGCGTTGACAATGCCCGGCACCGTGATGCCGATGCCCACCAGACGCTCCCACTCGGCGGGATGACGGTTTTCCAGCGTGTGGAGCAGCCTGAGCAGCTGCCGGACCATGGTGTCGTAATCCTCCGACAAAAGGTCGTAGGAACCCTGGGCCAGAATGCCCCCCCGCAGGTCGGTGATGCAGTAATGGGTAAAGTCACGGCCAAGAGAAATCCCCAGCGCTACCCGAGAACCCGGGACCAGATCAATGTTGATGGGCTTGCGGCCTACACCGTGGGAGGTGACGGTGTTGGCGGGGCCGGTCAGCTCCTGCACAACGCCCTGCTGGATCAGCTCGGCCACAATATTGGTGATGGTGGGGGGAGTCAGCTCCAGGCGCTCGGCAATCTCGGCACGAGACAATGGTGCATAGCGAAATAAAATCCGCTTGATGGATTCCAGATTCTGCTGTTTGATCTTTGCCAGATTTTTGCCGTGCATCATGGGCATGTATGACGCCCCTCTTTCTGTCAGGATTTCATTTTTTTGTGGGAAAGAAATATTTATTAAGATTATAAAATATAGTGGCTTTCTTTTATATCATACCATATTTTATAAGAAATGTCAGACAATTCGACAGTAGCGAAACAGACAAAAAAGAAAAGGCAAAACTGACGGAATATCCAAAAAAGAGCAAGGAAAGAAACAGGGCGGCCGGGATACTTTGAAAAAACCACGGAAAAAGGGCAAATCCGGCCGTTATGATTGGTTAAGTTGATAAATCAAATATTGGAAATTCCTCTGAGAATTACTCCGGATTCTGAAAAATGCACAAAAAATTGCATCCCGGAATTACGGGGGAAGGAAAAAATGAGGGACCTTCCTCCCGCAAACCAGGGGAGAACGCTGCCGGAAAACGACAAAACGGCTCCCCGCGGGCGGAAAACCGCAGGGGAGCCGTTTGGTTGTACAAAGAAAATCACAGAGGAATCTTGCCGTCCACCTTGTTGATGACGTAGTAGGCACAGCCTTCCTCCGGCTTGATGTAGACCCGGCAGGAATGAATGCCGATCTTGTGGGTGGAGCGGTAGTCCGCCTTGGCCTGCTCGACAAGAGCGGCACAGTCGTACTCCTTGCCTTCCACCTGAAGATAGATTTCGGTGGCAGGAGTGTGTGCCTTGCGGGCAGGCTGTTTCCTGGGCTGTCTGCCGGGAGCCTTGGGCTCCGCATTTTCTGTCGATTTACGCATAGGGTAACCGCCTTTCTTGGGTATGTCCGCTTGAAAATTCGCATTTAGTATAGCATAAGATCGGCCCTTTGACTAGAGAAAAAAGCCTGATTTTGCCGCATCGGGGCAAGTTTTTTTCAAAATATCCGTGAAAAAGGCCCGGGTAAACAGGACCTAATGGGTCCGGAAACATTTTGCAGGGACATTAGCCGGAACTAATACCCCGTGCCGGGCGGACGATCCGGGATAAAAGGGTCAGATCCGGCCCAGCAGGATCTCGGACAGGGGGCGCTTGGGCACGCAGTAATCCCGGGCGTCATCCAGATAGTAGCGGACGTCGCCGTCGTGCATCTCCACCACCCGGCTCTCGTGGGCGGGATAGCCGAAAGCCACCATGCTGTGCAGCCGCAGGGAGGACGCTGTGCCGAACAGATTGCACAGGGCGGGGCGGTCGATGGCGCCCATGATGCAGCTGCCCACCCCGTGGGACCAGGCCGCCGCCGTCATGCTGCCCAGGGCAAGGCCCGCATCGGTGTCATTGGCGCCGGGCAGGGCATCGTCCTGGAACACGGCGATGAACAGGGTGGGGCATTCCTCCGGTTTGGGGGTGCCCTGCTCGGGCGGGAGGTAGGCCGCCCAGTGGACCAGGCCGTTCACCGTCTTTACCTGCTCGGGACTCTGGACCACCAGATATTTCAGCGTCTGGCGGTTGGCGCCGCAGCTGGCAATGCGGGCGGCTTCCAGAATGTCGTCCACCACGGCGGCGGGCACAGGCGTCTGTTTGAACCGGCGGTAGGTGCGGCGGGTGCGCAGAAATTGCATGAAGTCTTGCATGAAAATACCTCCTTGTCAAAATGAGCAGTCAGAACCGGGCGGGTCAGCCCTCCCCGGGCAGCGTCACCGACGAGGCCGCCAGCATGGCCCGGAATTCGGCGTCCGGCATGTCGATGGACAGATCCTTGACCATGGTGGGCTCCTGAAAATGCACCTGCCAGGGGGCACCGCCCTCCTGCTGGCAGAATACCATGGCGCTGACTTTGCCGAAATTGGCAAAGGTCTCATCCCCGAACAGGGTGGGGGCGGGCCTGACAAAGTAATGGTCGATCATGGTGCCCTGGGCAAACAGATGCTCGACGGCGGCGGGAAGCTCGCCCTCCGCCTGCTCGTTTTTGTACTGCGGACGAATGGATAGAAAATCGGCGGCACTGAGAGTATCCGGCATGGCGAAACCTCCTGTCAGAAAATTCTTTGATTTCAGTATACCGCGCCCCGGCTCCGTTTGCAATGCGATGCCCCGGTGCAAAAAACACCGGACGACAGGACGCCGTTTTTTGTATAAAAAGCCCATGACATATTTTGGAAAAGGGTGTTATACTATATAGTAGGCGTATTAGCGTTGTTTTTGAAAGCGGCTTTTAAGAGAAAAGGAGCGAAAGATGTTTCAGGTTGGGGATATGGTTTGTTATGGGACCACCGGTGCTTGCCAAATCGCCTCCCATGAGGTGCGGCAGCTCGGCGATCAAAAACAGAATTGCTTTGTGCTCAAGCCGGTCTTTGACAAGAGCATGACCATCTGTGTGCCGGAGGGCAACGAACTGCTCATGGCACGGATGCATCCGGTGATGAGCAAGGAGGAGATCCTTGCCCTGATCCGGGAACTGCCGGAGGAGGACGTCCAGTGCGACCCGAACCCGGATGTGCGCCGGCAGTATTACAATGAAACGCTGAAAAAGGGCGACCACCGGGAACTGCTGCGCATGGTCAAGGCCATCTACAACTTCCGCCGCGCCCGCCGCGCCATGGGCAAACGGCTGTCCGGCTTTGACGAGAACGCCATGCGGGAGGCGGAAAACATGCTCTACACCGAGTTTGCCCTGGTGCTGGACATCCAGCCTTCCGAGGTGGTGCCCTTCATCCGCAGGGAGCTGGGCGGCGAGGAATAATGACTGAAATAAAATCGAAGATACGATAAAAAAATAGCCTATTCAGAGGCGGCGCACATCTGCGAGTTGACAGATATGCGCCGCCTTTTTGTGTTGCCTGAAAGGGGGCGCCGTGGGGCAAAATCCTGCAAAAAGGGCGGAAGAGGGTGCACAGTGACCCTCGCAGACCCCATGGACGGCGTGGTATAACCAAAATGGAAAAACGCACCGGAACAGCCGGGAACCCGGAAAAGACCACGGGAAGCATCCAGGCAAAACAGCGCGGCGTCTGCCGCAAATCACCGAGGCGAAAAAAGGCGACAAAGCCCGTCACAATGCGGGCTGCGGCGTCTTTTTTTCTGCCTGCAAAGGTGGATTCGGGTTCCGGGACGGGGAAAGGGGGCGAAGGGATGGACCAGGCGCAGGATGACGCCAGACCGGCGGGGACACCGCGACGGCGGCGGTCGCCGGTGAAGATGAAGGAGATCGAACAGATGTGGGCCGACGTCATGCGGGACGAGACGGTGGAGCTGCGCCAGCGGATGCACGCGGCGGAGCTCTGCGCCAAGGCCATCAACGCGGCAAACGGCGACGGCAAACAGGAGGAGGCCGCCGCCACCGGGCGTCTGGATGAAGTCCTCAACGCCTTGTGGGGCTGCACCGCCGGACACTGGAAGGGGGAGGAACCGCCATGAGGGGACAGCTGAAATTTTCCGCCAAGAGCATGGCCTTTCTCCGCTGCCGGGCCCGGTGCGAGTTCCTGGAAGGCACCACCGCTGCGGGCAAGACCACGGTGGCGCTGCTCAAGTTCATGCTGCGGTGCGCCGCCAGCGACAAAAAGCTGCACATTCTGTCCGGGCTGGACACCGGCACGGTGGAGAAAAACATCATCAACAAGGAGTTCGGCATTCTGGATGACTTCGGACCGCTGGCCGACTACTACCCCGCGGGGTACGGCAAGACCACCCAGGCACACATCCGCCTCAAAACCTCCGACGGGGACCGGATCATCTACGTGCTGGGCTACGGCAACCGGGAGCGCTGGAAAAAAGCCCTGGGCGGTCAGTACGGCTGCGTCTACATCGACGAGGTGAACATCGCCGACATGGAGTATCTGCGGGAGGCGGCCATGCGGGCCGACTATCTGCTGGCCACCCTCAACCCCGACGACCCCCGCAAGCCGGTGTATGAGGAGTACATCAACCACGCAAGGCCCCTGCCCCAGTGGGAGCACTCCACCCCCGAACAGATCCGCAAACAGCTCAACCAGCCCCCCAAGGAAGGGTGGGTGCACTGGTTCTTCGGCTTTGAGGACAACGCCGCCCTGAGCGAGGAGACCCGCCGGCGCATTCTGGAAAACGCCCCGGCGGGCAGCCGCCTCTACCGCAACAAGATCCTTGGTCTGCGGGGACGGGGAGAGGGCGTCATCTTTGAGGTGGGACCCGCCCACCGCATGGGCGCGGCGGAACTGCGCCGCCAGCTGGAGGCGGGGACCATCCGCTTTGCCCGCTTTGCCTGCGGGGTGGACACCAGTTACAGCCAGCGCACCCAGGATACCTTTGCCTTTGTCTTTGACGGCATCCTGGAGGACCGGCGCAAGGTCACGCTGGCGGTGCGGGTCTACTCCAACAAGGACCGGGCCCGGCAGGGACTGTCCGTGCTGGCCCCCAGTGACATCCCGCCCCTGCTGGAAGAATTCCTGGAGGAGCAGCGGGCGGCGTGGGGGTTCGGGCGGCGGGTGTTCATCGATAGCGCCGACCAGGCCACCCTGGCCGAGTGCCGCAAGTACCGGCGGCTCAAGGGCGGGCTGTATGAGTATCTGCCCGCCTGGAAAGGACTGCCTGTCCTGGACCGCATCCGCATGGAGAGCGGCTGGCTGGCCCACGGCACCCACCTGTTTGTGGAGGAGGGCTGCGGGCCGCTGCTGGAGGAGATGGACTGTTACAGCTGGGAGGCGGACGGACGCCCGGAGGATGGCAACGACCACTGCATCAATGCCGAGCAGTACGCCTGGATGCCCTACCGGGAGGAGATCGGATAAGGCGAGGAGGAAAAAACCATGAACTGGATGGAAAGGATGAGGACCATGTTGCAGACCTGGCTGGAGATCCAGCCGGCAGAGGGCCGGCGGCTGAGCATTCGGGAGCCGGTGAGCCATGCCACCAACGTGCTGCGCAACCGGGTGTGGTACCGGGGCGATGCCAGCGAGCTGGACCAGCTGTTCAAGCAGCTGGGGGAGGACGCTGTGGGCAGGGCGCGGTTCTGGGCGGCGGCTCCCGAGAGCGAAAACCTGCGCAAGGCCCACAGCGGTCTGCCTGCCGTGATGGTGGACACCCTGGCGGGCATTGTGCGGGCCGACCTGGACGAGATCCGCTTTGACGACCCCCAGGCTGCCGCCCGCTGGGAGGCCATCGCCCGGGACAACGACTTTGAGGCCCTGGTGGGCCGGGCGGTGGCCGAGTGTCTGGTCACCGGGGACGGGGCTTTCAAGATCAGCTTCGACCCCCAGGCGGCGCCGGGACCGATCCTGGAATTTTACGGCGCCGACCGGGTGGAGTACGCCCGCCGCCACGGGCGCATCGTGGGGGTGGACTTTCTCACCCCGGTGGGGCGCAAAGGACGGGTGCTGTACGAGGAGTACCGACCCGGCAGCGTGGGCTACCGGCTGGAAGCCGACGGCAAGCCGGTGGCGCTCTCCGCCGAGGAGGACTGCGCCGGGCTGCGCAATGCCGCCTTTGACCCGGCGGTGTCCCTGGCGGTGCCCTTGATGTTCTGGCCCAGCGCCCGGTGGCCGGGGCGGGGGGCATCCATCTTTGACAAGAAAAACGACGCCTTTGACGCCCACGACGAGATCATCAGCCAGTGGCTGGACGCCGTGCGGGCGGGACGGGTGCAGCGGTACATTCCCGAATGCCTGATCCCCCGGGATCCCGAGACGGGAGCCCTGCGGGTGCCGGGACGCTTCGGGGCCAGTTTTGTCAAGATCGCCTCCAGCGACCGGGAGAACGCCGCCGACCGCATCGAGACGGTGCAGCCCGAGATCCGCTACGAGGCCTTTGAGAGCGCCTACGCGGCCACCCTGGACCTGTGTCTGCAGGGGGTGCTGAGTCCGGCCACCCTGGGCATCGACCTGGGACGGATGGCCTCCGCTGAGGCCCAGCGGGAGAAAAAGGATGTGACCGGGTTCACCCGCAATGCCATCACGGCGGCGCTGGAAAAGGCCCTGCCCCTGCTGGCCCGGGCGGCCTTGCAGGCCCAGGACCTGGCAGAGGGCCGGGCACCCGGGGAATACCGGGCCCGGGCGGGCTTCGGCGAGTACGGGGCCCCCGCCTTTGACGAGCGGGTGAACACGGTGGCCCGGGCGGCGGAGGCGGGCATCATGAGCGTGGAGGCCCAGGTGGACGAGCTGTGGGGCTCCAGCCGGGATGAGGCCTGGAAAACCGCCGAGGCAGAGCGCATCCGCGCTTTGCGGGAGACGGCGGGCTGAGACCCGGCAGAACATTTTTGAAGCGAAAGGGCGGCAGGGCCGGTGGGTCCGCTGACCTTTTGTGATACCAACAGCCCACGGGCGGAAAGGAGAAGAAAATGACCGACAAGGAAAAGGACAAAAAGCCTGATCCGGAGCAGGCGGCTCCCGAACCGGAAGAAACCAGAGCCGACGGCGAACAGCCGGAGGAGCAGGCAGAACCGGCGGAGGAGGCGGCCGGAGAGGGCACCGAACCCACCGAAACGGCTGAGCTGGCTGAACCTGCCGAATCTGCCGGAGCCGGGGACGACAGCGCCCGGCGCATTGCCCGGCTGGAGGAGCAGCTTCTGCAGGCGCGGTGCCGTCTGGCAGCCTACGCGGCGGGGGTGAGCCCCGAACTGGCGGAGGACGCCGTGACCCTGGCCATCGGTGCGGCCAGGCAGGAGGGGGAGGTCACCGAGGAGACCGTGACCCGCGCCATGGACGGGGTGCTGAAACGCCATCCCGACTGGAAAAACGGCCGGGCCATGGCGGGCTTCCGCCTGGGCGCCGACACCGACCCCAACCTCATCCCCGCACCCGGCGGTGAGCCGGAACCCGAAAAGCGGCGCTGGAACCGCTTTAAGTAACCCTTACAGAGAAAGGACGGTATGTAACCTATGGCAAATACTTTGAATTACGCAGAAAACTGGCAGTCGGAACTGCTGGAGGTCATGACCCAGAACGCCCTGTGCGGACCCTTCGTCACCGACAACGTCCGCTGGCTGGACGCCAAGACCTTCCACTTCACCCAGATGTCGGTGTCCGGCTACAAGAACCACAGCCGTGACGGCGGCTGGAACCGCGGCAACGTCACCCAGACCGACCACGCCTACGAGGTCACCCATGACCGCGATGTGGAGTTCCTCATCGACCGCGCCGACGTGGACGAGAGCAACTCCACCGCCTCGGTGATGAACATCTCCCGCACCTTCGAGCAGACCCAGGCCGCGCCCGAAGCCGACGCCCTCTTCTTCTCCAAGGTGGCGGCCGTCGCCAAGAAGGAGTCGGGCTACAACAGCTCCACCGCTGCTTCGGCCTTTACCCCCGAGGCGGTCTTCGGCAAGATCAAGGCCATGCTGGCCGCCGGCAAGCTACGCCGCTACCGTGCACGGGGCGCCCTCATCGCCTATGTCTCCAGCGCCGTCATGAACGCTCTGGAACAGGCCCCCGAGCTGAACCACACCATCGAGCTCACCCGAATCGCCGACGGCGGCACCGGCATCGAGACCCGCGTCACCGAGATCGACGGCGTGCCCATCATGGAAGTGGTGGACGACGAGGTCTTCTACGATGCTTTCAAGTTTGACGGCGCCGACGGCGGCTTTGCCCCGGCTTCCGGCGCGCACAAGATCAATGTGCTCATCGCCTCGCCGCTGACCACCAAGCTGGTGCCCAAAATCTCCAGCATCTACTTCTTTGCCCCGGGCGGCCATGCCGAGGGCGACGGCTACCTCTACCAGAACCGCGCCCTGAGCGATGTCTTTACCTTCCCCAACGGAAAGGACGGCAAGATCGACAGCGTCTACGTGGACATCGACACTTCCGCTGTGTCCTGAGGGCGGTGAGTGTATGGCGCTGCAAAGCTATGCCTCCCGGCAGGACTATACCGAACTGTACGGGGAGGACGCGACCCTGACCGGGGAGACCCTGGACCGGGCTCTGTGGCAGGCCAGCCGCGACGCCGACCGGCTGACCCTGGGACGCATTGAGGCGGCGGGCGAGGCGGATGCCCTGCCCGGACGTGCCGCAGAACTGGTGCGCCGGGCCGTCTGCTGCCAGGCAAACTGGCTGCTGGAGGACGGCTCTGCCTGGCGGCGGGGCCTCAGACAGTACGATGTGGGCGGGGTGAGCATGACCTTTGAGGGTACTGCGGCTTCCGCTGCCGGCGTCTGTGAGGAGATGCAGGAGCTGTTGCTCCTGAGCGGCCTTTGCTGCTGCGGGGTGGGACCATGAGCGGCCGCTGGCCCAGACTGGTGCGCCCCGAGCTCTGCCGCACCCCCGTCACCGTGACGCTGACCGACGGCGAGACGGCGGACGGCGCCCCCGACGGGGTGCTGGTCCTGTCCCTGATGTGCCGTCTGGACGATGAGCCTCAGGAGAGCATCAGCCCCAACCGGGATTTCGGGGACGGCGCCCGGCGGAGCATCAACGCCGAGCGGGTGGTGCAGTGGCGGCAGGGCACAGCCCTCTTTGACGGGGACATCGCCCCCGACCGGGATGTGCTGGCGGGCAGTGTGGAGATCGGCGGGAAAAGCTGGCGCATCCGGTCCGCCATGCGGGGGCGCAACCCCGACGGCAGTGTGAACTACACCCGGCTGACGCTGGTGTAAAAAACGGAGGGAAACGGCATGACGCTGAAACAGTTGTACGGCTGGCTGGCACCCCGCTTTGACCGGCCGGAATGTGTGCGCCTGGGCAGCGTGGACGGCAGCAAGCCTTACTTTCTTGGGGTTTTTGATGAACGGGAGGAAAAGGCGGACGGGCGGGCGAAACTCTGTCTGGGCGGGGCGGAATGCACCCACTGGGATGTGATGACCGCACGGCTGCTGCTGCGCTGGGGCCAGAGCCAGCCCGAAGCCGAGGCCGAAGCACAGAAGGTCTGGGCGCTGTTCTACGGCCAGACGGGTCTGACCATGGACGGGGCGCTGGTCTTCTGGGCCGACCCCGGCCCCGGCCCCGTGCCCCTGGGCAAGGGCGGCGACGGGGTGTTTGAGTACCTGATCCGGGTACAGCTTTACTACGGGCGCTGAAAAACGGTGCCCCTGACAAATCAAAAAGGAGTGACGGCAAATGGCAAGAACCGGCGTTTACCCGGTGTTTGAAAACAAGTTCAAGATCGGAACCAAGGGCAGAACCAGCATCGACGAGGACATGAAGCCGGTGTCCAGTCTGGAGACCTTCTCGGTGGAGATCGACGGCAACGTGGAGGAGTGGACCCCCATGGAGGCCGAGGGCTGGAAGCGGCGCATGGTCACGGGCAAGAGCCTGACCATCACCCTGTCCGGCAAGCGGGAGATCGGCGACGAGGGCAACGACTACGTGGCCGCCAACGCCTGGGGTACCGGCAGCAGCTGCGACACCAAGTTCGAGTGGGAATTTCCTGACGGGGCCAAGCTGGCCTTTGACTGTGTGCTCAGCGTGACCAACCCCGGCAGCGGCGACGCCACCGACGTGGCCGCCCTGGAATTTGAGGTCCACAGCGACGGCAAGCCCACCTACACCCCGGCGGCAGCGGGCTGACCGGAACAAAAGCAACCGACAGAAGGGAACGGGGTGCTGACCCCGATGGGTGGGCGGGAAGTTTTTTTACAAGGAGGACGGCATGGGAAAACTCTATACCCTTGACGACAAACTGCTGACCGAGGTCCCTGAGGTGCGCGTGGGGGACAAGGTCTATCCGGTGGACAACCGCCAGAAAACGGTGATGCAGATCCAGCGGGTGATGGCAAAGGCGGACGCCGAGCCGGAAAACCAGCTGGGGGAGGCTTTCCGGCTGGCGCTGGGGGCCCAGGCGGCAAAAGAGCTGGAAGAGAAAAATCTGCCTTACCCGGCGGTGCAGGAGCTGTTTGCCCTGGTGCTGGCCGCGGTGACCGGCGAGGATGCCGAGGTGGTGCGCCGGCGATTTCGCACCGCCCGGGAACAGGTCTGAGGAGGTCTTTGCCGGGCAGGCGGAGTACGACCTGATCTTTGACGAGGAGGCCATCCTGCAGAGTGTGGCGGCCCAGTATGGCGTGCTGCCCTCCGCCCAGGGAGAACTGCCCTGGGCGGAATGGGTGCGACTGGTGTCCGGGCTGATGGAGGAGACCCCCCTGGGCAAGCTGGTGGCGGTGCGCACCGAGCGCGACCCTGACCTTCTGCGGCGGATGACGCCCTGGCAGCGGAAAGCCCGGCGGGAGTGGAACCGCTTTCTGGCCCGGCGGGCGGGCCGTACACAGCCGGACCGGACGGCCCAGCGGGCGCTGCAGGCGGAACTGGCGCGGATGTTCGGCGGGGACAAGCAACCCCCGCGCTGAAAAGAGATGAGAGGAGGAACGGCGGTGGCAGAAAACCTGTACAAAGCCAGAACCGAAAAATATGAACTGCCCTCCGTCGGGAGGGACGGGTGGCGGGCGGCTGCCGCTGCGGCCGCGGCGACCCTGCGCCCGGCGGCGGACACAGCCAAGAATATGACGAAGATGGAGAGCGCGGCCCAGGGGGCGGCCTCCGCCATGAAGGCGGCGGCTTCGGCGGCGGCAAAAACGGCCGCAGCCACCGCAAAGGCAGCGGCGTCGGCGGCGCGGTACACCGCCAGCTTTGACGAGCTGGAAAAACTGCCCGCGGCAAAGACGTCGGGCTCGGGGTCCAAATCGGGCTCATCCAAAGGGAAAAATGCCGGAGCAGG
>JFBN01305514.1_pt1 | contig 14390 bp, 9 predicted proteins | sample 768741 | NCBI WGS metagenome assembly JFBN01 (sample SAMN01983846, study PRJNA193217) | chicken gut metagenome | biome: terrestrial biome; isolation source: ceca of Broiler chicken | host: Gallus gallus | place: United Kingdom: England | collected 2010-09-07
ACAGATATCTTGAACTCCGCGCTATACTTTTTGTTGATTCTTTTCTTCCTTGACATAAAAAATATGCACCTCCAAAAGTGTCCAACTTTTGGGGTGCATATCAAGGAACGCGGCCCTCTTTTTTTCTCCGTAGAGAAAAATTACGAATGAATCATTGATTTTTCAAGGTTGCTGCAAGAAAGCGAGAATTTTACAGGCGGGTTCAACGTGATGGCTATTCCGCTTTTGCCAGCTCGTCGTTGTAAGCGGCAAGAATTGCATCTTTCAGTTCTTCTCGGGTCTCGGTATTCAGGGGATGTGCAATGTCTTTGAATTCTCCGTCGCTTGTCCTGCGGCTGGGCATCGCGATGAAGAGGCCGTCGCTGCCGGAGAGCACTTTGATGTCGTGCACGACGAAGCAATCGTCGAAGGTGACGGAGGCGACCGCTTTCAACTTACTTAGATCCTTCTTTACAAATCTGATTCGCACGTCTGAAATTTTCAACTTTTCAACCTCCTTATGCAACAGCATTCATTCGTAACTACATTTTACTATACATTTTACGATTTTTCAAATAGTCTGTCCGAAATTTTTTTGAAAAAATTCAAAAAAATGCAAAAAAAAGCAGGTTTCGGCATATATTTATGCCATGAAACGAAATTTTTGGCGGGAAAAGAACAAAATTTTCTTCATCGGCATCGGCGGCGTGAGCATGAGCGCGCTTGCACTCTGTCTGAAAAAAATGGGTTTTTGCGTTTCCGGGAGCGATACCGCGGCGGGCGCTGCGGCCGCAAAGCTGGAAAAAGCGGGGATATCCGTGTACCCGGGGCACGACGCGTCGCGCGTCGCGGGGAAAGACGCCGTCGTCTATTCTTCGGCGATAAAGGAAGACGATCCCGAGCTGCGGGAAGCGCGCAGGCTGGGCATTCCCGCCGTGCCGCGGGCGGAACTTCTCTCCCTCGTTGCGGGTTGCTTTGAAAAATCGGTCGGTGTCGCGGGCTGCCACGGCAAGACGACGGCGACGGCCATGTGCGCCCATGTGCTGCAGGCGTGTTCGGGCAGCTGCACCGCGCATATAGGCGGAGAAGATTTCGGCTACGGAAATTTTCATGACGGCGGCGACAGGTATTTCGTGACGGAAGCGTGCGAATACAGGGCGAATTTTCTTCTGCTCCGCCCCGACGTTGCCGTTGTGCTCAATACCGATGCCGATCATCTCGAATGCTACGGCAGCGAGGCGGCGCTCGCCGAAGCGTATGACCGTTTTGCCGGCAACGCGGGCGCGGCGGTCGTCTGCGGAGACGATCCGATAGCCGGGCGCGTGCGCGCCGCGCTCACCTTCGGTCTGTCTTCGTCCTGCGACGTCGGCGCGGAGCGGCTGCGCGCGTGCGGGGGAAAATATTCCTTTCATTTGCGGATCGGGGGCAAACTGTCCGACAGGATCGCCCTGAACGTCTACGGAAAACACAACGTGCTCAACGCGCTTGCAGCGGCGGCGGTCGCGGAATATTTCGGTTATCCTCCCGCTTTTACGGCGGAAGGGCTGCGCGCGTTCCGCGGCATCCGCAGGCGTTTCGAGCACATCGGGACGTTCAACGGCGCCGACGTCATCGCGGATTATGCCCATCATCCGCGGGAGATCGCGGCAGCTTTGGCAACGGCGCGCGAAATATGCGGCGGACGGCTGTTCGTCATCTTTCAGCCGCATACCTATTCGCGCACGCGGCTGCTGTTCGGCGACTTCCTCTCCGTGCTCTCCGGCGTGCCCGATCTGGTCATATACAAGACTTTTGCCGCCCGCGAATATTTCGACGCGGAGGGGAGCGCGCTCACCCTCGCCGAGCATCTTCCCAACTCCCTCTATGCGGAAACGACGCGCGAACTCGCCATTTATCTCGAATGCTCGGTGCGGGCGGGGGATACGGTGCTCTTTCTCGGCGCGGGCGACATCTATACCGTGGCGTGCCGTCTCGTGCGCTGCTGAAAAGTTCTGAATATATCATTTCTGCATAAAAAGGCGCCCGCCGGAAGAGCGGACGCCTTTTTGTATTTCATATACTCATATGTCGATGGGGGAATTTTTGGAGAGGCAGGAGCAGGCATAATCGACGAACTGCTTCGCCCTGCGCGGAGAACGTCCGCCCTTGACGATCGCCCATCGCTCGGCGAGCGCGCACAGTTCTGCGTCGGGGAGACCGAGTTTCCTGTCTTCGGCGAGCTGACGGACGATGGAGAGGTATTCGGCTTTTCCCGTGGAGGAAAAGTAAACGGTCAGACCGAAGCGGTCGGACAGGGAAAGCTGTTCTTCCATCGTATCCCGCGCGTGCACGCTGTTTTCGCGGTCGGAAAAGTTCTCTTTCAGGATATGCCTGCGGTTGGAGGTCGCCACGATCATCACGTTGGGGCTCTTTTCGTTCATGCTGCCCTCGAGGCTCGCTTTGAGCAGTCCGACTTTTTCGTCGTGTTCTTCGAGGGAGAGATCGTCGATGAAGAGGAAAAACCGGAAGGGGAGCGACGCAAGCAGTTCTTTTATCGCGTTGATGTCGCGGATCTGTTCCTTCGCGATCTCCACGGCGCGCAGACCCTGCTCCGCATACTTATTGAGCACGGCGTGCACGGTGGAAGACTTGCCCGTGCCCTTGTCGCCGTACAGGAGCATATCCGAATACGGCAGCCCGCGCAGAAAGCTGACGGCGTTGTCCTCCACGGCGCGTTTTTCTTCCGCATAATCTTTCAGATCGGAGAGCGCGATGTCGGAGGTGTTCTTTACGGGCCGCAGGGCGCCGTTTTCGTAGGTGAACGCCTTGTTCCCGATAAAAATGCCGTAGCCGTTCCTGCGGTAGAAGTCCTCGATGCGCGAAAGCGCCTGCTCCGAGTCCCAGTTTTCCCCGAACAGGGGATTGTCCTCCCCGTACAGGATGCGCGGCATCCCTTCGGCGGGGGAAAACCCGTCTGCCATGCGCGTGAACTGCTGCAGCAGCGCCAGATCGCGGCGGTATGCCGCACGGATGTTCTCCGTCAGCCCGCCTCCGAACGCTCTGCGCGCGAACAGGTTGTCGTCGTAGAGTATGGCCCTCGCCATGTGCCGCGCGAAGGCGTTTTCCTCGCCGCTTTCCAGCAGGAGCGCGTAAGCCTGCGCGAAGCGGGCTGTGCTTGCTTTTTCCGCGGCGTCGGCAAAGGCGGCGACGGCGCCGTCCGCAAGAATGCCGCGCAGAAGGATGAGTTCCTCCGTTCGGGTGCGTTTCATGCTCTTTCCTCCGAAAAAACCTCGTTTATGCTCCTATTATAATCGTTTTCTGCGGAAAAGGCAATGATTTCGCTGCGGCAACGCCGCTGTAAGTAAATTCAGAAAACGCATTGAAGCAATAATAAAAATCTATAAACAAAATCGCGCAATCGCTTGACGGAATCGCCGCCGCGTACTATAATAATTACAAATTTGTATCAAATCTATCGGAGGATAAAACGATATGGCAAAGATATACTATCAGTCCGACTGCGACATCAGAGTCCTGAAAAACAAGACCGTCGCTATCATCGGTTACGGCAGCCAGGGCCACGCCCATGCGCTCAACCTGAAGGAGAGCGGCGTCAAAGTCGTCGTCGGCCTCTACGAGGGAAGCAAATCCTGGGCGAAGGCGGAAAAGGCCGGCCTGAAAGTCATGACGGCGGAAGAGGCGGCAAAGATCGCAGACGTCATCATGATCCTCACTCCGGACGAAAAGCAGGCGAAGATCTACAAGGAGAGCATCCTCCCCGCGCTCACCGAGGGCAAGGCTCTCGCTTTCGCGCACGGCTTCAATATCCATTTCAAGCAGATCGTTCCTCCCGCGAACGTCGACGTGTTCATGATCGCGCCGAAAGCGCCCGGCCATACCGTCCGCAGCGAGTATGTGGCGGGCAAGGGCACGCCCTGCCTCGTCGCCATCTATCAGGACGCCACCGGCAAAGCGCTCGACGTCGCGCTCGCGTATGCGGCAGGCATCGGCGGTTCCCGTGCGGGTGTGCTGGAAACCACCTTCAAGTGCGAAACGGAGACCGATCTCTTCGGCGAACAGGCCGTTCTCTGCGGCGGCGTGACCGCGCTGATGAAGGCGGGCTTTGAAACGCTGGTGGAGGCGGGTTACGATCCCCGCAACGCTTATTTCGAGTGCATCCACGAGATGAAGCTCATCGTAGACCTGATCTACAAGGGCGGCTTCAAACTCATGCGCTATTCCATTTCCGATACGGCGGAGTTCGGCGACTACGAAACGGGCAAACGCATCATCACCGACGAAACCAAGAAGGAGATGAAAAAGATCCTCGAAGAGATACAGGACGGCACCTTTGCGAGCAAGTGGATCGCCGAAAACAACAACGGCAGGGCGCATTTCAACGCGAAGAGGGCGATGGAGGCTTCCCATCAGCTCGAAGAAGTCGGCGAGGAACTGCGCAAGATGTATTCCTGGAGCGGCGAAAAGGAAGATATGTAAATTTTTCCGGAAAGACGGAGGGCTCCCGCATACGGCGGGAGCCCTTTTATAATGCGCGCGCGATAAATTTCAAATTCTTCCCGTTTTTTAATTGAATTATAGGCGGAAAAATGGTATAATGAAAATAACGTTAAAAACAGGCTTGTACCGTTTCTAAAGGGAGAAGGATCTTGAATAACCTGGGAAGAGGAAGCGAAAATAATCAGAGAAACAAAGACCGCATTTTCACGCGCGAAACGGCGGGCATCGTTCTGGTGCTCTTCGCCGCGATCGCGCTCGTCATCCTCATCACGCGCGACGTGGTGTTCGGCAATGTCGGCTTTTCCATCAGCGCGTTTCTGCTCGGCACGTTCGGTTACTGCGCGTATGTGGTGCTTGCCGCGCTTATTTTTGCGGGGATCGTGCTCATCACGGGCAAAAAACCCTCCGTCCCCGGCAAGATCGTCGGGCTTTGTATCCTGCTCTTCGTGTTTCTCGTATGCCTTGTCCATACGATAACGGCCGCGGCGATCGGTATCCCGTACAACGGCTACGGCGGCTATCTTTCCGACTGTTATGCCGCGGGCGCGAGCGGAGGGGAGGGGAATCCCTGGCCGGCACCGACCGCGGGCGGCGCCGTTTTCGGGCTGATCGTCTATCCCGTCGCAAAGCTGACGACGCCGATAGGCGGGTACATCATCTTTTCGCTGCTCATAGCCGGCAGCGCGTATCTGATCTACGCCGTCGGCAGGGGGGGCTTTCCGGCGCGCCGCAAAACGCGCGGGCAGGCGGAAAATTCCGGCGCGGTCAACGCCGCGTCGGCGGATACGTCCGGTCTGTACGATCTGAATTACGCCGCGCCTTCGCAGCAATATGCGGATGCGCAGCCTCCGTATGCCGGGCAGTATGACGGGGCGCAGCAGCAATATCCGCAGCAGGATATGCCGCAGGCGTATGCGGAAAACAACGTCGACCGTTCCAAGCGTCTTTACGAACTCGGCGAGGACTTCGGCTTCAAGAGCAGGCGTGAGATGCGGCAGGACCGCCGCGCCGAAGAGGCGCGCCGCGCGCAGGAACCGCAGCCGCCCGTGTCGCCGTATGCGCAGGGACGCAGCATCCTGTATCCGGACAGGGGACAGGACGGCGAATATAACTGGTACAACGAGCGCTTCGGCGGCGGTTCTTCCGCTCCCGCGCCCCGCGTGTCTTCCTCTTCGTCCAACGACGCGCCGTACAGCAGTTACACGAGCAACCGCATTTTCGATAAAGATTCTTATTTCAACAGACCGCGCCACGCGATCAGCAAAGAACAATACGGCGAGTGCTTCCGCGGCCCGACTTCCTATTCGGAAGGGCATGAACGGACGAGCCCGCGCAAGCCGGCGCCCGAACCCGCGCAGCCGGAACCGAAGGCGTCGGAAACGGGGCCCTCGGAAACAAAACCCGCAGAACCGAAGGCTCCGACGTATTCGGAATTTTATGCCGACGGGGCGGAGAGCAACATAACTTATTCCGACCGCCCGAAAAAGATCCTCGCGGATACGCCGCGCCCCGCCGAAGAGCACAAAAAAGAAGATTATTACCGCAACGACGTGCAGCCCGAAACGCCGCGCGAAACTTTTTCGTCTTTCCGCGAAGAGCCTCCCGCGCCCCGTCCCGAAGCGCCGTCTTCCGTACACAGGGAGACGCCTCCCGTGCACGAAACGCCTGCGGCACGCGCGGAAAGCGTAGACGTGGACGACATTGCCCGCCGTGTCGGTTTCGGCGCTTTGCATGAAAATGAAAGAGAGCGTCCCGAATCGGGCCGCGACTCCGCGCGTCCCGTGCGCGGTACAGAATCTCCCGTGCGCGGTACAGAATCTCCCGTGCGCGGCGCAGAACTTCCCGTGCGAGGTACAGAACCTCCCGTGCGCGGCGCGGAACCTTCCGTTCCGTCCGTTCCGGAAGATCGCCGTGCGCCCGAGAACACCGGGCGCGGAACCGAAAGGGGGCCGCTGCCTTCCCGCGAAGAGGACAGGTTTGCCCGCGGAGAAGGGGAAGACCGTTTTTCTTCCCGCCGCAGCCTTCCGGAAAGCGAAGAGGAAGAAGAACAGACGGGGCTGCGTCCCATCGACTCCGCCGTCGATATCTTTGACGGCGACGACGATGAAGAGCCCGTCGGGGAGTCCGCCGTTCCCGAAGCCATCGAGCGCGCGGCGCGCACGCCTTCTCCGAGAGAGGTCTCGCGCGAGCGTACGCCCGTGCCCGAGCCGGCTCCCGAGGCGCCGCGCAAAAAGCATATTTATGCCCGCTACAACGCGCCTTCGCTGAACCTTCTGCGCGACTATCCGAACTATGCGGGGTCATTGAATACCGAAGAAGTGGCGCGGAATCAGGAAACCATCGTCGAAACGCTGGCGGCGCTGAAGATACCCTGCGAGGTCGAAAAGATCACGCGCGGGCCGTCCGTTACCCGCTATGAGATCAATATACCGGGCAATATCCCCACGGCGCGCGTTCTGGGGTGCAGCAACGAACTTGCGATGCGCCTCCACGCGAAGGACGGCATCAACGTACAGATCAACTACGAGAGCGGTCTGATCAGCATCGAAGTCCCGAACAGCCAGAAAGAGACGGTCGGCCTGAAAGATCTGCTGCTCTCCCCCGAATTTGCGAACGCGAAACCCGGTTCCCTCGCTTTCGGTATCGGCAAGGATATCGAGGGCAGGCCGGTCTGCGGGGATATCGTCAAGATGACGCACCTGCTCGTCGCGGGCGCAACCAACTCGGGTAAATCCGTCTGTCTGCACGCGCTCATCGTCAGCCTTCTCTTCCGTTACAGCCCGGAAGAGCTGCGCATCATCCTCGTCGACCCGAAGCAGGTCGAGTTCAACGTATACGACAAACTCCCGCACCTGATGATCAACGAGATCGTCAACGACTCTTCGAAGGTCATCAATATGCTGAACTGGGCGATCACGGAAATGGAGCGCCGTTACGGCCTGTTCAAAGAAAAGACCAAAAAGGGCACGCTCGTGCGCGAGGTGAACGAATATAACGCCAACCTCACGCCCGAAGAAGAGATGCTCCCGAAGATCGTCATCATCATCGACGAGCTCGCCGACCTCATGTCCGTCGCCAAGAAGGACATCGAAGACCGCATCCAGCGCCTGACGCAGAAGTCGCGCGCGGCGGGCATCCATCTCGTGCTTGCCACGCAGCGCCCTTCGGTCAACGTCATCACGGGCGTCATCAAGTCCAACCTTCCCACGCGCATCGCGCTGAAAGTGACGCAGGAAGTCGACTCCCGCACCATCCTCGACGAGTCCGGCGCGGAGAACCTGCTCGGGCAGGGCGACCTTCTGTACCGCACCGCGTCCATGACCTTCCCCCGCCGCGTGCAGGGCGCCTATGTCACGAATGCGGAGATACAGGCCGTCGTCGATTACGTCAAAGAGCACAACGAGGCATACTTCGACGATTCCGTGTCCGACTACATCAACAACGAACGCAGCGGCGCGGGCGAGAGCGGAGACGATGACGACAGCGTCGAGCCCGTCTATATCGACGCGCTGCGCTATGTCGTTTCCATCGGAACGGCTTCCATCTCCATGATCCAGAGAAAGTGCTCCGTCGGCTATCCGAAGGCGGGCAAGATCATCGAATGGATGGAGAACATGGGCTACATCTCCGCTTTCGAGGGCGCAAAGTCGAGGAAAGTCCTGCTCACGCAGGAAGAGTTTGACGCCAAATACGGCGATTACGGTGAATGATATGCTGGAAAACAAGACCTTCGGCATGATCTCCCTCGGCTGCGACAAAAACAGGGTAGACGCCGAGCGTATGCTCGGCATCCTGCGCGGAAAGGGGTATGCCGTGACCTCCGACCCCGCCGAGGCGAACGTGCTCATCGTCAACACCTGCGCCTTCCTCGCTTCCGCGCGGAAGGAGGCGGTGGATACGGTTCTCGACTGCGACGCCTTCCGCGGCGGCAAGCTGGAAAAGATCGTCGTATCCGGCTGCCTGCCCGAAAAATACGCGGACGAGCTGTTCCCCGCCCTGACGGAGGCAGACGTCCTTCTCGGCTGCAACGATGCCGACGCGCTCCTCTCTTCCCTCGAACGCTCCTACGCGGAGGGCGGCAGGGTCAATGCCGTGCATACCGGGCACGAAGGGGAGGGCGGCCGCGTCCTCACCACGCCGCTGCATTATGCCTATCTCAAGATCGCGGACGGATGCAGCAACCACTGCACATACTGCCTGATCCCGAAGATCCGCGGGAAGTACCGTTCATATCCCGAGGAGAAACTCCTCGCGGAAGCGGAAAGCCTCGGAGAACTTTCCGAGCTCATCCTCGTCGCGCAGGACACGACGCGTTACGGCGAAGACCTGTACGGCGAAAACCGTTTCGTGCACCTCATCCGCTCCCTATCTTCGCTCGATAACATAAAAAAGCTGCGCCTTCTTTACTGCTATCCCGACGTGATAGGGGATGCCCTCATCGACGAGATCGCCTCCAACGACAAGGTGCTCAAATACATAGACATCCCGCTGCAGCACAGCGAAGACCGTATACTGAAGCTGATGAACAGGAAAGGTTCCCGCGCGGGGTATCTCTCTCTGCTCGCAAAGCTGCGCGAACGCGTGCCGGGGATCGCCGTGCGGTCGACTTTTATCGCGGGCTTTCCCACCGAAACGGAAGAGGAATGCGCGGCCCTCGCAGATTTTCTGCGGGAGGCAGAGCTGACGAATGCCGGCTTTTTCGCCTATTCGCGGGAGCCTGACACGGCGGCATACCGTCTGAAAGGGCAGATCCCGGCGTGCATAAAACAGCGCAGGGTGAAGATGCTCTATAAAGTGCAGGAGCAGATCTCGGCGCGTTTTTTGCGCGGTTTTGTCGGCGGAACGCTGCCCGTCCTCTGCGACGGCATCGACTACGAGAGGGGCTGTTTTGCCGGCAGGGCGGCCTTCAGCGCCCCCGAGATCGACGGCAAGGTGTATTTCCGCGCCCCGTTTGCGGAACAGGGGGAAGTGTACGAAGTAAAAATAACGGATGCCGGCAGTTACGACCTGTTCGGGCATACGGAGGACTATGTATGAATCTGCCTAATAAGATCACGCTCACACGCATCTTGCTCATCCCGGTGTTTGCCGTCTTTTTCTTTGTGGAGGCGATCCCGCAGAATTATTTCATCGCCTGCCTCGTTTTCATCATAGCCTCGTGTACCGACTTTCTCGACGGTCATATCGCCCGCAAGCGCGGGCTGGTCACCAACCTCGGTAAATTTCTCGATCCCATTGCGGACAAGGTGCTCGTTTCCACCGCATTTATTCTCCTTCTTACCCGACCCGAAGCGCTCGAAGTGCTCTGGCAGGGCGAATGGGTGATGATATATGCGGGCATCTGCGTGGCGGTCATCCTCGCGCGCGAACTCATCGTCAGCGGATTCCGCATGGTCGCGGCGTCGGCGGGGCTCGTCCTCGCCGCCGATATGGTCGGCAAGGTCAAAACGACTTTTCAGGATATCTCCATCGCCATGCTGCTCGCGGGCGCGGGATTTTTCGGGATCGGTGCGGCGGAGCACGTGTTCAACGGGATCGGCATCGTCGCCCTCGGCATCGCCGCCGTGCTCACCGTCTGGTCGGGCATCTCCTATATCGTGAAAAACAGGCAGGTGCTCGGAGAAAAACAGCAATGAAAAACGCCTGTATCGCCGTCCGCTGCAAGACGTCCCCGCCCGACGGGGAGATCTCCCGCGTGCTCGCCGCCCTCATCGAAGGCGGCTATTGCGCGGATAAGATCTTCGTGCTCGCCTCGGGCGAAATGCACGAGTTTGCCCAGACGGTCATCGAGTGCAAAAACTTTTTCGACAATGTGTTCGTCTGCGCGCACGCGGACGAACTTTCCGCGCTGCGCGGCAAAGTGCAGGAACTGCTCGGCGGCACGCTTACGGCGGGGAACAAGCGGTTTTTCTGCATCCCCGACGGAGAAGAAGGGGAACGCGCGGTGCGCGGCGAGGTGATCCCCGCGCTGCGCGAGAGCGACCCCTCGCCTCTTTCCCGCTCCTTCGTGCGGGCGGTGGGCGTCCCGTCCGGGCTTTTGAGTTCCGCGCTCGAAGAGGCGCGCGCCCGCGCGGAGGGCATCACCTTTTCCTGTCACGAAAAGGACGGCGACGTGCGCATCGAAATGCGTTATCCGGCAGATATAGCCAAATCCGCGGCAGATGAGGGGATGCGCGTTCTGGCGGGCAGGCTCGCCGATTATGTGTATGCGATAGACGATACTCCGCTCAACCGCCGCGTGTACGAGCTGCTGAAACTGCGCGGTCTGAAACTTTCCGTCGCGGAATCCTTCACGGGCGGCGGCGTCGCAAAAAAGATCATAGAGATACCCGGCGCGAGCGAGGTGCTCTTCGAGAGCGTCGTCGCCTATGACAACGGGTCGAAAATGAAGCGGCTGGGCGTATCCGCAAAGACGCTCGCCGAACAGGGCGCCGTCTCCGACGAAACCGCCTACGAAATGGCGGCGGGGCTGCTCTCCACGGGCGGCTGTACGGCAGTGCTCTCCACGACGGGCATCGCGGGGCCCGCGTCCGACGATACGCACAAGCCCGTCGGGCTGTGCTATATCGCGGCGGGCGGCAAAGAGGCGGTATATGTGTACAAGTATCTGTTCCGCGGCAGCCGCGGACAGATCACGGCGCGCGCGGTCAATCAGGCTCTGTTCCTGCTTTACAAACAGATAAAGTGACGAAAACGGCGTGTGCGTTCGGGAGAAAAAACGGAACGCCGCCGTACAGACGGATAAGAAATCTTACAATTTTACGGAGAGGTATTTATGGACAACGAAAGGCTGAAAGCACTCGACCAGGCGCTCGCGCAGATCGAGAAGCATTACGGAAAGGGCGCCATCATGAAGCTCGGGCAGGCGGCGGGCAATACGGATATAGAGGTCATCCCCACGGGCTGCCTCTCCCTCGACCTCGCTCTCGGGATCGGCGGTATCCCCCGCGGGAGGATCGTCGAGATATACGGGCCGGAATCCTCGGGTAAAACGACGGTCGCGCTGCATTGCATCGCGCAGGCGCAGAAGGCGGGCGGCATCGCCGCATTCGTCGACGCGGAGCACGCTCTCGACCCCGTCTATGCCAAAAAGCTCGGCGTCGACCTCGACAATCTGTACGTTTCCCAGCCCGACACGGGCGAACAGGCGCTCGACATCACCGATTCCCTCGTGCGCAGCGGTGCCGTCGACCTCATCGTCATCGACTCCGTTGCCGCCCTGACTCCGAAAGCGGAAATAGAAGGGGATATGGGCGATCCTCACGTCGGTCTGCAGGCGCGCCTGATGTCGCAGGCGCTCCGCAAGCTGACGGGCATCATCAACCGCTCGCACGCCTGTGTCATCTTCATCAACCAGCTGCGCGAAAAGGTGGGCATCATGTTCGGCAACCCCGAAACCACTCCGGGCGGCAAGGCACTCAAATTCTATGCCTCCGTCCGCATCGACGTGCGCAAGGCAGATGCTTTGAAAGACAGCGAAGGCATCATGGGCAACAAGACGAAGGCGAAGATCGTGAAGAACAAGCTCGCGCCTCCCTTCAAAACGGCGGAGTTCGACATCCTTTACGGCGAGGGCATCTCGCAGGAAGGCTGCATCATCGACCTCGGCTGCAACTGCGGCGTCATCGCAAAGAGCGGCGCGTGGTTTTCCTATGAAGGCGAAAAGGTCGCACAGGGCCGCGAAAAGATGCGCGATTGGCTGAAAGCAAACCCCGAAAAATCGAAAGAGATCGAAATGAAGATACGCGCCGCATACAAGCCCGGAAAGGAAGAACCGGCGGCGGGAGAAGCGGAAAAGGCGGAGGAGTGACCGCATGAAGTACGGTTTCGTCAAGGTTGCGGCGGCAACGCCATCCATCCGCGTGGCAGACACGCGGCACAACGCCGCGGCGGTCATCGCCCGCCTGCGCGAAGCGGCGGATGCGGGCGCGGAACTCGTCGTTTTCCCGGAACTGTGCCTGTGCGGCTACACCTGCGGTGATCTGTTCGGGCAGGACGTATTGCTCGAAGGCGCCCTCGACGCGCTGCGCGAAGTCGCCCGTGCGACGCTCGGCATGCGCCTGCTCGCCTTCGTCGGCGTCCCGTTCCGCTTCGGCGGCGTGCTGTATAACTGCGCCGCCGCCGTCGGCGAAGGGAAGGTGCTCGCCCTCATCCCCAAGCGGCATCTGCCCAACTACGCAGAGTTTTACGAAAAGCGCAATTTTCAGCCTTATACGGGCGAAAATACCCGCATCCCGCTGAACGGGCAGCAGGTGCCTTTCGGAACGAAACTCATCCTCCGCTGCGCTTCCGACCCCGACTTTACCGTCGCCGCGGAACTGTGCGAAGACCTTTGGGTGCCGTCGCCGCCCTCCGTTTCCCACGCGCTCGCGGGGGCGAACATCATCGTCAACCTTTCCGCCAGCGACGAAACGGCGGGCAAGGCGGAATACCGCCGCCTTCTCGTCCGCGCGCAGTCCGCAAAGACGGTGTGCGGCTATGTCTATGCCGATGCGGGAGAAGGGGAGTCCTCGACGGACATGGTCTTTTCGGGCCACAACATGATCTGCGAGAACGGCACGCTGCTCGCGGAAAGCGTGCCCTTCGGCAGCGGCTTCGCCCTTTCGGAGATCGACGTCGGCAGGCTCGCCTTCGAGCGCAGAAGGATCAATACGTTTTACGACGCCTCCGATCTGGGCGGCTATGAAACGGTGACTTTTGCGGGCGGCAGCGAAAGCTGCGCGCTCACCCGCCCCGTCTCCGCAACGCCCTTCGTCCCCGAAGGAGAAGACGCCATAGGCGAGCGCGCGGAACGCATTTTGGCCATGCAGGTCGCGGGGCTGCGCACCCGCCTGTCGCATCTGGGCGACCCGTGCGCGGTCATCGGCATCTCGGGCGGGCTTGACAGCGCCCTCGCTCTCCTCGTCGCCGCGCGCGCTTTCGACGCGCTGGGGAAAGACAGGAAGGGCATCGTCGCCGTCACCATGCCCTGCTTCGGCACGACGGGCAGAACGTACAACAATTCGCTCCGCCTCATGCAGGCGCTGGGCGTGACGGCGCGGACGGTGCCCATAGCGGATACCGTCCGTTCGCACTTCAAAGACATCGGCCACGACGAGAGCGTCCGGAACGCCGCCTACGAAAACGCGCAGGCGCGGGTGCGCACCCTCGTCCTCATGGATATCGCCAACGACGTCGGCGGCATCGTCGTCGGTACGGGCGATTTGAGCGAGCTTGCGCTGGGCTGGGCGACGTACAACGGCGACCATATGTCCATGTACGGCGTAAACGCATCGGTGCCCAAGACGCTGGTGAAGTACCTCATCCGCAGCGAGGCAAAGAGGCTGGGCGGCGAGGCGGAGAAAGTGCTCCGCGATATCCTCGATACGGAGATCAGCCCCGAACTGCTCCCGCCCGAAGAAGGGAAGATCGCGCAGAAGACGGAAGAACTCGTCGGCCCGTACGAACTGCACGACTTTTTCCTCTATTATGCGATCCGCTGGGGCTTTTCCCCCTCCAAAGTATATTTTCTCGCGAAGTACGCCTTTGCGGGCAGGTATGAAGACGGCACCGTCAAAAAATGGCTGGTCAGCTTTTACAGGCGTTTCTTCTCGCAGCAGTTCAAGCGTTCCTGCCTTCCCGACGGCGTTAAGGTCGGCTCGGTCACGCTCTCGCCGCGGGGCGACTGGCGTATGCCCTCCGATGCCGTCGCAGATCTCTGGCTGCAAGAGGCGGAAGGGCTGAAATAAATTGCATAAAACGGCATTTTTTTGCATACGCATAAAGAGTTTCGGTTAACAACCGAAACTTTTTTGTGCCGCCTGCACATTATTTTTCGGATAGCGTTGACTTTTTTGCGGCAATCATGTATAATTGTTATTGAAGTATAAATAAGAAGGATGCGGCGGGAAGCACCGCAGTTTCCTCGCTTTTTT
>JFBN01359828.1_pt1 | contig 14363 bp, 22 predicted proteins | sample 768741 | NCBI WGS metagenome assembly JFBN01 (sample SAMN01983846, study PRJNA193217) | chicken gut metagenome | biome: terrestrial biome; isolation source: ceca of Broiler chicken | host: Gallus gallus | place: United Kingdom: England | collected 2010-09-07
AATCCTTTTCATCCCCCCCCCCACATAACATAAACATCTTTACTCCTTTAGTTATAATATACTTCTCCTTGTATTTCTACCAATTTAATATGCCATCCAAAGTTATCGTCCTCTACATAAGAATGGCTAAAATAATTTTGAGGTGCTATATATTCTTTAGTAAATACTCCACTTGTTCCATTTCCATCTATTCTACCATATTTCATTCCATCAAAATAGCAGGAATGCCCTCTACCATTACTATTTAAAACCCTATAATTAAATTTAACAAATATTGTCTTGCCTTTAAGATTATGCGTAAAAGTCTCATTTAATCCCAAACTAAATTCCAATTTGTTAGCATATTCTCTAATGCCCCCCCCCCCAACATCTACGATATAATTTGTTCCACCAAGTAATAACATTTTTTAATCCTTATAAATTCTTTGCAAGGCTTTTTCTAATTGCTCTTGCTTAATCTGTGTTGCTTGATTTTGTGCTTGCTGTGCTTGTTGTTGCAATGCTCTCAAATCCACTCCAAGCCTACGCATTACTTCAGGACTTAATTCATAATTCCCCAAAGGTGTATAAGATTCAGGGGCATTTTCACCAAATGGTCTAAAGCCACTCTTATACTCCCCAATTTTTCCAGCATTAATAGGATTAAAGAAATCCTGCATTGCTTGAAGTCTTATATTAGGGTCTTTGTATTTTTGAATATTTGCCCAATTATCACTATTGTTTGCAATCAAATCCAAATACCGCTTATATTCATTCTCATTTTGTCGATTTTGATTCTTGTATTGCTCTTTAAACATAAAATCCGCTAAACCATTATTCACTCCACTACTAGCATTCCTTGCCTCTGCTTGTGCTTTCTCTAAATCTGCTTGTGCTTGTAGCATTCCATAATTGTTTAAAATTCTATTTTCTTGTTGCTTTCTTTGATTATCTAAATTCGACCCATAGAGATTAGATTCCAAAAGTCTAGGTGTATAAGCATTTTTGATTTGTTGGTCTTGATTATTAAAGATTACGCTATTATAGTTAGCTTCTCTTTCTTTGTCTCCCCACTTTTGATTTTGTGAATTTTCCCATTTTTGTGCCTCTGCTTGTAAATCCAATAAACCCATTTGTTTTTGTCTTAGTTTATCTTGCTTCCAAGTCTCACTTAGGTTTGTGAGTTGCTTCCCAGCCTCACTCCACGCACCACCTCCAGCTTGTCTTATGAGTTCAGGACTTACTCTATATCCATTATACCAACCACCCATTGCCATTGTGTGCCTCCTTTATCTTTATTGCATTCCCCCATACAATCCACTTCCAAGCATTCCACCTTGATTTTTCTTTTTATTTTGATTAAAAACATCATCATAAGCATTATTCATATTGTTTTGATTCTGCATTCTTGTGCTATTCCATTGATTATACATATCTTTTTGGAAGTCGAGTTCTTTTTTAGCTATTTTTTGTTGATTATGTGCTCCATAGATACTAGCCCCAGCACCCAAAAGCCCAACTGCATTACCAAAAGCACTGCTTCCTAAAAAATTACCGATTGCACCCCACATCTAACACCCCCTATTATCCAAATATTTTACCCATTTCAGAGTATGTCGCATTGCCACTTTTTATTTTGTTCATCAAATCATTTGGGACAAAATTTTGATTTTGTGTGCTAGCCAAAATCAAATCAGGATTATTTTGCACTTGTGTAGCTTGTGGTTGATTGACTATGCCTTGATTTTGTGCTTGTTGTGTTTGTGTGAGTTGTTGCATTCTAAGCTGATTATAAATCATCTCCCAACCTTGTGGATTATCTAGCCCTTGTGCCATTGCAGGATTAGTTTTGTTAAGTTCATTTAGATAGTTAAAAATCTCTTCCCCTTTAAACCCCTCTAATCTACCCTCCATTTCTGCAATAGAATTTTTAACATTGATAATATTTCGCTCCGAGTTTAACTTCTCTAACTCTTGCTTTAATTCATCAACTTGTTTTTTGTATTCACTAATCCCCAAAGCTTCAGCAAGTTCCCCATATTCTCCTTTTTGTTGTGGCTCTTGCACTTTAGCATTTTGTTGAATATTTTGAATCTGTGATTGTTGAATGATATTCAATATTTGCTCCATTTGCACTTCATTTAAACCTTGTTGTTGCACATCATTTGGAATTGATTCTAATTTTTGAGGATTTAATTGTGCTTGTGGCTCTTGAATATTTTGTTCCAAACTGCCTTGTCCTTGAATATTTTGCCCATCTCCTTGTATTTGTGGAGCATTGATAGCTTGATTTAAAGTTTCTAAATTTTCCATACGATTCCTTTTAATTATATTCTACATTTTCATTTTCTTTTTTACTTAAATTATCCAAAGCATTCTCTAAAATGCTTAAACACTCTGCTATCCCAAAAGCTCTATCAAGCATTATTTTAGCTCTTTGGGGATTCTCCTCATTCATTGCTTTTATTTGATAAGAATTATATTTTTTAAAAGCCTCCTTGATTATAAATTGGTATGCCTTGCTGTTCTTGCAAGTAGTTAGCTCCGATAGTGTTAGCTCCATTATTATTTCCTCCTACAAAATAATCCTCTTTGTTTTTGATTCCAAGAAGTGGTAGCATATCTTGTACAATTCTCACCATTCCTTGATAATTCTGTATTTGTGCAAACATCGCAAAAGCTTTCTCATAAGATTGTAATTGCACTTGTTTATTTGTAGCTCCAAGCCCTGTATTAATCGTAGCAATAAGCTCCAAAGGAGGCTTAATCTCCAAATCTCCCAAAAATTTAGTATCATATTTATAGATTAAACTAGCAAGTCTAGCAAACATTACTTCAATAAAAGTCTCGTTATAGCTTCTAATGAGGCTTTGTATCCTTGTATTTGCTTCAGCGGATAAAACACTAATCCCTGTTGCAGTATTATTTAGCATTTGTGAGTTCGTTCCACTATTATACGCAGTTACCCCTAATGCTTCTTGTGCTTCTAAATCCAATCTTTGCACATCAAAAGTTCCCTCATTGATACTAGGAGGAGTGAAAAACTTAACACTATTTGGGTCATTACACGCAATAATCTCTCCTGCACCTTTTTTAAAAGCCAATGGGTCAATTCCTCCTGCTAAATCCATTAATACTCTAGGATTCAAAGATAAATCAATAGCGTCTATTTGTTGATTTCTCCTTGTATTAATCTCTTGTTGCAATCCCAAAATAATAGCGATGGGAGAATCCCCATAAAGTCTAACCACTTCTTCATTGTATTCTCTAATTTGTGGGATTAAATTTCCAATTACAAAAGGCATTCCATCATTCAAAGGTATATCTCTTAGTTTGTTATTCTCTAAAAGTGTTGCTAAATACCATTGATTATTGATTTTATAATACACTTCTTGCAATTTTTCTCTTTTATAAAGCCTACTTATATCAGTTTCTCTTTGGATTTCATTCTCTGGAGTAAAGATTCCAAGCTTAATGTAGTTTAGAATCTGTGCTTTAGAGAGGTAAATATTATGCACCAAATAATTTAAGTCCTCATTGCTTGTCGCATCAGGGTCTAAGAAAACATCATAAATATTAATGTTTTCTAGTTTTGGCTTATCTCCAGCCCAATACACACGCATTATTGGAGTTCCATAAATAATTGCTTCTAACATATTGCTAGAGAGTAGATTAAAAAGCTTCATTTCTTTTTGCGTGTAATGATTAAATGCTTCTTGAATCTTATCCACAATCGGTGCTAATTGTGCAACCTCTAAAACTTGCTCTATCTTGACAATATCCTCATTGCTAAAATAAGATTCTTGAAAACTAGCTAATATCCTGCGTGTCTTGCTAGGCAATACAGGGATAAAAATATGAGATTTATTCCTTTTGCGTAAAAACTCCATCACTTCATTGCGATATTTACCTAAATAGCTTCGAGTAAGTTCATTAAAACTAGGTAAATATTTTTCGTGCCTATTTCTTGCAGTTTGGATTAAAGTTTGCAAACTTGAAGTATCTAGCATTATTCCTCCCTTAGATACTCTTGCAAAGTATCTTTATCAATCTTTGTCTTTTTAGCAATCTCCTCCAAACTCTCCCCTTTTTTTATTAGCTCTTTAAGCAAAATTTTCCTATGCGTTTTTTTTGGGATTGAAATATTTAATCCCCCAAATTTTTCACAAGCAACTAGCGTTTTAAACACATCGCCATTAAACATTTCTATCAAAAAAGCAAGATTTGTGTTCAAATAAAACCTCATTTTTTAAGGGCATTATACACCTAAAATACGAAACATCAAAATTCAATCAAAAGCTATTAAATTTATTATCACTTTATTATAGAAAGCTTTTAAAAAGTTTTTAACAAAACTCTAAAAATATTACCAAGCACCCTCGATTTTTTGGTAATTGTAGAGTGAGCTTTGTGGATTTTGTGGTTTAGCACTTGTATAAATGGCATAACGCATTGCGTCCATTGCGTGATTATAAGAATCAATAGGTTTATCTTGAATTTTTCCATTTTTGTCCTTATCCCAAGTATAATTCTGTATTTCTCTAATCACATTCACACTATTTTTTGTGATATTTAAGCGGTATTTTTTAACTTCATTGATTCCATCAATAATGCTTTTCTTTGCTTCTCTTACCCTAAATCCTGCCCTTTTAAATTCCTCTATTTTATCAGGTTCTGCAGTTTCAAAAAAACCAATGAGCTTACTCAAATAAAAATGCTCTCTCTTTAAATAATCAATCACATCTCCGCTTGTATATCCACTTTTATAAAACACTTCATCAATAAATACTTCATTATAATAAAATCCTACTTTTATAATGGCAGTTGGGTCATTAAACCCAAAATCCACTCCATAGATTACCATTTGTAAATCATCAGGGAATTTATCTACAATCTTATATTTTTCATATACAAGCCCCTCTAAATTCCCCCATTCACCCAAACAATAAATCTTATAATAGCTGGGATTATTCTCTTTTAAATCCTCCAAAGTTTTTTTATACACATCATCTAGGAATCTATTATCAAGATAAGTTGTTTTCAAAATGCTTGTATCTTCGCATTCTTTATCAAAGAATCTCTTTTTTAACCAATGTTCTGCACTAATGGGATTAAAACTAATCATTATTTGCTTAGGATTTTCTGTGATTCCTCTAAGCCTTAAATCTAATTGTGTGAAATCATCAAAACTTAACTCGCTCGCTTCTTCAATCCAAATGCAAGTAATTCCATCAATAGATTTAATTTTTTCAGGGTCATCGATACCTTTAAACAAAATCTCATTATTGTTTATTGTGCAAACTATGCTCATATCACTTTTATTAATCTTGAAAAAATCCGATAATCCCCAAGAATTAATGTAGGAATTGATTAAAGAAAAGCAGGAATTACGCAGAGTATTTGCAACTTTCCTAATCACTAGGATTTTATGCCCTTTTTCAAGTAGAATTTTATAAATTATCTTTTGCCCTACAAATCTACTTTTACCACTTCCAGCACCACCATAAAAAACCTCATATCTTTTTGTTCCATTATAATAAGGGATATATTTCTCATTTGTAACTTTCTCAATACCTCTTAAGTCAATTACCATTTACCCACCTTTTGATTCTTTTTTAAGTCGTCATTTTTGACGATAGCCTCTAAACCCCCTATTTATCAAGCTTACAAAATATAAACTCTTTAATAGTTGCAATTTTTAGCATACCTTTACCCTTGCCCACTTCAAAAAAACCTCTCAAATCGCTTCCTACAACTTAAAACAATCTTAAATTATAGCTTTTGTCCCTTTTTGTCCCTTATTTTTCTATTTTGTCCCCAAATGGAGCAATAACCTTAACTTCATTTGCACCGATTACTTGTTGCATTTGTGGTGCAAATCTTGGATTAACTTTTAAAGTCATTGAGGCTTTATCTGCCAAATCAGCAATATCTCTCAAATCTCTAGGCGTTAGCTCTTCCTCTACTTTCTCTAAACTCTCCCCCACAGCAACCCCATTGCTAACTTTAATGTGCTTTCTAATTGTCCCTTTCTTAAGCAGAGATTCAGCCCTCTTAAGTGTGAGAATAGAAACATTATTCACAAGTTCTCTCTTTTCTGCCTCATTTAATGCAATGGAATCTAGCAATCTAAACTTATCATAATAGTTTCCATTTTCTTTTTGCAAATCCTGCTTGATTTTTTTCTCTTGCTCTTTAATGGTTATCTTTGCTTCCACATAATCTTTATATTTTCCTTGCTCCCAACCCTCCCTTTTTGCAATTCTTGCTAAATTAGATTTAGAGATTCTTAAATCTCTAGCAATGGAATTGAGACTTTGCCCTGTTTCATATTTTGTTCTAGCTTCAAAATACACACTCTCACTAAGTGCCATTTATACCCCTTAAATTTTTCTTAAATTATACCATAATTTGCAGTTAATAGAAGCATTAAAACCCATAAAATAGGGATTTTTTAAGCTTTTTCAAAAAGAGCAGAATCCACCCCTTTTTCAAGTTCCATATTTATTAAAGAAACTTTTTAAAGGCTTCGCCCAAGCTAAATTTAATCCATTTTAAAATATCGTTTTTGTCCTCTTACCACACCAACATCAATGCGTTAGTAAGCATTACCCCTAATTTTTAAAAAATCTATTTTTAAAGAAAGGACAAAAATCATTATTTAAAAAAGCTCTTAACTCTAAAAGCCTTTAAAAAGATTCTTAATAAAAATGCTATTTATAAATGGGAGCTTTCTTTGCGAGAATGAAATTTTATCGATAGATAAAATAAATTGAGCAAAGATTTTCTAAATGTGAGATTAAATTTCGATTTGTGAGAAATTTAAGCGTAGCAATTGAGAAAATTGCGAAAGCGATTTTAACATTTTTTTTAAATTTGTCAAGGGCAAAATAATAAGCTAAAAATAAATATATAATTCTAATTAATTCTAATCATTTCATAATGTTTCAATTCTGTTCAAAAAAATTTTTAAAAAATTTTTGTTATAATTTTAGAGTTTAAAGGATTAAGATGTTAGAGTTATTAAAAAATATAGGTCTTGGTCTTTTTGTTAATGGTAATTATGCGTTGCTTAGTGGGAGTGTTACTCCAAACAATATCTACATTGTAATTGGTAGTATCTCATTAATGGCTTTCTGCATTTACGCACAAAAAAGGATAGATAAATGATAGGCGAATATATTGTAAGCGGTTTTTTAACCATTTGTTTAATTATTGCAGGTTATCAAGCATACAAGGCTTATAAGATAGACAAAAGCAAAAAACACAAAAAAGCCCATTAATTATAGCTTGATTCTAGGTCGTCATTTTTGACGACTAAGATTAAAACTCCAACTATTTCCATTTTGGAAATAATCACTCTCACTTCCCACCAAAGCAGGATTTATCTAAGGTCGTCATTTTTGACGATAGGAGATTGAAGTAGATTTTACAAATACTTTAGAATATTTTTCACAACATTGATAAACTCTTGCATTTCTTGATAATTGTTAAAATACATTATAGAATCTTTCAAGAAGTCTAATTTATCATATTCCTCATCTTTTGGTAAAAAATATCTATCCAATTTGGGGCTATATTTAATTTTTGGATACTTTACATCATATTCTATTATTCTATATGAAATCCCAACATCCATTAAAATATCCTTTTGCTCTTGCGTTAAAATATCGCTATGGGCTATAAAGAATCCAATAACATTCTCCTCTTTTTGTTTTTCAATCTCTCTAGCCCCGATAAAAGCCCTTAATTCCTTAGTATGTATTTTTTTTCTTGAATAGCATTTGCACTGCACAATATATTTTGTCCTTATCCCATTAGAATCAATGTAAAAATACAAGTCTATCCCCTCATCGTTGTATCCCTCAACCCTACCATTATAATAAACACTTACATTATATTCTTTTTCAATTATATATCCAATAAATCTCTCATACATCGCCCCCACCATAGCATTATTATAATCGCTCTTATCGCCCTTTAACCAATAAAAGAAAATAGAGTTATAGCGATACAAATACCCACTTACTTCATCATTAGCTTCTTTTACCTCTTTATTGTATTTTAGTATTAAGCCGACAGAAACCAATTCATCGAGTTTATCTGAATCTTTAATGATACTACCACTTTTAAAAGATTCTATATTAAAGATAATAGTATCTTTTATGCTCTCTTGAAATTTCTCTATTTCTTCTTGTTCTTTCCTCTGCTTTTCTAATTCTTTTTGCCTTTGTTGCTCTTCCCATTGTTCTCTATGTTCTCTTTTTCTTTTTACTATTTTTTTCTCATTTATAATAGTATGTAAAATAGCAATACCCGATATTAAAATAAAAAAGATAAATATATATAAGCCAACTTTAAACTCCTTATTTACAAGTGCATTAAAAATACCGCCAAAAGAAACATACAATATAAAAATATAAACTCCAGCTGCCATTCCAAAGGGTGTATTATCAATTTTTGGTTCAACATACACATTTGGGTCTATATAATTTTTTCTACGCCTCCGCCTCGACATCAATAAACCCTTACATTTATCCTTGCCCTAACAATTCCTACTATATTTAATGATTCTACTTCCTGCCCCTCTAGTAAAATACTCCCATAATCTTTATTTGTGCTAACAAGCCTTACCCACTTATTAAAAGGGTCTTTTTCTAATTGTTTTACATATAAATCCCCCGCAATATTTGCAATAATCGTATCCCCATTTTTAGCCTCGCACTCTCTCTCTACGATGATTAAATCCCCATCGTTAAAATAAGGAAGCATAGAATCCCCACTAATTTTTATAATATCTAAATTATTCCTATTTTGTATTTTCAAACCCTGCAATAATGCAGAATCAAAAGCCATTTTTTTGGGCTTATTCTCCATTGAGGCGATTCCATACCCAGCAGAAGCAGTAACATTTTCATAAAAATTAATAGTAATTTCTTTACTTTTACTTTCATTTTGAAATCCTATCACTTCTTTAACTTTCCCTATTTTATTTCTATCATCATTGTATTTTAACAATGCTTTGCTAGTTAGCTTTTTATCCCTCCTCCAACCTGTTGCACTATGTTTATTAAAACCCATTTTCTCAGCCACAGCCTCCAAACTTTTAACATTATAGAAACTTTTTAATTCTTCTACAAATTCCTTAAAATCGGTCATTGTAAAACCTCCTATGTAAATTTTATACATATTTTAAGATAATTTATGTAATTTTCTCTTGACATATGTAAAAAAATTACATATAATTCCCCTATCAAAAGTTTTTAACTTTTTAATCAATTCCTTTTAAGATTTTAATCAAATCTATTTAAGAAGCAGATTAAAAGTTTTTAACTTTTTTGTTCTTTAACTTATTGATTCCGAGAGAACTAAGGATTACCAAATTAACCTAGTTTTTCTTTTGGTATTTAAATTTTAATAATAGTTACGATAACTATGCTTAAGTGTTATATTAAGTGATGTTATTGCTAACTTTGGTTTCTAATAGCGTGGCTAAGCGTGGTATTAGTTTAAGTTTATTAGCAAACGACAAAAAATAAAATGGATTCCAAGAGAGTGCAAAACAGGCGTTCTAATGAGCGGTTAATTTACATTAGTTTAAGCGGGAGTAATGCGTTCTTTTTTTTTTAAATCCTTATTTTTGATGAGACTTTTTTCATATTTCATTACTCCCACTTAAGCTAATTAGCTTAAATTTTATCCTAAAGGGGATTAAATGGAAACTCAATTAAATGATGAGGAGATTCTATACTCCTTATTAGACAACAAAGATGATGTTTTAGATTGGCTTTTAGATGAGCAATATCAAGAAATGAAATTAAAAGATTTTGTGCAAGAAATTATAAGGAGGTATGGAAGCTATGTGTAGAATCATCATTAACAAACAAAATATAGGTGGAGAGGAAATCAACAGCGTTAATGCTAGAAACTTACACGAAGCCTTAGAGGTTAAAACAGAATTTAGCCATTGGATAAAAAGACGATTAAAAGATTCAATGGCGATAAAAGACGAGGATTACATTGTTTTAGAAGTATCGTCAAATTTGACGACCTTATCGCCAAAAATGACAAAAGCCAAAAAAGACTACATTATTACCACAGATTTAGCAAAAGAAATCTCAATGTTAGAAAAAACAGAGAGGGGAAAGCTAGTAAGAAAACATTTTATAAAAGCAGAAAGGGACTACACCAAAGCTTTAATAGCTAAAAATCCTAAAGGGGTGGAATATAAACTACCTAAAACTTATAGTGAAGCCCTCAGAGCTTTAGCAGATAGCGAGGAAAAGAAAAGCACACTCGAAGCTCAACACAAAAGACTTTTTCTTAGTGATGAGACTTATCCTAGCACCTATTTAGCAAAGGAACTAGGCTTATCCTCCGCAAATCTACTCAATGAAATTTTACATAAAGTTGGGATTATTTTCAAGCAAGGCGATGTATGGCTACCTTATGCCAAATATTCACATTATGGAATCTTGAGTATCAAAACAGGCAAAGATTTCAAAACCACTTCTAATTGGACTCAAAAAGGTAGAGATTTTATTCTCAAAAATTGGGAAAAAATAAAAGCAAGGTATGATGAAAAAAACAATCAAGAAATACAAGAAATTTCAAAAACTCTAAAGGCTTAAAAATGGAAAAAATAGTTTTTTATAGAGGCTTAAAAGCGACTTATTCAAGCAGATATTACAGCGTTTTTGAGGGGCTTATATGGAGCAGACAAGGTTTAAATGCAAGACCAATAGACACTTTTTTGGGGGTTAAATGTTAAGTATCAACAAAGAAAAGATATTAAAGGACTATGGCTTTATTAGAAACTTTCTAAAAGAAAACAATCTCACAGAAAGTGATTTGCATAACTTGCAAAGAGCATTAAGGGATAACAAGGGACAAAGACTAAACAAAAATGGAAAAATACACAAAACATTTCTAATCATTAAAAAACTAGGATACATACAAGAAAGGAAATAAAATGTTAGATGTTAGACGCACAGATAGAATTACAGGAAGCAGAATCGGAGCAGTTTTAGGACTAAATCCCTATCAAAGCAGAAATCAAGTTTTAAAAGAAATGGTGCTAGAGCATTTTGGAATCAAAAAAGAAAAAAACAATTTTGATATTCAAAGGGGTATTACTTTTGAACCAATCATCATTAATGAATTAGAAAAAAACTCTATGAAAGTGGAGCAAACAGGATTCTTAATTCACCCAAAATATAATTTTTTAGGTGCAACTCCTGATGGAGTAATTAATGATGTTTTGCTTGATGAGAGATTAGCCTTAGAAATCAAAGCACCAAGAAAATTTTATGAGGATATACCGATTTATTATTTTGCACAAATGCAATTAGAAATGGAAGTGCTAGAGGTAGAGCAAGGATTATTCATTCAAGGAATCAAAGGAAGCAAAGGGATAGAAATAAAAAAAGAAAATATCCACAAAACAAACTTCATAGAAGCAAACCTCCCAAGCCTAGAAAGCTTTATGGAGGAATACCAAAGAAGCATAGAATCACAACAAGATTTTATATTAGAGGGATTAGCAACAGAATGGAGAGAAATCAACAGAATGCTAGAAGCCTACACACACAAAAAAGATGAGTTAAAAAAGCAAATCTTAGAATATGTAGGCAACAAGCCTATTCAAACACAGCATTTAAGCATAATCGAAAAAACACGCAAAGGTGGGATAGATTATAAAAAATATTGCAATGATATGAATTTAACAATCCCAAATGATTATCTAAAAAGCGACACCACTTATTTTGAATTAAAGGCAATGTAATGAATAATGTAACACTACTAGGAACGCTAACAAAAGATGTGGAGTTAAGGTATCTACCTAGCGGTAGTGCATTAGCAAATCTAAGCCTAGCCCACAACAAAAGATTTAAAAGAGCAGATGGGGAATATGATGAAAGAGTGCTTTATGTTAAAGCCTCTTGTTTTGGTAAAACCGCCGAAGTGATTAATCAATACTTCAAAAAAGGAAGCAGGATTCTAATTCAAGGAGAACTTGTATTAAATACTTGGACAGACAACAATGGAAACAACAGACAAGAGCATTCCATTTTAATTGAAAAAATCAATTTTGTTGATAAAAAGAATCAAGAGCAACAAACAAAACAAGCTCCGCAAGAAACAAAAATAATCTATGAACAAAGCGGAGAAACACAAGTTATTCAAAATAACAATAAAAATACCAATAAAAATACTGCAGTTATTGATATTGGCGATGATGAAATACCATTTTAAAATAAAGGATAAAAAATGAATAATGAAATAATGACAATCGAAAAAAATGAAGTGCTAGAAACTGCAAAAAAATACCTTACAAGCTTAGGTTGCAACATTCAACCCAAACATCAAGAACAATTTTTAGAAATTTGCAGAAGCTTTAAACTCAATCCTTTTGCTAGGGAAATTTACGCCATACCCTATGGAAATAATTTCAATGTTATTGTAGGGTATGAGGTTTATATTAAGCGAGCAGAGATGAGCGGACAACTAGCAGGGTGGAAAGCTTGGAGTGAGGGAGATGGAGCAGAGTTAAAAGGAGTTGTGGAAATTTACCGCAAAGATTGGAGAGAGCCATTTAGGCACGAAGTTTATTTTAGTGAATACAATCAAAACAATTCTATGTGGAAGAGCAAACCTAGAACTATGATTAAAAAAGTAGCAATAGCACAAGGATTTAGAATGTGCTTTTCTTGTGAGCTAGGCGGAATGCCTTACACCGCAGATGAAATTCCACTAGAGGAAAAGGCAGAGACTTACACAGCACCACAAGCCCCACAAATTGAAACACCAAAAAGGAATCTAGCCTTAGAGTTTTCAGAAAAACTAAAATCAAAGGGCTTAAGCAAAGAGGAAATCAGAAATTTTTGTTTAACTAATCAAATCAAATCAAGTGATGAGGCAAAGCTTCAAACTCTTTTAGATGATGAGGGGGGATTAGATTTGCTAATCCAATCTTTTTTAAAAGAAGAATCAGAAACACAAGAAGTAGAGGCAGAGGAGATATTCTAAAATGACAAGGCAGGAGCTTATAGATGAGTTTGCAAAAAAGTTTTATTCTTTTAATAAGCTTGACTGCCAAGCGTTACAAGAATATTTAGAGCCTTTTGATGAAAAGCAAATCTACAAAATATACAAAGCTTGTGTGAGTGAAAACAGGTTTTTAACATTAAATCTAGTTGCCAATGAATGTAAAAAGCTTAAGGGTTATGAGATTTCAAAATGGGATAAAGAAAGCTTATCCCTCCTTAACAAAGTCGAAGCAGTAATAAGATTCATTAAAGACAATAAAATGGTAGATGATTTTATTGCAGGTAAGGTTTATTTTGCAAAACTCAAAAACAAAATAAACAATGAACCACTTTTTACAAAAGAGGAATTATTAATCTTAAAACAAGTTTTCAATAATCACAAAGGTTTATATTACTGCATTTCGCAGGGAGGCAATGAAGAGTATATCCAAAGAGAATTTTCAAAAATATTCTACTTAAGGGGACTTAGTGAAAATAACAATAGAAAATGTCAATCCACCTAGTATTAATCACTATTGGCTAGGCAATGGATACCATAGGTATATCAGCAAAAAAGGAATAGAGTTTAAAAGGCTTTTAGCTCTTAAAGCTAAAGAGGCTGGAGCAAAACTCTCAAACGAACAAATAAAAATGCAAATTATTTGGAGCTATAAAGGCAATAGAAGAAGAGATATTGACAATATTTTAAAACCTATATTAGATAGCCTAGAGGGCGTTTGTTACCATAATGATACGCAAATAACCACACTGCAAGTGCAAAAGATTTTAGGCACTAAAGATAAATTAGAAATAATAATCACAGAATTAATTTAAATAGAAATGTAAAGGAATAAAAATGGGAAATCGTTGTGTAATTGTGAATCATACAAGAACAAAAGGAATTTATCAGCATTGGAATGGTGGGCGTGATTCAATCGAACCTTTGTTACAAATAGCAAAGGAAGAATACGAATTAAATAAAGATGGCTTTTATTTTGAGCCTTTTAATGCAGTTTTGGAGGTTTCTAAAAAGGCTTTTGGCGGAGAGCTTTTAACTTTGGATAGTTACGAAAATATCAAAGTTGGGGACAATGGAGTTTATATCGTTGATGATAATTTTAAGATAATTGGGCGTGAAGATTTCAGTGGAGAGGAACAGGATTCACATAATCCCAAAAGAATGGAATTGTATATTTCTCTAAGTTACCATTTGGGAAGCGTGAAAACTGAAGCTATTATGAAAAAGATAGATAAATACATTAAGGAATCAGAAAATGAACAAAATCAAAAAATTTAAAATCAAAAAAGCAAAGGCTATGAAAAAGCCTGTGTGCTTATTAAAGATTTTGGCTGGTG
>JFBN01011528.1_pt1 | contig 14347 bp, 15 predicted proteins | sample 768741 | NCBI WGS metagenome assembly JFBN01 (sample SAMN01983846, study PRJNA193217) | chicken gut metagenome | biome: terrestrial biome; isolation source: ceca of Broiler chicken | host: Gallus gallus | place: United Kingdom: England | collected 2010-09-07
CTGGCCGGGTGTGCCGGCCAGACGCGCAGCGGGGACGACCAGCCGACGGTACAGACCTTGACGGCCGACAGCATCGCCATCCACCAGGTGATCAACCCGCATCAGTGGGCCGTCAGCGCCGGGAAGGCCGTCGTACAGACCTTGAGAATGGACAGCCTGTTTTACGTGTACAGCCTGCCGGATTTCCGTTTCCTTTACGCATGGGGACGCAGGGGAAACGGCCCGGGTGAAATGCTTTCGACGCAGATGCTCAATGCGTTCGACGGCGATACGGACTCCCTGGTGTTGAGGTTTACCGCTCCGGCAACGTTTCGTACCTACCGGGTCGGTCAGGAGGCTTTCACGTCGACCGACACTTTGGCCATACGTTCCGACGGTCGGGGATTTTCCCTAAGAAGACCTTTTCCGCATGGTTTCGTCGGGGACATCCGAATAAAGAATAAAGAGGAAAAGGAGGTGCTCTACGTGTGCCGCCCGGGGACGGAAGCACAAACGGTCGATTCGTTGGAACTGCCTACGAAGGTGAAGGCGAAATATTCCGACCGTGGTACGCTGATCGAATTGGTTCGGTGGAATTGCCCGTATCTGGTCGTGCGGGGCGATCGGGTGGCGATGGTCTATCAGATGGTGCCGCATGTCGATTTTTACCGTCTGACCCCCGAAGGGAAACTGATCCTGGAGGCTTCGACCGGCGTGCCGTTGGATCAGGACTTGGCCAGCCGTCTCGAAACGATGGCCGAGGCACCCCGCCGGGAGTTCGTCGCCGGTTTCTCCGCGACGGACCGTTATCTGTACGTGTCGCGCCCGACGGTGGAGGTCGATCCCGAAACGGGGCAGGCCAGTATCCTGGAGGCCAAGGTGCAGGTGTATCGGTGGGAGGACGGGAAGCTGCAGAGCGAACTCTTGTTGGGGCTCTCGTCTATCGATATTCTGGTTACGCGGGATGACCGCTACCTCTTTGCCCGCAATCCTTTGGAGGATTTCGACTGGGTGTATGTCTATCGCCTGGATCTTTAAGAGGGAAGACAAGTAATGACAAGGAATAAGGATAGAATGAAGAAAAAGATGCGAAGACGCTTTTTATCGTGCCTCGGTGCAGGGATCGGGGCGTTGTGGTTGGCTGGCTGCTCCTCGGGGGCAGGCGGAGGCGAAGGACTTCCCGAACCCCGAAGGATCGAGGGCGACAGCATCGCCATCCATCAGATCGTCAAACCTTCTCGATGGGCCGTTAGCGCCGGAAAAGCCATCGTGCAGGCTCAGGGAACGGACAGTTTGTTTTACGTGTACCGCCTGCCGGATTTCCGTTTTCTCTATACCTGGGGGCGGCGCGGGGATGGGCCGGGAGAGTTTGCCGCGGTTACCATCGCCAACGCATGGGACGGCGATACGGGCGAAGTGATGTTGCAGGATTTCCGTTCGAATGCCCTTAAAGTATTTTCGGTGGGGGATACCACCTGGGTGCAAACCGATACCCTGCCTTCGTTCCCGGACAGCAAGGTGTTCTCGGACGACAGGCCGCTGGCGGGGGAATTTTTAGGGACCAAGAAACTGGCGGATGGTCGGGAAGAGGAGTATTTTTACGTGCGCTCGCTCCTGGACGGGAGCGATCTCGATTCGGTACCGCTCCAGACGGTAGTCGAGGCGCAGTACGACGAGCAGGGGCGGATGTATTCCCTCTCCCGGGTCAATACCCCGAAGGTCATCGCCCGGGGCGACCGGGTGGCCTTGGTGTACGAACTGGTGCGCCATATCGATGTGTACCGAGTGTTCCCCGAGGGAAAACTGCGCCTGTTGCACTCTCTCGGCGAGTCGTTGGACGACGCAGCCCTCGAGCGGGCGCGGACGGTGCGCAGCAGAACTTCCCAGCGGGGCATCACCGGTTTTGCCGCTACGGATCGGTATATTTATACGCTCTACATCGAATTCGAGGTGTCCGACTGGCAGGCAAAGACGGCGGAGTTCCGTCGGGGCATCGTCTATCGTTACGGTTGGGACGACCCGCAGGCAGAGGCTTTCGAGTTGGCAAGTCCAGCTACGGACATTCTGGTTACGGGCGACGATCGCTTTCTCTTTACCCGCAACGACCTGGAGGATTTCGACTGGGTACATGTATATTCTTTGCCGCAGACGTCTTCCGGGGAGAATACGACCGGGAAGACGCGATAGCGCATCCCGGGAAAGGGAGGGGTCAGTGTATCCGCAGGGCGTATTGCCGGGGAGAAAGGCCGGTCGTTTTGCGGAAAAAGACTTGGAATCCCTGCGGAGAGGAAAATCCTAGTTCCGCGGCGATCCGGGCGAGGGATGCGTGAGGATGGGATAGTTTTTCTTTGGCGATGTCGAGGCGTTGGCGTTCCAGGTGGGACAGGTGTCCGTATCCGGTCTCAAACCGCAGCAGGTCTTCCAGGTAAGCCGGGGAGAGGTGGAACCGGTGGGCACAGCGTTGGACGGAGAGCGGTCCCTGCGCACCCCAGTTTCCTTGCAAGATCCATTCCCGGAGGTAGGAGCGGTACTGGGCAAGCAGCGGAGCAGCCTGTGGGGAGCGGGTGATGAATTGCCGTTCGTAAAAGCGGAGGGTGTACCCCAGCAGGCGGCTCAAGTGGCGGATGAGGATCGTATGCTGGTAGGGATCCGGCTGCCGGGAGGCTTCCTGGCGCATCTGCCGGATGGCTTCCGTGAGGATTCCGCGTTCCTGTTGCGAGAGGTGCAGGGCTTCCGAGGGATGGTAGGCGAAAAACGAACAGGTTTCCAGAGGATTTTCCTGAGGCATTCCGGTGAAAAGATCCGGGTGAAAGGCAATCCATTCCCGGCAGGGAAGCGGAGCGGCACCGGTCCTTGCGGCAAACTCGATCCGCTGCGGGGAGAGCCCCCTCCAGATGCCATCGGAAAAGTCGCACGGGAGTTTCCCGAAGTCCGCATCGGCCGGGGAATTCAGTAACATCAGCAGGAAATATCCCGGCAGGAGTGTCTGCACATCGGCTGCGCAAAGGTGTTCCGTGCAGCCTCCGATGTGCAGTCCGGAAGTCCGTTCGCAGGTCATGATTTTTTTCTCGTTTTTTTCTCTCTTTTTGCCGGTCAGCAGGAAAGTCCGTGGCGGAATTCCTGGGGAGTGCAGCCGACGACCCGTTTGAACATTCGGCTCAAGTGCTGGGGGTATTGGAATCCCAGACTGTAGGCGATCTCGCTCATCGTTTTCCCGGAGGAGAGCAGCGCTTCTTTGGCGCGCTCGATGAGTTTGTTTTGGATGTATTCCGAGGCGGTTACCCCGGTCTGTTTGCGGATCAGGTCGCCGAAATAGTTGGGCGAGAGGAAGACCCGGTCGGCGAAGTACCGTACGCTGGGCAGTCCTTCACGCTGCGGGGCGTCGCTGTCGAAGTATTCGTCCAACAGGGTTTCAAAGCGCATCAGGATGTCTTTGTTTACCTGGGTGCGCGTGGTGAATTGCCGTTCGTAAAACCGCATGCAGTAGTCCAGCAGCAGGCCGATGTGGGCCGTGATGAGCCGCCGGCTGTGTTTGTCGATGCTGTGGTGGAGTTCGGTCTCGATCTGATGGAGGCATTCCAGGATCGTCTGCCGCTCCTGTTGGGAGACGTGCAGCGCTTCCCGCGTCTGGTAGGAGAAGAACGTGTAGTTGCGGATCTCCTGGCCCAGGGCTGTTCCCCGGATCAGGTCCGGGTGGAACAAAACACCGTAGGCGTCGGGTTGCACCTGGGGGTCCATCGTCGTTTCGACGTACTGGCCGGGGGCGAAGCAGACGATCGTGCCGTCCTGGTAGTCGTAGCTCTGGCGGCCGTAGAGGATGTCTCCGCATCGGGTATTTTTCAGGTACAGGGCATAGACGCCGTAGTGGATCCGCAGGTGGGAGGGGCGGAGTGTGGCTTTCGAGAGGTCGATCACGCTCACCTGCGGGTGGAGGGTTTCCAACCCGAAGAGTTTGTTGTACTTGTCTACCGAGTCGAGTTTCAGGATGTCTTCTTCCATGGCCGAATGGGGGATTGCTTTGCGGCAAAAGTAATGCATTTCCCGCGAATGCGTTTTGGCTCGCCGGGCAAATCGGGAATCCGGGTAACGATTTCCGTAAATCGTCTACAAACAGGGGCGGGGGTTGCCGGTAATTTTGTCCTTGAAAAAAAGAACGGAACCTCGGCTATGCATCATTGTCTCAAAACCTTCATCTTTATTCTCGCCGGAGTGCTCCTGGCAGTCCTTCCCGGCGAGGTATCCGCACAGAATATGGAAAAAACAGAAAAACAACCCCAAGCAGTCAGCGCTTTTCCGGTGGGAGAAGAAAACACGGCGTATGCCCGGTACTTTACCGGTCGTTCGTACCTGGCGCCGCTGACCGGAGATTCGGAACTGGGAGTTCCGATATCCAACGTAACCTTCGAACCCTCTTGCCGCAACCATTGGCACAGCCATACCGGCGGGCAGATATTGATCGCGGTAGGCGGAGTAGGGTATTATCAGGAAAAAGACCGACCGGCCCGGAAACTGACTCCGGGCGACGTGGTGGAGATCGCTCCCGGAGTGATCCATTGGCATGGAGCGGCTCCCGACAGCTGGTTTTCCCATCTGGCCATCGAATGCCATCCGCAGACCAACCGCAACACTTGGCTGGAGCCGGTAAGCGATCGGGAATACGCTCAGGCAACGGCGGATACCTCTCAGGCACCGTCTGCCGGGAAAGGTGAGCTGCTTTCAAAGGCAGGCAGGACAGAAGGAAACGACACTCCGGCGAGCGAAAAGAAAGACCTGGTGGTGTATTTTTCCTGCACGGGAACCACGCAGGCCGCAGCGGAACGTTTGGCGGCCCTCCTGGGGGCGGACCTCTACCGGATACGTCCCGCCGAGGAGTATTCCGCTGCCGATCTCAACTGGCGCGATGCACAGAGTCGCAGCAGCGTCGAGATGCGCGATCCGGCTTCCCGGCCGGCGATCGCCGGCCGGATGCCCGACGTGGAAGGATACCGGCGGATATTTATCGGTTACCCGATCTGGTGGGACCTCGCTCCCCGGATCATCGAAACGTTTTTGGAGCATAGCGATCTCTCCGGCCGGCCGGTAATCCCCTTTGCCACCTCGGGCGGCAGCGGGATCGAAGCCAGCGAACGGAGCCTTCGGGCGGCGTATCCGCAGATAGACTGGAAGAAAGGACGCCTGCTCAACTCTTTCCCGGACAAGGCACGGATCGAGCAGTGGCTTTCCGGTACGCAAGAGTAAAAACGAAAGCGAACCTGTCCAATTGTAGAAAGCGACGGATCGATCGCAAAGGGTCGAATACATAAATAAAATAGAAAAAAACATGAATCTTACCATCAAGAAAGCAGGAACGGTACTCGGTGTGGCCTTGTGCCTGGCCGGATGCGCCTCTCCTGCCCCGCAAACTCCGAAAAACCCTCAAGATACCATGGAAGAAAAATTGAACCTTACCGATCAGTGGGACAAGGTATTCCCGCAGAGCGACCGGGTAAACCACACGAAAGTTACGTTTCACAATCGCTACGGGATCACCCTGGCGGCCGATCTGTACATGCCCAAGGATGCGCAGGGAAAGAAACTCCCCGCCATCGCAGTGAGCGGACCTTTCGGTGCCGTGAAAGAACAGTCTTCGGGGCTCTATGCCCAGCAGTTGGCCGAAAGGGGCTTTCTCACCTTGGCATTTGACCCTTCGTTTACCGGGGAGAGCGGCGGCTCGCCGCGCAACGTAGCCTCGCCCGATATCAATACCGAGGATTTTTGCGCTGCGGTGGACTACCTTTCCACCCGGGACGACGTGGATCCGGAGCGTATCGGCATCCTCGGTATTTGCGGTTGGGGGGGCTTTGCCCTCAATGCGGCGGCCATCGATACGCGCATCAAGGCTACCGTCGCCGCGACCATGTACGACATGAGCCGTGTGACGGCCAATGGGTATTTCGATGCCGATGACAACCCCGATGCCCGTTATGCTTTGCGCAGCCGGCTCAATGCCCAACGTACGGAGGACTACCGGGAGGGGACGTATGCTTTGGCCGGAGGTGTGGTGGATCCTCTGCCGGAGGATGCGCCGCAGTTCGTCAAGGATTACTACGCGTATTACAAGACCGAACGCGGTTATCACCCGCGCTCGCTCAACTCGAACGCCGGATGGAACGTCACCTCGTCGCTGTCGTTTATCAACATGCCCATCCTGACCTACATCGGCGAAATCCGCAGCGCTGTACTGCTGGTGCACGGCGAGAAGGCGCATTCGCTCTACTTTAGCCAGGACGCCTTCAAACGGCTTCAGGGTGAGAACAAGGAACTGCTCATCGTCCCCGGAGCCAACCACACCGACTTGTACGACAATTTGGACAAGATCCCCTTCGAGGCCATCGAACAGTTCTTCGACCGTTATCTTTGTGAAAACTGATCGGCTGGTATGGACAAGAAGAAGATAGGAGCGGGGCTGCTGGCAATGTTTGTTTCGCTGCTCCCGCTCGCTGCTCAGCAGAGCGCGGAAAAATCAGGAGAAGAGATGGATAGAATAAGTATTTGTCAGGACAATTACCGGGCCTTGTTCGGCGGAGAGGCCCTCACGGGCCAGGGAAACGACCGGGAAATGATGGACATCCTCCAGAAATTCATCTTCGGGGAAGTCTTTACCGCCGGGCCGCTCGAGGTGAAAACAAGGGAACTGATCACTTGTACCGTTCTCACTACGATACAGACTCTTCCCCAACTCAAAGCACATGCAGCGGCGGCCTTGCGCGTAGGAGTTTCGCCGGTGGAATTGCACGAAGCGGTGTATCAGTGTGCGCCCTTTATCGGATTTCCCCGCACGCTCAACGCCTTGAGCGTTTTGGAGCAGGTGTTCCGGGAAAACGGGATCGACCTTCCGCTTCCCCCTCAAGGGACGGTAAACGAAGAAAACCGGTATGAAAAAGGCCGGGAGATCCAGCAGCGGCTCTATGGAGACCGGATGGCGCGTCAGCTCTCCGGCGTGCCGGGCGGTTTGGGCGACCGGGCAGCCGAATGGTTGACGGGATACGGCTTCGGCGACATCTATACCCGGGGTGGTTTGGACCTGCAGACGCGAGAACTGCTTACCTTCTGCGTCCTCACGGCTTTGGATGCGGACGAGGCACTGCATTCCCACGTGGAGGGCAACCTCAAGGCGGGTAATTCGCGGGAGGAGTTGGCGGCCGCTGTGCTCCAATGCCTGCCGTATGTCGGTTTTCCTCCGGCGATCAAAGCGCTGAAAGCGCTGCGGGACGCTGAAGTCGCTCCCCAGCCGCGTTGAGTAGCCGCTGGAAAGGAGGACGTACAGGGAGCATACTTTTTATCCACTGAAAACAAAACGGTGCAGGTCGTTGCTTTGCCCGGAGGGACGCTCCGGGAGGAGGATTTGCCCCGAGGAAATCAATTGCAGATCGAGAAGAAAAAAATGACGCTGGAACAGTTTTTGGAATACGTCGGGACGGGTCGGGCACTCGATACCCCGGAAATAGGCGATTTTATGAACCGGATGAGCGAACAGGCTCGTCGCATCACCTTCGAGCTGAATGCTTCGTTTCATACGGCCGATCAGGTGCGGGAGTTGCTTTCCCGCTTGTTTGGCCGCCCGGTAGATCCTTCGTTGCGGGTTTTCCCTCCGTTCTATACCGATTTCGGGCGGAACATCCACCTCGGCAAGGAGGTCTTTATCAATGCTTGCTGCCACTTTCAGGATCATGGAGGGGTGTACATAGGCGATGGTTGCCAGATCGGCCATCAGGTGGTTTTCGCTACGCTCAACCATGGTTTTTCCCCGGCTCGCCGCAAGGCGACCTATCCGGCACCCATCCGCTTGGGGAAAGGGGTATGGGTCGGCTCGCAGGCGACGATCCTTCCGGGGGTGAGCATCGGGGACGACGCAATCGTGGCGGCCGGTGCCGTGGTGGCTCGGGATGTCCCTGCCGGGGCGATCGTGGCAGGTGTCCCGGCGCGAAAGATCAAGTCCATCGACGAATGTCCCGAGGAGCCTTTGTTCAAAGGAGCGCTGAACCGCAAATAAGGGCATCTGGTGTGCTCGGCTTTTTCATATCTTTGTGAAAGATATGAATTTGGTATGAAAAGATTATTGGTTCTGCTATTCTTGTCTGTACCGTTAATCGCCTCTGCAAATGTGGTTTGGCCTTCCCTTTATATACTTTCACAAGTATATTGTTGGTATGTAATAGGGTTGGGCTTGGTAGTGGAATTTTTCGCTGTCAGGTTTTTTGGGAAAGCCTCATGGGGAAAGTCGGCCATTGTGGTGGGGGTTATGAATGCCGTTTCCGCATTGGTTGGTTGGGTTTTGATACCAATCAGTGGTATTCTTACGGAAATTCTGTTGCTTCCGTTTGGGCAAGGTACTTTTCATTTGTCGCATTGGATTGTAGATTACGTTTTTGTTGCGCTGGTCAATACTTGTATAGAAGGATTGGCGATGAAATGGATTTTCAAATATAGTTTCAAACGTGTTTTCTGGTGGCTTTTTGCTGCCAATGCTGTCAGTGTGGCCCTTTCGGTACTGGTCCCTTTTTCAGATCTTTATTGAACCCGAATAGCGAAACAGCGTTTTCCCGTTCGAAACAGATAGGGTTTTCAAACAAATCCATGCAAGCGCAAAGGGGGGCGGACAGATGACAATCTTTCAGTTTAACTATTTAAAAATCATCATCAAAACGCCTATTGACAATATATGGAATACCTCTGCGTATTTTCCTGAAAGCTCATTTGCATTATTCGTCCTAAGTGCATCCGTATTTGAGCGAGTATGAGTATCTTTGAAGAATGAAAACGAAGCAGTCATGGAAAAAGTAGAAAGTTTTGAACTGGACCATACCCGGGTCAAAGCACCGTATGTGCGCTTGTGCGGGGTGACGCAGGGTCCTCGGGGCGATCGGGTGTCCAAATTCGATCTCCGTTTCCTTCAGCCCAATGCCGAAGCCTTCGGTACGGCGGCGCTTCATGCGTTGGAACATTTGCTGGCGCATGGCATCCGCGAGCATCTCGATGGGGTGATCGACCTTTCTCCGATGGGATGCCGGACGGGTTTTTACCTGACGGTGTGGGGCGAGGTGTCTCCCGCGCAGGTGAAGCAGGCGTTGGAAAAGGCACTCGAGGAAGTGCTCCGGGCCGAAGAGGTGCCGGCGGCCAATGCCCGTCAGTGCGGCAATTATCGGGACTTGTCCCTTTTCGGGGCCAAGGAATATGCGAAATATGTATTGGACAAAGGCTTTTCTTTGGAGATTTACGGGGAGTGAGGAAATTTTTTGAAAAAAATGTTGCGCATCCCGAAAAATATTCCGAATTTCGCCTCACGAAAATCGTGAAACGCTAAATGCTCCGAAGATGAGTTACCTATGCACGTTTTTTTACAGCTATTTTTATTTCGGGTTCTTTGGAATACCGGAAGCGGCTGCGTGCAGGGTGGTGAGATAGACGATACGACAAACAAACACATAAGCAAGGGCCGCTTCCGGTAAGGGGGCGGCCTTTTTTTATAACAAGGAAAGAACAAATGATGGAGAAACATTTGACAGTAGCCATTCAAGGGATACGGGGCTCGTACCACCATGTGGCGGTGGAAAAGTATTTCGGGGTCGAAACGGATTTTGTGGAATGTGTCCATTTCAAGCAGGTCCCCGAGGCGATCGAGGAGGGACGGGCCGACTACGGAGTGATGGCCATCGAAAATTCGATCGCCGGATCGCTCCTGCAGAACCACAAGTTGTTGGGATTGCACGGGCAGAAGATCATCGGTGAGGTGTATGTGCAGATAGACCACTGCCTGCTGGCCAACCCGGGGGTGCGGATGGAGGACATCAGCGAGATCGAATCGCACCCGATGGCACTGCTGCAATGCGGGAACTTCCTGGACCAGTACCCGGACATCCGCCTGATGGAGAGCGACGATACGGCGCGTTCGGCCCGCAAGGTGGCTTCGCGTAAACTGCGTACCACGGCAGCCATCGCTTCCGAGTTGTGTTCCCGCTTGTTCGGCCTGGAGATCCTGGCACACAGCATCCAGACGATGAAGAACAACTATACGCGGTTTTTCGTGCTCGGACACGGCGGGGAACCCATTCCGGAGGATGCCGACAAGGCTTCCCTGCGTTTTGTCGCCAAGCACGAGTCGGGTAGCTTGGCCCGCATCCTGAACGTTTTTGCCATGCACGGTTTGAACCTGACCAAACTGCAGTCGGTGGCCATCATGGAGCGTCCTTGGGAGTACGCCTTCTATGCCGATGTGATGTTCCCGTCGCTGGCCACTTTCTATGCGTCGCTCGAGGTGGTGTCGCACCAGGTGGAGGAATTGGACATACAAGGGATCTATAAACACAACGTGGCCAAATGAAGACGCAAGGAACGACCGTAGGAGTGATCGGTCTGGGATTGATCGGCTGTTCGCTGGCCATCGGACTGAAGAAAACGGGCTTTGCCGCCCGAGTGTTGGGAAGCGACAAGCGGGAGGAGCACCAGCAGCAAGCCTTGCAGGCAGGACATATCGACGTTATAGCTTCGCCTGAGCAGATCGCCCGGGAGAGCGATGTGGTGGTGGTAGCCGTTCCGGTGGACGCCGCGGTGGAGGTCGTACGCGACGCGCTGGACCATAGCGAGGATCGGACTACGGTGATCGATGTGGGTTCTACCAAAAAACGCATCGTGGATGCCCTGTCCACGCATCCGGCGCACGCGCGTTTTATCCCCACGCATCCGATGGCCGGCACGGAAAATTCCGGACCGTTGGCGGCGGTGGACGGTTTGCTGGAAAACCGGAAAGTCATCCTGCTTCCCTATCCCGATGCCGATCCGGCCCGGGTGGAGCAGATCGAACGGATGTATGCCATGCTCGGCGCCCAGACGGTGCGGATGGATGCTTCCCGCCATGACATGAGCGTGGCGTATGTGTCGCACATCTCGCACATCTCTTCGTATGCTCTGGCTCTGACGGTACTCAACAAGGAGCGCGACGAGCGCAACATTACCAATCTGGCGGCCGGGGGCTTCGATTCTACCGCGCGCCTGGCCAAGAGCAGCGCCGAGATGTGGGAACCGATCTTTCTGGAAAACCGTCAGGCGATCCTGGATGTGATCGATGAATACATAGAAAACATCATTTTGTTCAAACACGCCATCAAGTCGGGCAACGGCGAGGTGATCCGCACCCTGATCCGGCAGGCCAACAAGGTGCGCGAGGTGTTGGACAAAGGAAAGAAATAACCGCCCGAACGAGGAGAGGAAATAAAATGGCACCGAAAGTAGAATTGTCCGTCTTGCATGCGGAACTCGCCGCACCGATTGCCGCGCTGCTCAACGATTATCGGGTATGGCGTCCTCTTTCAGACATCGTTCCGTATCCCTACACGGAAAAGGATGCGCAGGATTTCATTGCCTGCGTGAGCAGGGAAGGATCGCCCTTGCGGAATACGTTTGCCGTACGGGCGGACGGGCAGTTGGCCGGGCTGGTCGGGTACCAGTTGGGGGAACTCAACAAGAGCCATATCGCTACGGTAGGGTATTGGTATGGTCAGACGTTTTGGGGTCGCGGCATTGCTACGGCGGCTTTGAGGTTGCTGTTGGAAAAGGTGGCTTCCGATCCGCAGGTGCGCCGGGTGGAGGCTTCCGTCTTTGCCTTCAACGAGGCTTCGCAGCGGGTGCTGGAAAAGTGCGGTTTTGTCCGTGAGGCGGTATTGAAGGAGGCTTTGTCCAAGGAAGGAAAACTGTACGACGAGGTGGTCTTCCACTGGGTGGGGGACTCCGAGATAGAGCGGGTGCCGTGTTTTCCTCCGATGGGATGGAAAAGCGAAGAGCTGAAAATGACGAAATAAGGAACAAAAAATAAAAACGTTAAAAGCAGAACGAAAACAATGGAGAAATTCGACATCATTCCCCTTTCCGAATGGGGGCTTGGAAACAAGGATCTGCCGCTGGGCATTGCCGGGCCGTGCAGCGCCGAAACCGAAGAACAGGTCATGGAGACAGCCCGTCAGCTCGTCCATAAGAATATCCATGTGTACCGCGCCGGAGTATGGAAGCCCCGTACGCGTCCGGGCAGTTTCGAGGGGGTAGGCGAAGAGGCGCTGAAATGGTTGCAGCGGGTGCGGCAGGAAACGGGCCTGAAAATAGGTACGGAGGTAGCCAATGCCGAACATGTGCGTCTGGCGCTCAAATACGACGTGGATGTGCTGTGGATCGGCGCCCGTACGACGGCCAGTCCGTTTACGATGCAGGAGTTGGCCGAAGTATTGCGCGATACCGACAAGGTGGTGCTGGTCAAGAACCCGATGAACCCCGACTTGGATCTTTGGTTGGGAGCGCTCGAGCGGCTCAACGTCTGCGGGGTGCGCAAGTTGGGGGCCATCCACCGCGGTTTCTCGTCCTATGCCAAAACCAAATACCGCAATGTGCCGCAGTGGGAGATCCCCATCGAGTTGCGCCGGCGCCATCCGGAGCTTCCCATCATCTGCGATCCTTCGCACATTTCGGGTTGCCGGGAACTGGTGATGCCGGTCTCGCAGATGGCCCTGAACCTGCACTTCGACGGACTGATGATCGAGACTCATTGCAATCCCGATGCGGCCTGGAGCGATGCTTCGCAGCAATTGCTGCCCGAACGCACCAAGGAGATGACCGAGGAATTGTACTTGCGCAGCGGTTCCGCTTCGGGCGAGGATGCGGTGCGGCTTTCGGCTTTGCGCCAGCAGATCGACGAGATCGACGCCCAACTGATCTCCATGATGGCTACACGTATGAAGGTGGCGCGTGAGATAGGACGGGTAAAACGCGACAGCAACATGCCGATCCTGCAGAGCTCCCGCTGGGAAGATGTGCTGGGGCGCAGTGTGGCCGAGGGTGTCAAGCAGGGAATGTCCGGCGAATTTGTCCGTCGGATTTTTGAGGCGGTACACCAGGAATCCATCGAACAGCAAAATGCGGTGATGAGCGAAAAACAATAGTCTGCATTTTCCTGCCTTTTGGACAGGGAAAGATACGTGCCTCGTCGGGATGGAGTGTTTTGTCTCCCCGAATGAGGCACGTTCTTTTTTGGGTTATAGGCATCCCGGCAGGATGCGCCTCGGCATCGTCCCGGGGAAAAACTTCGTTTTCCCCCCTCCCGCTGCGCTCGGCTTTCACTATCTTTGCCCTCGGAACTTATTGTCAAAAAATATGGCTACCCGAAGAAGAACGGTCAGTGTGTTGGGGCCAAACCAGACGCGCTGCAATGTAGATGTGTATCAGTTCGGCCAGCAACTGGGCCGGGAATTGGTCCAGGCGGGCTACACGGTGGTGTGCGGTGGTGTGCAGGGTTTTATGGAAGCCGTGTGCAAGGGTGCGCGCTGTGCCGATAATTATACGTATGGTTGTACGGTCGGTATCCTGCCCGGTGATACCAAGGAGCAGGCCAATGAATATGTGGACATCGTGATCCCTACCGGAATGGGGTGGGCTCGAAACCAGTTGATCGTCAATGCGGCCGACGCGATCGTTTCGGTGGCTGGGGGCGCGGGGACGCTCTCCGAATTGGCGTATGCCTGGCAGTCGGGAAAACCGGTGGTGTGCTACACGGCTTTCGAGGGGTGGACCCAGCGACTGGCCGATACGCAGATCGACCTGAACCACAAGGGTGTGTTCAAGGCTGCGAAGAGCATCCCGGAGATCCTATCGTTCATTCGTTTCGGGGTCAGCGGAAAATAAACTTTCGGACGGGTATGACGGAAAAGACGGTGAGGCCAAGGGGAGGAGAAAAGCGGAAAAAGATCCGGGTGCTGTTTGTCTGTCTGGGTAACATTTGCCGCTCTCCGGCCGCGGAGGGCGTGCTGCGGGCAAAGGCTCGGGAACAGGGGTTGGACGATCGTCTGGAGGTGGATTCGGCCGGGACGTACGGCGGCCATGCGGGGCAGTTGCCCGATCCGCGGATGCGCGAGGCGGCTTTGCGGCGCGGATATTCGCTGACGCATCGCGCCCGGCAGGTGAGTCGGGAGGATTTCTCGCAGTTCGACCGTATCGTGGCGATGGATGCTTCGAATTACCGGAACTTGTGTCGGTTGGCCCCTTCTTCGCAGGCGGCGGAACGGGTGGTGCGAATGGCGGACTATTTTCGCCGCTTTTCCGGGCAGCAGGAGGTCCCCGATCCGTATTACGAGGGGCGGGAAGGATTTGAACGGGTGTTGGACCTGTTGGAAGACGCTTGCCAGGGGCTTCTCGAGGAGATAGCGGCGGAAAAAGAGTGAGGGGGCTGGTATCTCGCTTGCCGTGCCGATGTGGCACTTTGTTGCGGACGTGGACGAAAAATCATATGAGCGCAGCCGGGTGTTGCGCTTTTTTTTTATGAGAACAAACTTCGGGCGGGCAAGCAAGCGAA
>JFBN01323016.1_pt1 | contig 14284 bp, 15 predicted proteins | sample 768741 | NCBI WGS metagenome assembly JFBN01 (sample SAMN01983846, study PRJNA193217) | chicken gut metagenome | biome: terrestrial biome; isolation source: ceca of Broiler chicken | host: Gallus gallus | place: United Kingdom: England | collected 2010-09-07
ATTAGAAAGTGAAGTGGTTTATTCTGAAAATTCACTCAAAAACCTTGAAAAACTCAACCAAATGTATCAAGAGTTTCTTACAAATAAATATTAATTATTAATAATATAAATTTATAATATATAAAGAAACATTTAACTTTTTTATAATAAAATCCGCACTTATTTTTAGTTAATCATAAATAAGGAAAATATAATGAGAATCATTTTGATGCTTTTGTGTCTATTGATAAATATGAAAGCCGCAGATTTTGTTGAAATTGGTATCGAGCCTATTCCAGATTCTTTGCCTTTTGATGAGCAAAAAGCTAGACTTGGCAAAATGTTATATATGGATACTAATCTCTCAAAAGATAAAACTATTTCTTGCAATTCCTGTCATCATCTTACAGGCTATGGTGTGGATAATGAACGCTTTTCATTTGGCGTTGGAGGCGCTACAAATGGTGCGACTAATTCCCCAACTAGTTTCAATGCAGTTTTTAATTTTGTGCAATTTTGGGATGGTAGAGCCAAAGATTTGCAGGAGCAAGCAGGCGGTCCTTTGTTGAATCCAGTAGAACATGGTATGACAGAAGATGAAGTTATCGAGGCTGTGAAAGGTAATTTGGAATATGTAGAATCCTTTAAAGAAATTTATGGGGAGATTACTTTTGAGAATATTACAGATGCGATTGCGGAGTTTGAAAAAACATTAATTACGCCAAATTCGCCTTTTGATAGATGGTTAAAGGGAGATGAAAATGCTATATCTCCAGCTGCAAAGAGAGGTTTTCAAGCATTTCGTTCAAATGGTTGCATCGCATGCCATCAAGGTCAAAACATCGGCGGCAATATGTATCAAAAAATAGGTATCTTTGAGCCTTATGCTGCGACTGGAAATCCCGGCAGATATGGAGTAACAAAAGAAGAAGAAGATAAGCTAGTCTTTAAAGTCCCATCTTTGCGAAATATTGCTAAAACTGCCCCTTATTTTCACGATGGTAGCGTAGAGACTTTAGAAGTTGCAGTTCAATTAATGGCATTTTATCAATTAGGAAAATTCCTCAATAATGATACAGTGCAAGATATTACAGCATTTTTAGAGAGTCTTACAGGAGAATACAATGACAAGCTCCAATAAAAAAACTTTTTCATTCCTTTATCAATTTATTAGTTTATCGGCTTTTGTCCTTATTTTTATGTTGCTTTTGCTTTTTATTATTTTTAATACTCATGCTAATGTTGAGAAAAACACGCAAATTGCCGATGCTTTAAAGAGATTAGAATATTTGGATTTAAGAATTGACAATGTGTTTAAGAATTATTTTGATTTTATGAATTATGATGAAAGTGTGAGAGATTCTAGGGAGTTTGCACAAGAATTGCAATTTCTAACAAATCAAGGTTTGGACACATCAAAAATTGCAGAAATTTTTAAAGCAAAGCAAAATCAATTAGATAAATTCAAGCGTGCTAATTCTATCGCTTTTAATTCCAAAACTTTTCTTTATGTGCTCCATCAAGAAATCGCACAACTTGCAGAGAATAATTCAAGTTATACCTCTATTGTTCAGCTTACTAATTCTATATTAGCCAAATTAGCCACAGATAATATCCTTGAGAGTGAGAATCTTAAGGAGCTTAATGCCGCTATTGCAAAGTTAGAAGCCTTTTCATCTTTGAATGATCAAAATGTTATGCTTTTTATTAAGCATTATAAAATGATGTTGGCTCAAGCTGCTTTGATGCAAAAGAATTCTGAAATATACAAAGATCAAACACTTCAAAAAGAATTGATTTTGGCTAATAAAGTGGTTCAAGCCCAAATTGCAAAAGAAAGTCAAGATAGGCTTTATATTGCTTATGGTGTGTTTGGCGCTACATTGCTTGTGCTTTTATTCTTTATTTTCTTGACACTTAAAAAAGTGATTATCCCTATTTCGCTTTTAGAGAAATTAACTAAAAATTTAGCTTCTAAAGAGGCAAATTTGAAATCGCGTCTAGTGATTGATGCAAAGAGTGAATTATCTAAAAGTGCAAATTATATTAATTCTTTTATTGCAGTGGTTGAAAATTCTATTTTAGAGGCAACTGAAAATGCAAAAGCAAGTCTAAATAACTCACAGCAATTAAAAGAAAATGCAACGATTCTACAAAAAAATTCCGATATACAAGATGAGCAAATTTCTACTTTGAGAAAAATTGGTTTAGCATTAGATGAGCATATTTCAGCTAATGGGGTTTTAGCGCAAAATACCATTGAAGATATGAATAAAATGCAAAAGGTTATGCTAAAAGCAGAAGAAACACTTAAGGAATTAGCAAAACTTATTGAACAAGGGAATGAACAAGAAAACATTATTATGGATAATATGGGCAATCTCTCTAGCAGCGCAGATAGTATTACTAGCATTACAGAGAGTATCAAAGATATTGCTGATCAAACTAATCTTCTTTCACTTAATGCGGCTATTGAAGCAGCAAGAGCAGGGGAGCATGGTAGAGGATTTGCTGTGGTTGCAGATGAGGTAAGAAAACTTGCAGAAAAAACCACAAAATCTCTTGCTGAAATCAATGCTACTGTTTCACTCATTGCACAACAAATTCGCGATAATATTGAAGGAATGAAAATAGTGCATGATTCAATGAGCGAAACTAATGAAGTTGCAAATGAGTTGCAAAATGAAGTGGTTGATACAATGGAGAGATTGAGAATTGGCATTAAATCTACTCAAAATATGGCAGAGAAAAATATTGAAGCAAAGGAAAAAATGGCACTTTTAGATGAAAAACTCAATGTCGTGAGTGATATTTCTAACCATATTAAAGTGCTTTCTAATGAAGTGAATGCAATTTCAGTGAGTGTCCTTGAAGGCTCTAGCAAACTCTCTGATAAGTTGAGTAGTTTTCAATAATCTTTAGGGAAGTTTTCTCCCCCATTCCATAAAATTTTTACAAACATTTTTAAAATTTTTATGGTTTAAGAAATTTTATAGTAAAATCACTCTAAAGATTAAAATGTCAAAGTTAGGGGGGAGGATAGCAGATGCTGCCATCTTGGAGCAAAGAGTTGAGCGTCCATAATGAAGCAATTGATGAGCAACATAAAAAATTATTTGAAATTGCTGGAAGAGCTTACGCACTAACTAACAAAAAAGCCACAAAAGAAGAAATTATCACTATTCTTAGGGAATTATTAAACTATACGCAAGAGCATTTTAAAGATGAAGAAGCCTATATGGAATCTATCTATTATCCGCGTTTGATTCAGCACAAAGAGAGGCATCGTGAGATTATTAGAGATATGACAAGTGCTGTTATGCAGATTCGCAATGTTGATGATTTGAAAGAGCAATTAGCTGTTATTGCCAAAAAATGGCTTTTGGAGCATATTATAAGAGAGGATATGCAAATTGAGAAATTTCGCAGAAGCACTTGTCAAATTACCCCACAAGAAACCAAAGTCAAAAATATTGTAGAAGAATCCAAAGTTCAATATACTTGTAATTGTCAAGGTAAGGTGCATTTGGTGCCTTTGGAATTGCACAATAAAATACAAAAAGAAAATGTTATTTTTAATTGCAAAACCTGCAAAGGAAGAATCAAACTACTAGAACAATAAAGGATAAAAGAAAATATGTTGGACAAAAACGAAATCAATGAATATCAATTAATGGCGGATTCTTTAAGATTTTTGTGTGCAGATATGGTGCAAGTTGCAAATAGCGGACACCCCGGTGCGCCAATGGGATTAGCAGATATTGCGGTTGTTTTGGGCTACCATTTGAAGATAAATCCTAAGAATCCAAATTGGATTAATCGCGATAGATTAGTCTTTAGCGGAGGGCATGCAAGTGCATTAGTGTATAGTTTGTTGCATTTGTGGGGATTTGATGTTAGCTTAGAAGATTTAAAGTCTTTTAGGCAGTTTGGCTCCAAAACGCCGGGACACCCCGAGTATAAGCATACTCCCGGAATTGAAATTACCACAGGTCCTTTGGGGCAAGGAATTGCTAATGCTGTTGGCTTTGCAATGGCAGGAAAGCTTGCACAAAATATGCTTGGTGATTTAATCACTCACAAAGTTTATTGTTTGTGCGGGGATGGGGATTTAGAAGAGGGAATTTCTTATGAATCTTGTTCGCTTGCTGGACATCATAAATTAGATAATTTGGTTGTGATTTATGATTCTAATAATATTACTATTGAGGGAGAATGTGAGGTTGCTTTGAGTGAGAATATGCAATTGCGTTTTGAATCTCAAGGTTGGGAGGTATTGCAAATTGATGGGCATAATTTTATGCAAATTGATTCTGCATTAACTCAAGCTAAAACTTCTAAAAAACCTGTGCTTATTATTGCAAAAACAACGATTGCTAAAGGTTCATTGCATTTAAGCGGTTCGCACAAATCCCATGGTTCTCCGCTTGGTGAAACAGAAATCGCAGAATCTAAAAAGACTTTAGGCTTTAATCCTGATGAAAAGTTTTTTATTCCAGAATCTGCAAAGATTCGGTTTAAAAATACTCAAGAATTAGGAGAGTTGGCTAATAAAGAGTGGGAAAAAACTTTAGAAAAGAGCGACAAAAAAGACATTTTGAGAGAAATGCTAAATCCTAATTTTTCTAAGATTGAATACCCTATTTTTGATGAATCCAAAAGCATTGCAACGCGTTCTAGCAATGGAGAGATTTTGAATGCTATTGCAAAAGCGTTGTATGGGTTTGTCGGCGGGAGTGCGGATTTAGCGCCTTCTAACAATACAGAGCTAAAAGGTATGGGGGATTTTCCAAAAGGTAGAAATTTTCATTTTGGAATTAGAGAGCATGCAATGGGGGCAATTTCAAATGGTCTTGCAAATTATGGGCTATTTTTGCCATTTTGTGCAACTTTCTTTGTTTTTAGTGATTATCTCTCTCCAAGTGTCCGTGTAGCTTCATTGATGAAAAACAAAGTTTTTTATATTTGGACGCACGATAGTATCGGAGTTGGTGAAGATGGAGCGACACATCAACCAATAGAGCAATTGAGCCATTTTAGAGCAATGCCTAACTTAAATGTTTTTCGTCCAAGCGATGCTAATGAAAATGTAGCCTGTTGGCAAACTGCTTTTGAGATAGAAGGTCCTTGTGCGTTTGTGCTTAGTCGTCAGAATCTTCCTGTTTTATCGCCCATTGCCAAAGAGCAGGTTAAAAAAGGTGCTTATATCAAAAAGCCTTCCAAAAAAGAAGCGCAAGTTACACTTCTAGCAACCGGCAGTGAAGTGGCATTAGTCCTAAAAAGTGCAGAGAAGCTAGAAGAAAATGGCATTGATGTTCAAGTGGTTAGTGTGCCTTGTTATGATTTGTTTATCCAGCAAGATAGGAATTATAAAGATTCATTGCTTCAAGGTTTGGTAGTTGCTATTGAGGCAAGTAGGGGATTAGAGTGGTATGCTTTAGCTGATATTGTTGTAGGTATGCAAAATTTTGGTGCAAGTGGCAAAGGAGAAATGCTTTTTGAGCATTTTGGATTTAATGTAGCAAATATTGTTAAAATTGTTGAAGAAAATCTTTAAAGAGTGGAAAAACTTTATTTATTTTCAAATACAAGAGCAATCAAAGATTTTTTTGAGAGGAATTATAATGCCTCTTTTTTGCCAAATGCACAAAGTATTGGCGAATTTTTTGATAGCATTTTGAGGGTTGAAGCAAAAAGTAAAATCCCTCCATTTTTGCGTTATGTCTATCTTTATCAAGCCATTAAAGAAGTCAATCCTCAAAAATTTGGCGAATTTGCAAAAAACTTCTCGCAATTTTTGGTTAATTCTGATTTTTTCTTTAAATTTTATGATGAATTGTGTGCGGAATGTGTGCAGATAGAATCTCTTGAGCGACTAGATATTTACGCATTTTATGATGATCATTTGCAAGTATTAAAAAATATTTTTAAAACCTATCAAGATAAAATTGCACAAAATGGTTTTTTTGACAAATATTTTTTGGAAAATTATCAAATTACTTTTGAGCTTTTGTCGCAGTTTGATGAGATTGAAGTGCATTTGGAAGGTTTTTTGAGTCGTTTTGAAATGTATATTTTCAAAGAAATTTCCATGCAAAAGCCCATTGTTTTTAAAATTAGCATTAATGCTTTTAATCAAGAATATTATCAAAGAATCTTTGGGATAGAATTAGAAAATGGAGATTTTATACTGCATTTAAAAAAGGGTGATATCAAAAAAGATTCTTTTGAACCCACAAAAGCAATCAAATATGGCAAAATCAATTTATTAGAGTTTAGCGATAGAGTTTCAGAGGTGGGAGGGATTTTTAGTCAGATTGATTTGTGGTTGGAGCGGGGAATCCAGCCAGAGGAAATTTGCATTGTTTTGCCTAGTGAGGAGTTTAAAAACTATTTGGAGCTTTTTGATAGTGCGAGAAATTTTAATTTTGCTATGGGTAAAAAACTTCAAGAAACAGCATTATTTGTGAAGATTGAGGAGCATATAGAACAATTTAAGGACTTTGGAGAGTTTCAAAGTTTCATCATAGAATCACAGGAAATAACAAGGGAGGATAAAGAAGCCAAAAAGATTATTTTGCAGAATTTAGAGCATTTTTCTTATTCATTGAAGTATTTAGAATTTTTGCCAATAAAGGACAAAATTCATACATTTTTTATGATGTTAAAAAAGCTAAGTATAGATGATATTGGCGGTGGAAGAATCAGTGTGATAGGCATTTTGGAAACAAGAGGGATTGAGTTTTCTTATATTATTGTCCCAGAATTTAATGAAAATAATGTGCCAAAAGTGAATCAAAAAGATATTTTTCTTAATTCATTGATACGAGAAAAAGTTGGACTGCCCACCAAAAAAGATAGAGAGAATCTCCAAAAATATTATTATTCACGCCTTTTTGAGCATTCTTTGGAAGTGGGTGTAATGTTTTTGAATAATGACGAAGACAAGCCCTCTCGCTTTTTGCTAGATGATAAAATTTTTAGTGAAGCTAGATTCTATAAAGCTTCAAAAAAATATGGGGATTATTTTTTGAGTGGGAAAGCTTTGCAGTATAAAGAGAGGGAAATTGTAGCACCTTTGGAGCTTGGAATCATGAGTGCTTCAAAGCTGGAATGCTTATTGACTTGCGCGAGAAAATATTATTATCGCTATGTTTTGGGATATAAAGAAGAAAATTCAAATATGGGTGCTAATGTGGGTATGAAGCTCCATAAGATATTGCAAGAGGCTTATAGCAGTTATCAAACTCATCATAATTTTGCACAATTACAAGAGGAAGTTTATAGGGGATTGCAAGATTATGAGACTAAAAGAGAGTTTTTTGAATTGGAGCTTGCCAAAAGATATTTGCAGAAATTTTTTAAAACTGAGCAAGAGCATTTACAAGAAGGGTGGATTCCTGTGGAGTTTGAAAGGAAATTCTCATTTGGTGTATGTGGAGTCCCTTTTGAAGGCAGGATTGATAGGATTGACAAAAAGGGGCAAGATTTTTTTGTTTTGGATTATAAATATAAAAGAAATCTAAAAATAGGCGGCAAGAGAAGTATCGAAAATTCCAAAGATTTTCAACTTGTGCTTTATGCTATGGCAATCCAAGAAATCCATAGCAATGCAGAGGTAAAAGCTGGATTTTATGATATTTATGAAGCCAAAATCAAAGAAGAAAAGGCATTGATAGAAAAAAAAGAGAAGTTAGAAGAAAGACTAGAGTATTACAAAGGAATGCAAAAAGAATTTTCCTTTGAGCTTTGCAAGGAAAGAAGCCCTTGCAGTTTTTGTGAGTTTATTTACCTTTGTAAGCGTTATTGATGAGTTTGTAAGAGCGGATACAAAAGAGTAAAAATAAAGTGATAAGCAAAGTTTTGAAAACTAAGACGGATTGTTTGTGCATAGCATCAAATTTTAGAGTTTGTATGGATTCTTCTCCCATTTGTTGAGCTTGGAGGATATAAGGCGTATAATAAAGAGTAAATAACAAAATTAAAATCACACTAATAAAGCCAAGCAAAGGGGCTATTTTTTGGTGCGTGGTTTTGAAAATGATAACTTCATAGATGATGATAAAAACTGCTAGAATATTAAGCAATATGTTGAGTTTTATGAAAATCTGCGTCATTAACACGCCAGATTGAAAGAGTGTAATTTCTAAACCTTCAACGAAGCTAGCAGCACGAAAAATTACAGGAGCACTAAAAGCACTAGCAATAATAGCTCCCAAGGCTAAACCAATAAGCAATAAATAAACCATAAAAGCAAAAGAATAAAAGTGAGGATTACGCATATTTGTCCTTGAAGTTTTTGAGATTTGAAATTATACCAAAAATTTAAAATAATAACAAAACTCACAATTATCTAAAACAATTTGGAATCAATGATTAAATGGAAATTTGATGCAAAATAAATGACGCAAAAAGGCACTGTATTTGTAAATCTAGGGGCTTACAAGTAAAGAATAAGAAGTTTGCTCTAATATTTCTCTTTGGAGTTGAAAGCCTTTAGTTGCATAACCTAGAGTATTTGCCACTTCTTGTAATTCTTTGAAGCTTAACATATCGGTTTTTTGATTTAAAAAAGCAAGTATATCTTGTTCGCTATATTGTCTAAATTCAAAGAGATTAAGTAAAGTAGCTAAAGCAGAAGCCCCACAAGATTCCTCATATTGCTGCCTTATAACATTTTGATTGTGGAATTCTTGTAGAGATTTAACGCTAAAAGCAAAAGCAAAGTTTGTTATAAAAACAAGCAAAAAAATGCGCAATAAAAGCATTTTTTGCATTATGCTTTTGCTTCCATTGTAGGAAATTCTTTTATCTCCAATACTTTTTGTAAAAACCAATCAATGAAATTTTCTTTTACTTTTTTGCTTGTTTCTTGAAAGGTAGAATCTTGCAAAATAGAGGGACTTTCTAGCCAAGAGTTTGGAAGTCCTGCTAAGTATTTACCATATTCTCCAAGTTGGCTATTTTCGGATTTGGCATAAGCTTCCCCATAATTTACCAAAGAGAACAACATAATAACACCCTCTAAAGCAATTTTTTCTTCCCCATTTTCCATAAAAGTATAATCCTCTACAAGAGCAATATTGCCCCTTAAACTATCTATAAAACCTTCATTGTCTTTAAAAATATTCAATAATTCCTCTTTTGTATAGTTATCTTTGATGTCTATAAATTTTTCCAATGAATCGAAAGCGTTTTTTAATCCACCTCCTAAATCTACACTATCAAAGTAGTTTGAAAAGTAATCATTTCCATCGCTATGATGTTCGTAAAATGAGAGCGTAAGGTAGTTTTTGATAGCTTGTAGGGAATTACTATGAAATTTTAAATCCTCTGGCAATCCTGATTCTTTTAAAAACTCATTTCCCATAAAACCATAGTTATCAAGGGGGTATTTTTCAAAAGTTTTGTTGGAATTTGTTACTGAATTTGCTTTTGCATTTTTAAAATCCTCTTGATTAAAAGCTGTATCTTTAGAATTTTTGTTAATTGCACCAATAGTGCAATAATTCAAAGAATCTAAAAAATTTTCTAATATGGAGGATTGAAAATCGTCGTGGTTATCGTTGATTATGTTATCTAAATCCTGCTTAGAGACTTCTTGAAAGGCTTTGCTAGAATTATATTCAATATTTTGAGTATCTTGCCTTGTGGATTGCGTAAATGGGGTATTTGTGTTTTGATTAGAAGTTTTGTCTATGAGGCTTGAGATTTCTTTAGAATAGTTGCAATAAATATTTAAATAATTAGAATAAGAAGAATTAGATATGCTAGTCATTTGCCTACCTTTTCTAAAAATTATAAAAAAATTAAGAAAAAGTAAGCAAAAGGTGTTCCATTATCTAATGATTAATGCTAAATTAATTATTTTTTGATAGTTTTTAGATTTATCAAAGTAACCTAAAATATTAATAAAGCATATTCAAGATTTTATCCACTCATCACTTGCAAAATAATTTTTATTTTTAAATTTGGTTATTGTTTTGATTGACTGATTTTATTTTTTGGATTTTTTATGATGCTATTAGAAAATAATATTTCTCTTGGGTTTAATTCTTTTGTGAAATTTCAAGGGCATTTGTATGACATTTGTGTGGGATTATTAGAGTTTGCTTCACTAGGAAATATCAAGGGCAATATAATTCCTGAATTTTTTGCCAAACTTGCAACCAATGGAATCCCTCAACAACTCTTCCAACAAGCCCTCAATTATAATCTTGCTATGAATCGTCCTTATACAAGGAGAGAGGGTGCAAAAGGGGCAATGGATAGGGGAGTAGAATTATTTAATTTTGCTATGCCTGTGCCTTTGGGTAAAGGGGCAAATGCTTTGGTTAATTCAATAGAGCAAGATAAAAATAGAAGAAGTAAAATTTATAATGAAAGAAGCAGTTTAGAATCATTACTTAGCACATTGCTTGTTAATACAAAATCCTATAATATCAATGAGTTAAGGAAAAAATTAAAGCAGGAGGACTAATAGGCTTCTTGCCCACATTCTTGTAGAACTTCTTTTTCTAATTTCTCTTTTTGTTATTCAAAATTTTTTTCTATTATAACATATTTTAAAGAAAAAAGGCAGGGTAGTTTTTGGTTTTTTAATGTGTAAAAATTCAAAATATTTTTTAGGATTCCTAAAAAATTGGATTTTGAAATTACAATTAGGAGCGCAAAAATGGCGATTTCAACTACAACCTTTCAAGCACCTGCTACAAGTAGGGAGGGCTTAGTCCCATCGGTGTATGATGGAATAGTTCAAGTAGGGGCGTATGATACACCGATTTTATCAATGATTGGGACTGAGAGCGTAACAAATATTTCACACTCTTGGCATATTGATAAACTAAGAGAACCAAAAAATAAACCACAAGCGGAACTTTATGAGTTTAGCAAAGATACCGATAAATCTACAGTGCAAAAAAATACTAATGCGGTGCAACACCACATTAATCAATATGAAGTAACTAATACACAACAAGCGGTTAAGACTTATGGGAATGTAGATAAGATTGAGTATAAAAGAGGTAAAACTGCAAAAGAACACGCATTAGATATTGAGTATTCATTCTTTGGACTAGGGCATAATGCAGACCCTAAAGTGAGTGTATGGACTGCACCACACGCAAGAACAAGCGATACTGACCCGGGCATTTCTGCTGGTATCTTTCACTTTTTAGCCAAAGGGGAAACTACTTTTAAAAATGGCAGGAGAGGGAATGTTTTTGCTGTTGATGATAAGCAAAATTGGACTGGTAATGCTGGGCAATTAACTTGGCGAAAACTTATGGAATATTTGCAGGTGATTTATGATAATGGCGAAACACCTAAAAAGATTCTTGTAGGGGCAGAAACCAAAACTAAGATTGAGGAGCTTTTTTCTAAGCAATGGGATAGGAGGATTATTCGTGATGGAGATACACTAAATCCTTTAATTTCAAAAATTGCTACGGATTTTGGGGTGGTGGAATTGCAATTACACCGCTATTTATCTAAGTTACACAAAATGGAGGGCGTGCTGATTGCTGGGAATTTTGAGTATATGAAAAATGGTTTGCTTATCCCAACTAATCATTATGAATACGAAACAAACCGCACTTCTAAAGGCTGGGCGTTTGAAACTGAATCAACTTTGATTGTTAAGAATGCTGATGCCTTTGTTGCAGTGGTAGGGATTGATGTATCCGAAAACACCAATAATGCAGGGGCAGGGCAACCTTAATGACTTTAGGGGAGTTTTCTAAGCAATTAAAGACTTTGCTACTAGGAGAGAGTAAGGGCAAAGACGATATGGAAGTGATTAGGCTTAATATCTCTTTGGCTCTTAGGGATATAGCTATGCAAGTAGTGCCTGTGGTGCTTTTAACCAAAGACTATAAACGCTATCCGATTCTTAGGCAAATTGATAGATTGCATTATATTAGAGAACCAATTACCCCGCAAAATGAAAATGATGAGATACTCATTGATACTTCTTTGGAATTAGCACTACTTTTTAAGGTGGCTTCAAGCATTGTGATTGTGGATAGGAGAAAGTATTATGAGCAGAAATATCAAGAGGAATTAGGGAAACATAGGTTTGCTACTTATGAGGCATTAAGTAGAAGTGATGAGGACGAATCACTATGGATAGGGTATTACTAAATGGAATATATTGCAAAAGAGGGAAGTAGATTTCATAATTACTCCGCTAATGAGATACGAAAAAAGCAAGAAAAAGCAGGGGTATTAGAATACTACACACTAAAGGAATCCCACACTCAAATTGAAGTAGTTTGGGAAAATAGTTTTATTGCAAAGCTAGATAAGTATTTAGTTAATCCTATTGCATTAAATAAAAGCGAACAAAGAGCGATTAAGGAGTGGCTAGACCATCAAGACAAATATTATAACAAGAAGTTTGGTAGCACCGAGCATTTTGAAAATATTAATGAAAGCTTGGATTTATTGTTTTGTGAAACCACAAAAGAATTAATTCAAGAGGGAGTGAAATAATGGCAAATGTCAATACATTTAGAGAATTGGTTGCTAGTGTATTAAATGCTTATGGAGATTTTGAAAGCAATTTGGCAGAAGCTACAAAGCTTTCAAGTGCAATACAAAGCCTTTATAATACTTTTTCTAGCGAGTTAAACAAATACAAAACTACTTTGGAAGAAGCAATTAGCAGTGCTTTATTGATTGAGGAAAATAAAGCAGAACTAGAATCTAAATATAACCAAACAAAAGCCATTATAGATAAATTAGAGCAAATTAGTAATGAGTTAGAAAGCCTAGATATAGAAAGCCTAATAAGAAGTATTTTAAATAAGGATTTAAATACACAAGAGAGCTTTGCAAAAATCTTAGAATCTTTAATCCTTACACCAAAATACCAAGAAATATTGAGTGAAGTTTTAAAAACTAGCACTGAAGCTAAAGAGAAAGTAACGCTTTATTTGGAACGCATTGTTGAAGTTGGGGTTAGAATTAAAAGCGATATTGCTGGTTTTAAAGAAACAATAGAGCTAAAAGCACAAGAAGCACAAGAGGCTTTAGCCCAAAATATCCAAACTATCACAAATATTAAAGAGGAAGCTAAAGTTAGCTTTGATGAAAGTCTAAAAGCAGAGAAACTAGAACTAGAAAATCTTTTTAATGCTCAAGAACAAAAGCTTGAGCAAAAACAAGTTGCCTTTGAAACAATCCACAAAGGAATAGAAACTACCCTAGATAAAATCAATGAAGCAAAAGATTTTATTGCAGATAAAGGGTTGCCCTTTAAGGTAATGGTATTCCAAGCTTTTGGGTTTGTAAATAACGCCCAAAGTATAGCTTTTTTGTATGAAAATAAAATGCTTAATGCAAAGAGCTATTACAACCACAAACAAAGCGAAGCAATGAATGCTTTAATCAGAACCGATTTAGAAACTATCAAAACGCTAAAAGAAGATATTGCACTAAAACATAGGGGGATTTTGTTTTTATCTCTTAAAAAAAGGAGTTGTTTATGATTAGAAATGCTGGTGGGGTTAGCCCTTTTGTGAATGTTTTTGCCTTTAGTTGCGAGGCTAATGTATATGTTACACCAACCACGCCTAACTCTAAAGTAAAAATTAGTGTCTTAGATAGCACCGATAAAGAGCTTTATATTGTTGCAGATAGGGAGCTTTTGTTTTTGGGAGGAATCTATTTGAATGCTAACCAAAAATTAAAAGTAGAAATCAATGGTGGAGGAAGTGTATTTGTTAGCTACTTAGAAGAAAATACAAGTTTAATAGGGGGAGTGAGTGTAACAAAGCAAAGTTATATTGGAGATAATCAAACCACAGAGTTTGCTTTGCCTAGTGGAGTAGATACGCAGGATAAAGCATTGATTAATGTTTTTGTAGAGGGAATGAAATGTGAGGATTATTCCTTGCAAGATTCTAAAGTAGTTTTTGGAATAGCACCTTTTAGCAATTCCGATATTGAAATTCTAGCCATTATCCCACAAGGAGTTTGAGTAATGATATTTAGAAGCCTAAATGATGAACGATTGAAATTGCAACATTATCCGCTAGAAGTGATAGAAAATGTAAATACAGAAGTAATAGGAGTGGTAGGAACACCATTTATTTTAAAAGAGGAGGAAGCTTTTGTAGTGCTATTAGAAAAGATAGAAACTCCAACTATTTTGCGTGAATTGATTAATCACAAAAAAGCTTTAGTTATTAACGATGGAAAAGGAATCAAATGAGCCTTACACAACTCTATACACAAAAAGCACAATTAGAAAAAGAGATTGAGAAATTAGAGCAAGATAAGAGTTATAATGAAAAAATTGGAG
>JFBN01011940.1_pt1 | contig 14280 bp, 11 predicted proteins | sample 768741 | NCBI WGS metagenome assembly JFBN01 (sample SAMN01983846, study PRJNA193217) | chicken gut metagenome | biome: terrestrial biome; isolation source: ceca of Broiler chicken | host: Gallus gallus | place: United Kingdom: England | collected 2010-09-07
CGGCCGGGGCCGTCGTGCTCGCGACGGGCGGCTTCGGCGGGCTCTTCTCGCGCACGCTCACCATGCCCGACGTCATGGGCACCTCGGCCGCGGTGGCGCTGCGCCATGGCGCGCGGCTCGTGAACGTGGAGTTCATCCAGATCATGCCGGGGCTCGTAGAGCCCGTGGGCGGCGTCGTCTTCAACGAGCGGACCTTCCGCTACGCACGGGTCGAGGGCGTGGACGGACCGGAGGCGGGCGCCCTTCTCGACGAGCGCGGGGGCCACGGGCCCTTCTCGTCGAGCCTGCCAGATCGGGCGGTCGACCTGGCCGTCTCCGCCGCGGGCCCGCGCGGGGCCGCGGTGACCTACGACCTCCCGGAACGCCTGCCCGAGTTCATGCAGACGTACTTCGACTGGTTCGAGGGCGCGTTTGGGAGGAGTCCCGCCGAGGGCGTGCGAATCGCGCCGTACGCGCACGCCTCCAACGGCGGCATCCTCGTCGACGAGCTCGGCTCCACCGGCGTGCCTGGGCTCTTTGCGTGCGGCGAGGCCACGGGCGGGATGCACGGGGCAGACCGCATCGGCGGGCTCTCGAGCGCAAACGCCCTGGTCTTTGGCCACGCCGCCGGGCGCGCCGCCGCCGACTGCGCAGCCTCCGTCGCAGCTCCCAACGGTGCGACGGGGCGGCCCCCTCATGCCAGCCCGGACCTGGGCGACCTGAGGCGCGCCATGGACAGGTTCTGCCTGATCGGGCGCACGGACGAGGGGCTGCGCCAGATGGGCCGCATCCTCGACGAGCTGGACGAGAAGAACGCGCAGGCCGGGTCAGTCCACGCCGCAAACGCGATCCTCTCCGCTCGGGCGCTCGTCACCGCGATGCTGGCCCGCACGGAAAGCCGCGGCGCCCACTTTCGCGCGGACTTTCCCCAGGAGGACCCCGCCCAGGCGCGCCCGCTCGTCGTCTCGCTCGACGAAGGCGGACGCCCCGTGGCCGCTACGCCGTCGGCGTGAGCACGAACTCGCGGACCTCCTCCACCGCAGCCTCAAGGTCCTCGACCACGCCCTCGCTCGCCGCGTCGGAGAACTCCCACGTGAACCCGTAGGCCTCGCCGCTCGATGTTGTGAAGCCCCACTCGGAGCGCTCCCCCAGTCCATGGTCGCCAAAGACGCGCTGGAAGAAGCCGCTCGTTGCCACCGCGTAGGCAACGCCCCCGGTGGAGAAGCCCCCGTAGTAGTGCAGAACAAGTGGCACGCGATAGCGCTCCGGGAGGCGCGTCACCGCCGTGAACACGCGGACGTGCCCCTCGCTCGGCATCTGCAGCTGGTTTGCGTAGGCCTCGATGTCCTCCACGCGCCGCCATGGACGCCTAAAGAGCGAGCGGCACTCGTTCACGGTCACACGCACGAGCCAGTTGCGCAGGTACGCGTCGGTCTCAAAGCTCTTCTCGCCTGCGTTTCTTGGGCCCTCACCTTGGATACGCGGCAGGAGGCGGGATTGTTTCAAGCTTTCTTGGCGGCTGCCGATTCTGGCGAGAAGAGCGTTCTTCTCGCCGTGCCGTCAGCCCGAGCCAAGCGAGAAGAGCGCCGCTAGAAGTCCAGCCGCACGGGGATGCCCTGGCTGGCCATGTACTCCTTGACCTCGCGGATCGTGTAGGTGCCAAAGTGGAAGACGCTCGCGGCGAGAACCGCGTCGGCCTCGCCCTCGACGATGCCCTCGGCAAAGTGCTCGAGCGTGCCGACGCCGCCCGACGCGATCACGGGGATGGGCACGGTACGCGCCACCGCGCGGGTGAGCGCCAGGTCGAAGCCGTCCCTGGTGCCGTCGCGGTCCATGCTCGTGAGCAGGATCTCCCCCGCCCCGCGCCGGGCCGCCTCCTCGGCCCACGCGACCGCGTCGATGCCCGTGGCCTGCCGGCCCCCCGCCAGGTAGACCTCCCACTTGTCGCCCGCGCCGGGCACGCGCTTGGCGTCGATGGCGCAGATCACGGCCTGGGAGCCAAAGGCCGTCGCCGCGGCCGTGATGAGCTCGGGGCTGCGCACCGCGGCGGAGTTCACGGACACCTTGTCCGAGCCCGCCGCGATCATCTGCCGGCAGCCCGCCACGTCGCGAAAGCCGCCGCCCACCGTGAAGGGGATGCGCAGCTCGGCCGCCGCGCGCGCGGCGAGGTCGATCGTGGTGGCGCGGTCGTCCGAGGTGGCCGTGATGTCGAGGAACACCACCTCGTCGGCACCCTCCTTGTCGTAGCGGCGCGCGAGCTCCACCGGGTCGCCGGCGTCGCGCAGGTCCACGAAGTTGACGCCCTTCACCACGCGGCCGTCCTTCACGTCCAGGCAGGGTATGACGCGCTTGGTAAGCATGGTCCCTCCTCCGTTGCTCGTCGTGGTTCTCCCAGGCTCGGCGCTCGCCTCGCTCGCTCACTTCGTGACTCGCCTGGCGAGAACCACGACGAGCCCCCACTCGCTAAATGTAGGAAGAACTATCGTAGCTGCCGACGCGCCGAAAAACGATACGACGGCATTATGGGTAGCGGGCAATTAACACGCTCACGCGCAGGCCACAAGCGCCTCCTCCAGCGAGAAGGACCCCATCAGCGCAGCACGGTCAGTCTTGGCTAGATGAGCGTCGAGATGGCTCTCATGATGATGTCAACGTCTTTGTTCTCGAGCTCACGAATCACGTGAAGATAGGTCTCCTGCGTCGTGTTCATGCTCGCATGCCCCAGCCTCTTGGAGACGCTCGCAATCGAAACGCCCGCAAACAAGAGCAAAGAGGCGTGCGTGTGGCGCAATCCGTGTATCGATATCACCGGCACCCCTACGCTTCTGCAGTGCCGAGCCAGCACGCCATTTGCTGTCGAGTTGTACACTTTGCCCCTCACAAAGAGCGGCTCATCAGGCGGCAGCCCCTTGAGAAGTGACGAGAGCTGCATGGCAAGCTGCCAATCAAGCTGGACTTTCCGCACCGAGGAGGCGTTCTTGGTGGGAACGAAGCCACCGCCGTTCTTGTAGTCCCAGGTCTTGTTCACCTCGAGCGTCTGCCGCGCAAGGTCGAAGTCCAGCGGCGTGAGACCAAGCGCCTCGGAGAAGCGAAGGCCCGTCTTTGCCACCAGAAGGATAAGCCAGTCCCAGCTCGGCGTCTCCCCAAGATCGAGGTTCTCCAAAATCGAATGGAGCTCGAACTGGTTGAGATACTTTACCTTCTTCTGGCGGGGACTCTTGCCTTTGATGATGACCTTTCTTGTTGGATCTCGGTCAATGAGCCCTTCGTCAACTGCATCGAGCACGGCACCCTTTATTTGGTGATGAAAGTCCATCGTTGTCTGGCGCTCGTGCTCCTCGGCATATCCGTTGATGAGCCGCTGGTACTCAATTCTATCGAGGTCACGCAGCCTCAGAGCTGGCACAAGCCGCCTGAGCCAGCTCAGGGTTAGCTCGTACTTGCGCATGGTCACGCTTCTGATTGCCCCCGCCTTGTACACCCTCACCCACTGAGCGTAGTAGTCACAAAACAGCGTGTCGCCATTGGTCACTTTGGCCATGTTTTCCTCCTTCTTTGAGCAGGCGGCCACGCTGATGGGGATGATCGGAACAACGGTTACTCCACGTCGACGCCCCCGTCGAGGACGAAGCGCTTGAGCAGGTTCGCCGCCATGAGGTTGACCTTGAAGAGAGGGAGGTTCTTCCCCTCCCTTTCCTCAAGGTAGGCGCGAGCCCGGGAACCGTCGATCGAATCCTTGAGCCGGTCGAAGCGACCATACTCGTTGAGGTTATCCTCCGTGAGGTCTGCGGCACACATCTCGACGAGAAGAGCCCTGTCGCAGCCGAGGGCCTCGCAGATGCGGTCAAACTGGCCGTCCTTGGCACGCCTCGCGTAGGAGGTGATGTAGTCCCGAAGCGTCTTGCCCTCCTCAGGTACCACGTCACCGCGCTCGACGTCATGGAGAAAGACCTCGGCGTAGCGCTGCTCCTCCTGCGTGAGGGTCGCAAAGGAGCGATGAAGCTCGGCTGCGGCGCGGTCGAGCGCCTCATCCCCGCTGCCAAGTGCCTTGAGCCACTTGGTGAAATTGGCGTTCATGTAGTCAACGTCGATGTGGCCCGTGTCAATCTCGGTTATATGGCTGTCGAGGTCATAGGGGGCAGACGGCTCGGAACCTCCCACAAGGCCCCCGGCAAACAGCTCCTTGTAGCGCTGCACGAGGGTCAGATACGTCCGCTCGTCGATAGTGGGCTGGACAAAGACTGCGTCGCCGTCGCCGTCCTCCACCTGATATGTATCCTGCTCCCATGAGAAGCCCTGAACCTTGGCGGCCTCCAGAAAGCCGTTGAGCTCGACGAAGTCCTTGGCGAACTTACGGCGCGCCTCCACAGAGCCCGGGAGCCGCGAAAAGTCGGGGACGCCCGACGCCTTGAAGACCATCTCAATCTCAGTCAAACGCGCGTCCATGAGGGCGATGTTCTCGGGGAGCTTGCAGACAAACAGGTCAAGAGGACGGTCACCCGAGTAGAGCTTCACTGCTGCCTCTATGAAGCCCCTCATGGTGTGGGGCTTGCGGTAGTAGCGAATTACGCCAAAGGGCTTGTCGTGCCCAAAGATGCGGTTGGTGCGGCTGAACGCTTGGATGACGTTCTCATAGTCGATGACCTTGTCGAGGTAGAGCGTGTTTACCCACTTGGAGTCAAAGCCCGTGAGCATCTGGTCCACAACGATAAGCAGGTCAATACGCTCCTCGCGCCGTATGTCAACGCTCACGTATGGCTTTTTGTGCGCAAGGCGGGCCGAGATATCCTTCTTCATGCTCGGCCACGTGGGAACGGTGAACTCCTGCCCGTAGGCGGCGTTGTAATCGCCCACAATCTCCTTGAGGGCGTCCTCTTTGACCGTGGCACCACCATTGTTGTCGATGCTCGGATCAAAGAGCGCCGTCACCCTGAGCTGAGGGGCACGTCGCTTGAAGATGCGATAGTAGCTGATGGCTTCAGGAATCGAGCTCGTGGCAAGAATCGCATGGAACTTGTTGCCGCGACTGAGCACCGGGAACTGCTCGATGACGTCATCGACGACCGCGTCCTCGTGAGGCGTTCCCACGCCGTACTGCGCATTGGAGAGGAAATCCTCTATTCCCCTAATGCGCTCCCCCGCCGGAGTGACCATCGGGCCCATGGGAACCTTCGAGGAGTCCATGTAATGGTAGAAGACCTCGGCCTTTCTTGGGTCACCCACCGCCTCTATTACGTTGTTCGCCTTGGCGCGCTCGAGGGCCACAGCCTCGCGCACGTCGTGGTCACGGTAGGTGGCGACCATGTACGAGTCAAAGCCCAGGACATTCCCGTCACGAATGCCGTCGGCGATGCTGTAGCGGTGAATGCAGTCACCGAAGATCATGGCTGTAGTCGAGCCCTTCTTCTGGTTCTCATCGAGGATGGGTGTCCCGGTGAACCCGAAGTAGAGGGCGTTCGGGAACGAACGGCGTATGTCCTGCAGCATGTCTCCAAAGGTGGAGCGGTGACACTCGTCGATTACGAACACGATTCTCCGCGCGGCAAGGCGGTCGACCTCCTCCTGGGTCATTCCACCCTCTCCCGCCCTGATATTGCTCATCTTCTGAATAGAGGTGACGATGAGCGTGTTTTTTGGGTCGGGGCTCTCGAGCTTCTCCTTAAGAACGCCTGTGTTCTCCGTTCCCTGGACGTCGTCCGCATCGTCGGCAAACGAGCGATACTCCAGGAGCGACTGCGTGCCCAGCTCGATGCGGTCCATGAGAAAGACCACCTTGTCGGCGTCTTTTGAGTCGGCGATGAGCTGGGCGGATTTGAAGCTCGTCATGGTCTTGCCCGACCCGGTGGTGTGCCACACGTAACCTCCCGGCCTGCCGGGACGGCCTGCAGGCACCGGCTCGTCCCAGTCGCACCTGCGCACCCTGTCCGAGATTCCGCTTGCGGCATAGTATTGATAGCTGCGCAGCACCTTGAGGCACCCATCCGAGCTGTCGGCAACCGTATAGAAGCCAATGAGCTGGTGCGCCATGGGAATGGAGAGCAGCGACGAGGCAAACCGCTTCCACTCGTCCGTGCCGGGATGCCCACCCGCGCAGATCGGCTCGTTGTTGAAGTCGGCCCAGTGAAAGCGGAAGCTCGGGCTAAAGACCCCCAGCCCGGGGTTGGCAAAGTACACTGCGTCGTCAGGACTCATTGCCACGAAGATCTGCACGAGCCGGAATATGCCCGTAAAGACGCCCTCATGCGCGTATTTCTCTATCTGGTTACACGCTTGGCTTACGGGAACGCCACTGCCCTTGAGTTCGATGTGGATGACGGGCATGCCGTTGATAAGCAGGCAGAGGTCGCCCCGGCGGTTACCGAGCATCTTGTCCCGGGCTCGATAGACGGGCTGCTGCGCAATCTGATAGCTGCTGCTGCCAGCGGCAATCTCCTTGCGGTCGTATATCTTAAGACTGACCTCCTTGCCCAGGTGGGCAGTGTCATCGGGGTTGTCTCGCTTGACGCTAACGGTCTTACCGTTGATAAACGAGTTGAGGGCAATGGGGGTCTTGAGCGTCTCGACCTGCTCTATCACCTGTGCCATTTCTGTCTTGGTGAGCGGACAGCCGTTGAGACGGTCGATGCCCGAGTTGTTGCGAAAGAGGATGTCCGCCCAGTTCTGGACGAGCTGCTCCTCGGTTGGGTAGCGCAGGATACCGTCCCTCCATCCGTGCTGCTTGAGCACGCCGACGAGAGCCTCCTCAAACTTTGCTTCGCTCTCAAAGACCATGTTCAGAGCCCCCTTCGCACCAACCCCACTAGAGCCCCCCCGAAAGCCAGGGGGCGCAGAGCAATGCCAACTCGCACCTCGTCTATAGAATACGGCTCGTAGCACATATGGGCGAGAAGTACCTTGGACAGAGCAGCATAATCCGAATCAAACAAAACGGACGTGGTCTCCCAGGGCACACCGGAGCTGACTTGGCAATTCACACTCCCGTCTCTAAGTAAATTATGAAATCAGATAAGAAGAATACGACACTCTGACGCTAAATGAACAAGGGAGAGGCGCCGTTTTGTCCTCTCTGGTGCTTACGCTGATGAAGGGTGATGAGGTTGTCGAGACACGATAAGATTGAGCCAATTCGCTCCTGCTCAAGCAATCTAGGCACAAGAATTGACTCGTTCATGAGGTCGTCTACTACAAGCTCGTTCATCATGGTGCCACTTTTTGTGGCGTTCACGAGGATGGGACGCATCGTTCGCTCATACGGGATGTAGTACTTCCAGAACGAGTAGCGCTGCTCAACAATTGGTCGAAGGCAGGTGAACCGAGGCGACATGAGCCCATTATCTGCATCGTTGAGGACAAATCGTCCGTAGGCGTGCTCCTTGTTGGTGTGCCCCTCGAAGGCAATATCGCCCACTCTAATGACCTTATAGATGTCCAGCGAGTCATCCGACGCACCATTGCCACCGCTGAAGGTCATGGTTGCGATAGAAAGCGTGCGGTCATAGCCGAACTCGCGGTTGACGTTTCGCTCGTTGTTCAGCCGATAGAGTTCCGAGAGCTTACGCTGTTCCCAAGCAGGAGCATTGGGCAAAGCGTCTGACTGTACCTTCCGCTTGGGAACAGCGTAAGCTGGGGGATGAATTTGCCTTCCTGCGCAATAACACCCTCTCGCGGGCTGATCTGAGTGACTCCGAAGGCTCAGCGTTCGACGTCCACTACGGCGACATTCTCGTTAGGTTCGGCTCTGTCTTGGACCTCAACAGGGAGACTCTTCCTCGTGTCACCGACAACGGCGTCGCAGCAATGCCGAGTTGCGATAAGCTCCGGGATGGTGACATCGTCATCGCGGATACGGCAGAGGATTTGAGTGCCGGCAAGTGCTCTGAGCTGCAGGGAGTGGGCAGGTCGACGGTCTTCTCCGGCTTGCACACGATGCCTCTCAGGCCCCTGCGCGAATACGCTCCCCACTATCTCGGGCACTACCTGAACGCCCCCGCTTTCCGAAGGCAGTTATCGCCTCTCATGCAGGGAATCAAGGTCATATCCGTGTCGCGCGCGGTGATGTCAGGGGCGGTCATGAGCGTACCGTCGGTTGAGGAGCAGGACAAGATCGCGGGGCTGCTTACTTCCCTTGACAACCTCATCACCCTTCATCAGCGTAAGTAAACAACTCAGCTATTTGTGTCCTCATGGAGCGTAAACGGCATAAAGGGGTGGCATCATCAACGATCATGCAGGTGATTGGCCGCGACCAGCTCTTGATTGATGGGCACCAATGGATCGCACGGTGTCACAATTCTTGAAAACATGCTGATAAGCAAGGAGTAATCTCTGTCCTCGGCAGCAAGACGACTCGCCTCGTCATTCTCCTCGCCAGAAGCGAGCCGCCAGTCCAGGTCATATCCGGCATCGTGACAGAGCAACGTCCAGAATACGCGCTGCGTCCTGCCGTTGCCCTCCCTAAAGGGATGGACAAAGTTATAGTTGTCGTAGTGATATGCGAGGCGCTCGACGAAACTGGACAGCCCAAGTCCCTTGAGCATGTTGTCCTTAATAAGCTCAGAGCGTGACCACTCTATTCCCATGGCAATGTTGGTTGATGGTAAAAAGAACTCAGCACCATCCACATTCTTGCGAATCTCGACCGTACGGATACGACCCGCCCACTCGTAGATATCCTGGAACAGCGCATGGTGAATGTGACAAAAATCGTCCAGTGTTCCACTAGGGTGAAAATCCCCATGCTCGATTAACTCGCCCATACGAAGAGATGCAAGTTCCCCCTCCGCTCGGGCGAGATCGTCATAAGTTCTCGCTCCGACAAGATTTCTCAGAACACCAGTGGCGGGATCGATGTAAGGGTCAACAAACTTATCCGGCATGAGCTGGCTCCCGGCAGTTGGCTGCCCAACGGCGCTTCGTCCTTTTCATTAGGTCTTCGATGGATATGTCACCCCTGACGTATTCGTCAGCGTCCTCACGAAACTCCTCAGAGACGTATGAGCCCTCCATCTCGCCCGAATGAATGGCTTCTTCCATAAGTCGCTTGCGGTCCACGGTCGCAACCTCCTTAATCCCTCTATACAAACATACCCTCCAGAAGGGATTTCTTGACATTATTTAGAAGATCGAGCTTACGCTGATGAAGGGTGATGAGGCTGTCGAGACGCTGGAAGAGGGCACCAATCCAACGCTGCTCAATGCTCGAAATGGAGAGCGTGAGCTTAGTTTCAAAGAAGTCAGACGGCGTGATATTGAGTAGGCCATGGTTCCTTGCACCTTCGGCGGCAATCAGCTGAACCTCGTGGTGCCATCGGTCGGTTTCGTAGTACGTTACAAGGAAGTCGGGATCCGCACTGTCGAGCCCGAAGCAAATGTATAGGGTCGACAAGCAGCCCTTTTCATAATCGGTTAAGCGCTTAACGGCACCCCAGGGACTATCTCCTGAGGTGCTCTTGTTGTAAGCGAATTCACCCTTCTGAAGGAGGTAATATCCGCTCATGTCATGGCTTGCCACCTGGCTGTTGAAGTAGGCCCTTTGATCGACGAGACCATACTGAGCAGAGATGGTCAGAGGCAAATCAGACTCGCTATTTTCGTTTTTACGGGTGATGCGATGAGTCAGCTCCCCCAGCTTACGTTGTTCCCAAGGATCAGTGAATCCCTTGAAGCGAATCTCGGGGGCACTTTCCCCGGTCTTGGGAAACATCTTGTCAAGCAAGGCCTTTTTCAGCTGAGCGAGCTTGTCATACTTACGCTGATGAAGGGTGATGAGCTCGTCGAGGCACAAGAAGAGAGCGCCTATGACCTTTTGCTCCGGGAGGGAAGGGGTCGGAATCACCGTGCGCTTAATCCCTTGGAAGTCGATGCTTTCGACCGTTGTCCCCGTCTTGCCACATCTCCGGAGAATGCCGGTGCCGTGCGCGATGAGGAACTGCAACAACCAGTCGCCTGAAAGGGAATCGTAGGGCAGAATGACTCGAATATCCTGATTGACAGTCGCCTGTTTTCGCAGCTCAGCGACGGGGAGTGTATGTCGCAATATTCCGCTCCTCGTGACCATGACGAGCGCTCCTGCCGGGAACAAGGTGAGCTCCGACGCACCCTTCTCCGTAATCATTGTGGTGGTGCTTTCCAAGTAATTGCTCTTGACGTCCTGGGATGTCACCCACGGGACGTCGCCATCCTCGTAGTTCCGCTTATCGGCCATCGAGGGCGTGTGGCCGCCACCAAAAGATGCCAGCTCCCCCAGCTTACGCTGTTCCCAAGGGTCAGTGAACCCCTTGAATCGTATTCTGGGCGCCATAGGCTTCTCGGCCATGCTACTCACCGCCCAGAAGGCTCAAGAGCTCATTGATGCCGGCCATGTCATACTCGTTGCCGGTAAGCTGCCCCAGCATCTGAGCAAGCTCCTTCTCGGCCTCGTCAATCTGTTCGCAGACATCAGAGTAGGTCGTCTCGTATTTCTCATTGAGGGCCTTTGCCTTGGCAATAAACCCGTCCACAGCGGCACGCGGCAGCGCACGCAGGCCCTCCATGAGCGGCGCAATCCACTTGGCATCAAGCAGGTCACGGCATTGCTCGTCACTTAGGGACTCAATGGTTTCCTTGGTTCTGGACTCAAGCTCTACCCGGGAGGCCTTTATCTGTTTCTTTGTCCTCTTCTGCTCGTCCAAGAGAGCCTTCGCCTTCACCAGGGCACGGTCGAAGTCGGATTCGGGACTCTTGCCAATTGCCTTGACGGCACGACTGAGCTCGGCCCCCACAAAGGCACCACCGTCCTCGCTCACGGCATCAGACGAACCCTTCTCTTCCTCGTCCATGTTCTCAAGAAGCTCAGAGAGCTCCTGGTCAATCTGGGAGACGCGCGTCTCAAGCTCTGAGATGGCACTGAGCTCAGGCTTCAGCATGCGTCCCTGAACGAGGTCGAAGGGCAGCACGTGACCAGTCCAGCCATCCTGAACCTCAACATCTTCACCGCGCGTCTTTTTTATGACCATGCGCGGATCGACCCTGCGGACCGCACCGAGCCCCTCTGTCTGAATCATTTCTAGGTCAATGGCAATGCCCTGCCATGCGTCATCGAGGACCTGGTAGGCGTCGTAGGGGTCAATGAGGGGCAGTCCCTCGAGCGCGCGCTCGATCCTTGCGCTTACGGCGCCCTCCTCTGCCAGGACGTCAACGCACCCCGGATCCTCGACAAGAGAGGCCCGCAGCTCATGGGGAAGGTCGGAAAGCGCACGGTCAAAGGCAACCTCAAATGCCGCGACATCAGTATTGTGGCGAACCATCTGGACGAGGTCGCCATTCCTGGGAGTAAGGCACGACCCACCGTCATCGACGTAGATCTCATCCCTGAGTGAAGGCCACGCGGCCCAGTAGCGGCCGAGCGTCGCAACCTCGCCCTTGGGGACGCCGCCAAACATGGACGCGTAGACGTCCCAGGTCTCGGGAGGCTCCGAGGAGTCCACGTAACGCGGGATGTTGAGGTTATAGTCGTTGCTCCGGATCTCCTCGATGGGGACGAGCCGGCTGAACCCCTCCACGGTCCTAGACTCCGTGACGGCATCAACGATGCGCTTGATATCGCTCGCACGGAGCTTGTTGCTCTTGCCATCCTTTACGAAGTGCTTGGAGGCGTCTATCACGAGCACGCCACTCTCCCCTGCCGGGCGGGACTTGCGCAGCACCATGACGATGGTGGGGATGCCCGTGCCAAAGAAGATGTTTGCCGGTAGGCCAATAATGGCCTGGATGTGGCGATTCTCCACCAGGTTCTTGCGGATGGCACCCTCCTCGCCGCCGCGAAAGAGCACGCCGTGGGGCAAGACGATGGCCATAATGCCGTCGGGCCTCAGGTGGTAGAGGTCGTGCAGCAAAAAGGCGTAGTCTGCCTTCGACTTGGGAGCGACCCCGTACTTGAAGCGCGGGTCAAGCTCCTTGTCCGCAGGGTCCCACCTCTGCGAGTAGGGTGGGTTCGAGACAACCGCATCGACAAAGAGCGGCTCGTAGGTCTCCTCCTTGTTTTCCTCGGTGTCGAACCACGGCCAGTCGTCTTCGAGCGTGTCACCGTTACGCGCGACGATGTTGTCGGGAAGGATGCCTCGCATCACGAGGTTCATGCGCGTGAGGTTGTAGGTGTTCTCCTTGAGCTCCTGAGCGTAGTACTTGATTGAGTCCGGGTTGCCGTTGCGGCGGGCAACGGCCTTGCCAATATTGATCAAGAGGGAGCCCGATCCGCTTGTGGGGTCATAAATCTTGATCTCGTCCCTGCCGGCAAGGTGCCAGGCAACAATCTCGCTCATGAGCTGGGAAACCTCATGCGGCGTGTAGAACTCGCCCGCCTTCTTCCCAGCGTTGGCAGCAAAGTTGGAGATCAGGTACTCGTAGATGAATCCAAGAACATCGTAGTCCTGGCGAGCATCCATGGGGATGTCACGAATGAGCTGCACAAGGTCGCGAACTGCCTTGGACTGGCTCCTGGCGTCGGTCCCAAGCTTGGAAAGGCCAGCCTGGAGCGTGTCGAAAACGCCCTCGAAGACACGACGCTGGGGCTTGTTGATGTTGCGGTTAAAGGCAGAGAGCGCATCGCGAACATCGTCGATGGCAAAGTCCTTGCCCTTGGCAAGCCAGGTCGAGAAGAGGTTGTCATAGGAGATGAAGAATCCGCACTCGTCCCTGACAAACTCAACGAGCTCGGCGTCGTCCTCCCTCAGGGAGGGGAGATCCTGCTCGGAGAAGCCCCTGGCCTTTAGGCGCGAAACCTCCATCTCGGAGAGAAACTTATAGAAGATGAAGCCAAGAATATAGTCCTTGTACTCGTTTGCCTCAATCTTTGATCGCATCTTGTTCGCAGACTCCCAGATTCTGGAAGCGAGCTGCTGCTTGTTCATTGGCTACCCCTTAGCCCTGTAGACGGAATCGAGGGTCTGGCCCTGATCGTTAACCCACTCAACCCAGCCGTTTGCGCTCCCGCCCAAGACAAAAACGGCAGCCGCAGATGGACTTGAAAACGTCACGTCCTGACCAAGCTCTGAACGCGTTGCGACATCGCCAAACAGCTCCTTTCGCGCTGTCATTGCTATTCCACTTTTTATAACTGGCCGTTCCAGGGCGACCTCAGAGCCGGCTAAGACAGTAAGACGACCGGTGTTTTTATCAAAGCGTCCCGTGGCGTGAACGCCGTTTCTCTTGGTGTAGAACAGCGAGGCTTCGCCAACGGGACCATCGTAGGTCCTATCGAGGTCGTACCCTAGGGAGTTCATCCGAAAGAGAATGCTTTGGTGCAGGCGCTCGACACTCTGCTCCTTATATGGATTCATGCGAGGGCTTGGTGTAGCAGAGTTGTCCGTTTCGTATGCTCCGTGGCTGCGCACGTAGTCGATTGCCTTAGCCTCAAGAGCATCCAGTACGTCGCGGTCTATGTTGTTATCGTCGTCAAGGAACATGACAGCTTTGTTCCAGAATTCCTTCTTGGCCTTGTGGGCATCAAGGCGCGCCAGGCCCTGGGTGGTCTGACCCGCATAAACACGGCTCAGCACACCGTGGTCCTCGTCGAGAAGGTAATACACGCCGCGATATGGAAGTCCAGGAAGGTGCTTGGCCTCCGCCAGCTTCTCCCTCGGAACTACAACTGTCACAAGCGACTCGCCCTCAACGCGACAAATGCGTATGCCATCGGGGTCACGATCGATAAGCTGAACGATCATGGTCACGAGGTTAATCACCCATGCCTGCCTTTCGACGATTAACCGAGAAGCGATGGTCCAAGAGCCCCGCACGGAAGGATAATCCCTCCCGACACGGGGCCTAAACAGATTGTAGTGGATATAGGCTGCCTACCGGCAGGCCGCCAGCGCCTCCTCCAGCGAGAAGGACCCCTCGTAGAGGGCACGGCCGCAGATGGCGCCCTCCACCACGTCCGACCCGAGCGCCGCCAGGGCGCGCAGGTCATCCAGGCTCGCGATGCCGCCCGAGGCCACCACGGGAAAGCCCGCCACCTCGGCCACGTGGGCGTAGGCGGCCGCGTCCACGCCACAGCGCATGCCGTCGCGCGCCACGTCGGTGAAGACGAGGTGGCGATACCCCATCTCCGCGAGGCGTGCCACCAGCTCGTCGGCCGAGAGCGCCGCGCCCTCGCGCCATCCGTTCACGCGCACCTCGCCATCGCGCGCGGCCACGTCGGCCACGAGCAGCTCGCCGTAGCGCGCCGCAGCCTCCCGCGCAAAGTCGGGGTCGCGCACGAGCGCCGTCCCGATGGCGATCCGCCTCACGCCCAGCCCCACCAGCCGCTCGACGGCCGCGAGG
>JFBN01011129.1_pt1 | contig 14225 bp, 17 predicted proteins | sample 768741 | NCBI WGS metagenome assembly JFBN01 (sample SAMN01983846, study PRJNA193217) | chicken gut metagenome | biome: terrestrial biome; isolation source: ceca of Broiler chicken | host: Gallus gallus | place: United Kingdom: England | collected 2010-09-07
GGCAACAGCATGATAGACCTCGGCGTCAAGGACGGCGACGTGGTGTACATCCGCAGCCAGCCCGAGGTGCAGAACGGGCAGGTCGCCGCCGTGATTGTCGACGGCATGGAGGCCGAAGCCACGCTTAAAAAATTCTACCGCTATGACAACCAGATTGTCCTTGTTCCCGCGAATGATGAAGATAAACCCTTTGTGTACACCGGCGAGGAAATGGCACGTGTTCACGTGCAGGGTCTCGCCGTTGGTTTCACACACGTGTTTGAGCAGTAATCCAGCCGCCGGGGGGCGGTAGAAATAAATAGAGAGGTGTGATAGCGTGGCAAAGAACATAGTAACGGCGGGGGATTACAAGGGCAAGGCAGTCATGAATCCTACCGGTAAACCATATATTAGCGTGGGATTTCGTAACAAAATCTACCTAAACCCTGAAACAGTTGCAGAGTATCAGGTCGTCGGCGAAGACACCAGAAAGAGCGCTGGATCCGGCGTTGCGCGCGGCATTGTTGGCGGCGCACTTCTCGGCCCGGTTGGTATGCTTGCCGGTGGGTTATCTGCGAAAAACAAAAGTACAGTAACCGTCGCAATCCAGTTCAAAGATGGAAAGAAATCTCTTTTGGAGATTGAAGGAATAATTTACAAGTCACTTGTAGAAGTAATGTTCTAAAATAAAAAAATCCCCCGTCCGGTGCGGGAACACCGAACGGGGGACAGGGGGCAGTATTAAGTTGGTCGCTCATTACTGCCCCTCTATATTATCATATACGAGGGACAAAAATCAATGGCGAAAAAAATCAATTACGCCGCCCTGTTCACCCTCCGCAAGGACGGACGATATCAGGGCAGCTACACCGACGACGCCGGGCGGCACTATGTCTATGACCGCGACCCGGAGAGGCTATACGAAAAGCTGCAGCAAAAGCAGCAACCGGTGGAAGAGGCAATCCCCACTTTCAAGGAAATCGCCGAGGAATGGGAGCGCAGGCACCGTGAAGAAATAACGCCCCGGACGTGGAATAATTATAAGCCTCATTATGAGGCCATCATTAAAAAGCACGGGGAAAAACCTGTAGACGCTGTAGAGGCCCTTGATATCATTCAGCACCTTTCAGAAGCAAAATCCAAGAATTACAGCGTTACGGTAACGAACTCAATCCGCTCCCTCTACCGCATGATATTCGATTACGCCATTGCTCAGGGCTATGTGAAGTTCAATCCCGTCACCTCTATCAAACTGCCGAAAGGGCTCAAGAAGGGAAAGCGAACCGGCCCCACGAAAGAGCAGATGAGCACGATCCTGACGAGCCTTGATAAGCCTTTTGGCCTGTTCGCGTATCTCCTTCTTTGCACCGGCTTGCGCAAGGCTGAAGCCCTCGCCCTAAACTGGGACGACATCGATTTCGGCGAAAAAACTATTTGCATCACCAAAAGTTTAGACTATACTGATACAGTTCACCCTAAGCTCAAGCCGCCCAAAACGGAGGCAGGCATACGAAGCGTGCCTATACTCGACATTCTTGCAGAACCGCTCAAGAACGCCCAAAAGGCTTCTCAATCTTCTCTGGTGTTCCCATCCCCCGCAAGTAATAGAGGCGGCAAGGGCGGCACGTATATGTCTCTCAGGGCCTATGAAGGTGCGTGGCAGCGTTACTGTGAAGCAGTTGGATTTATTCAGGACGGCAAGCCAACATTGACAGCGCACAATCTCCGTCATGGCACGGCCACGCTCATGTTTGAGCTCGGCGTCGACGAGCTTACAACGCAAAAGATTTTAGGTCATTCCAGAATAGAAATAACCAGAGAGATTTATACTGACCTCCGCAATGAGCAACGCGATCGCTCTGTAAAGAAGCTCAATCGCGGCATGAGCAAGATGGTGTCAAAAGTGATGTCAGACCCCAAAAAATCCGCATAATTTCAGGTATTTTTACAGACTGTAAATCTGCTGGCAATGCCTACGGTGGTTCGAATCCACCCGCCCCCACCAAGCTCCAAAATGTTTGATTTTTCAAGCTTTTTGGAGCTTTTTCTTTTGTTTTTGCTGGCAAATGTTTCGAATGCCGTTTTGGTAATTAAACCCTTTCAAGGAAAAAGACCGAAAAAAACCGAAGTTAACTGATAGAAATGATGTCAGAATTGATGTCAAAATCCTTGCCCTTCAGCATGACCTGCACCCTCTCCCACGCCTCGCGCTCTATAATCGGCTCGTGGGCGCCGGGTATCATCTCGCCGAGGCGGGTGTTGTAGCCGATGTAGATCGGCCGGGTGAGGATTTTCTTCACGCTTTCCGCGGACATCTGCCCGCCGAGCTTTCCGCGGATCCCCGCCGCCCGGGTGCGCTTCACCGTGCCGTACAGGCTGCCACATTCGAGATATGCCGCATAAATAAACCACACGTGCTTCGCCTCGCGCTCGTTGACACTCAGGGCGTCCTTCCCCACGAGGTCGTAGCCGAGGACGCAGTTGCACGTCCGCTTGCCCTGTGCCGCCCTCTCGGCCATTGCCGCCCGGACGCGCTCGACCGTGACCTCGCGCTCCATCTGCGCGAACACGCCCAACATGCCCATCATGGCCCGGCCGGTCGGCGTCGAGGTGTCTATCGCCTCCGTGTAGCTCACGAGCGCAATCTTGTGCTGCCTGAGCAGCTCCGCCGTGGAGTACAAATCCATAACGCTGCGCGTGAGCCGCGAGAGCGCCCACACGAGCAGGATATCGTACTGCTCGCGCTTTGCCGCCCACAGTAGCCGGCGCATGGCCGGGCGGTGCTTGATGTCCTTCGCGCTGATTCCCGCATCTTCGTATACGCGCACTATCTCGTGCCGCCGGTCCGCCGCCCAGTGTTCCAGCGCCGCCCGCTGCGCCGCGAGCGAGTACCCCTCCCGCGCCTGGTCGAGCGTGGACACGCGGATGTAAATAGCCACTCTCATGTCATCTCCTCCTTGATAAGAGGATAACACAGAAAAAAGCCCGCCCCTCCGTTGTGGAAGGGCGGGCGGTTTATTTTCCCGGCGCGCGGTCGGTGCGGAGGGCATAGACCTTTTCCATTCTCTCGTCCATGTCACCGTTCCAGCCGTGGTCTTTGTAGTTTCTAAACATCTCGTTCAGTATGTGCCGCTCCTGCGGCGTGGCAAAGCCCTTTGTAAGCAGCCGTTCCGTCTCTTCGGAGAGGCGCGCGTAGGCCAACAGCCGGATGGTCTCAAGCGCGGTGTCGAGCCGCCTCATCCGCTCCTCCATAGCCGCCGCGCGCTCTGCCTCGCGCTTGTCGCGCCGGTTGAAATAGCGCTGGATGAAAAACAGCAATATGCCGCCCACTCCCAGCATTGAGAGCGCGGAAAGCGCGAGTTCCATAGCTTAGCCCTCCTTCGGCTTGTCGTAAGTAAGAGCCTGCGCGCTGTCGCTCACGCCGCTGGTGGTCGGGTCGGTGACGATGCCGAGGATGGCCAGCACGGCGAACACGGCGTTTACAACGTCGATAAGGCGGTTGCCGATGTCCCCGAGGTCGAGCTCGAAGCCGAAGAGCGCCGCCACCACCTGCACGAGCAGCAGCACGGCGGGGATGAAAGATAGCCAAAAGCTCTTGTTTTTGAAGCGTACTGTCCAGTTAATCATTTGTTTTCCTCCTCACTTTTTGCCTGTCTGTACATCATTATCCAGATTTGCTCGCGCGTGGCGTCGGCGTCCGGGCTGCTGCCGTCCGTGATGCCCTGCGCCATTGCCCACTCGCGGGCGAGCTCCGCCTCGGTCTTTTCCGGCGCCGGGGCCGGTTCCGCGGGCTGCCCGATTAGGCTCGGGTAATCGTGGTATGCGATATCGAGGTCAACTCTGCCATTGATGCCCTTCACGCTGCCGCTGGACGTGTACTGCCACATGCCGCCCGCTTTGGCCGGCGGGCTGTCGAAGTTCGGGTTATCCGGCCACTGAGCGAGCCACACGTCGTAGCGCGGCGGGATATCCGCATCGAAATACCTGTTCAGGTAGTCCGGGTTCGCGTAGATAGCCGCATAGTGTCCCGCGGCCTCGATTGCATTGAGAAACGCCCGCGCCATTGACGACGCGAGCGTTTTGCTTACCGTCACGCCCTGCTTTTGGGCGTAGTTGACGGAATCATACTCGAAATCAAATGCGACCGGATAGCTCAGCTTGTACGGCGCTATCGTGTCGAGGCAGTATTGAGCCTCCGCCGCCGCCATTGCCTCCGTATAGGCGTAGCTGAACCAGTACACCCCGAACGGAATGCCGAGGCGCGTGCATTCGCTCGCGTACTCGTGGAACTTCGGGTCAACGTTGCCCTTGCCGTATCCGGCCCGGAGCATTGCGAATTCGATGCCCGCGGCCTTCACCTCCGGCCAGTTGATAGTCCCTTGATGGTAGGACACATCTATACCTTTTCTATAGTCCATGCGTTACCCTCCTATTACATCCTCAACCGGCCCGAGGTCGCTCCACCCCGTGGGGTATGCGCTCGGGGCCCAGACGTTGTTGTCCATCGTGCTCTGGTACAGCCTGCCGTTGTACCGGACAATATCGCCGGTGTTGTAGGCGTCATGTGCGCCGGTCGGCTGCACCCACTCCGGGTAGTCCTCGCTGGGCCCCGGCTCGGGCTCCGGAGTCTCGGCGTAGACCTCCCAGCCGGCAGGGTACACATCAGGCGCCCAGACATTGCCGTTGATGATGGACTTGTACAGAGTGCCGTTGTAGTTGACAATGTCGCCCACGTTGTATGCGTCGTGCGCACCGGCGGGCTGTGACCACAGCGGGTAACCGCTCTCGTCGAGGCCGAAAGCGTCGTAGAGCGCCGGGGTCGCGTCCGGCCTCCAATTGTCCTGCGAGGTGTGCGCCTGGACTATCTTGTAGAGCTGAGGGTCGCCGACAGAATTAATGCCGTAGGAGATGATTTCTCCCACGGCATACGCCCTGTTCGCCTCCCAAGCCGGGTAGACGCTCGCGACCTCCAGCGCCTTCTCTTCCGGCAGTGTGGCGACGTATAGCTGCATTGCCCGCCGCAGCTGCTCCGCTGCCTGCATCCGTATGTTGTCCATTAGCTCACCCCCAGCAGTGTGTTGAGCACGTCAGTGTCGGAGACACCCTCCGGCTCCGGCGCGGGCGTCCATGCCTCCCACGCCTCCGTGTTGACCTCGTAGCCCGCCACGCGGCCGCGGAGGACGGACAGGATGACGAAGCCGTTGTGCTGCTCAAATTCCTCGGTGCTCAGGGAATCCGGCCAGACGGCATAGCCCTCCGGCACCCGGCCCGTCCACGCCTGCGGCGGCGGATAAGCCCCGTTGCTGTCCGGTGTCGTTCTGATTATCCTCATGTATCCCACCTCAACCTATCACAAGATATCCGTAGACGGTGCCGCTCGTGTTGAGCTGCACCGCCGCGCTCGCGGCGTACCACGAGAGCGTCATGTTGTCGTTGTCCCAGCTCACCGTGGCCGTGCCGCCGGTCGTCTCCATCGTCCCCTGCGCTGAAGTCGTAGCGTCAGCGGTGCGCACCCACCAGCCGCTCGCCGGGGCGTTCGAGTATGCGAACATGAAGCGCGGCACGAACGAGAGCCGGAGCTGGCAGGGGTTTGCGCTCCCGCTCGTGCCCGTGCCGGTGTAGGTGCCGGAAAACACGCGGTCGAGGATCTCGTTGATGTCCTCGCCGCCCTTGCCTATCACGGCCCGGCCGAGCGTGAGGGGAAAAACAGCCTGTCCCTCGTCGTTGTAGAGCTGCACCATGCGCCCGCCGTCGGGCAGCGTGACCGCCGGGATGTTGAAGGAGCACACCTGATTCAGCCCGAGCAGGTTTTCCTTCTCCGCTGTGATTACGATATCGTGCGCCCCCGCGAACATCAGCCGCGTGTCGATGCTTATAGTCACCTGCTCCGCCGCATCCGGCGTGCCGGTGTAGACGTTCTCGTCGTCGAGCAGCACTTCCACGCTGATATCCGTCACGCCCTCGGTCGTGGAGCCGATGGAAAAGACGAAATCGAACGGGGCCGGCTTGTCTCCCATGTCCGCGTCAGGCCCGGAGAAATACAGCCATCCCGCGTTGACGACCTTCGCCGTGCCGGTCGCGTAAGGCCCTGCCTCGCCGTCGTCGTCCACCGCGCGGACGCGGTAGTTCACCGTCGCCCACTCGGAATTTATCATGTCGTCGTAGGTCAGCGCGAGGCCCGAATATATCTGCGTCCACGTGTCGCCGTTGTCGACGTTGCGCTCGAGCTGGTACTGCGCTATGGTGCCGTCGCTGTCCGTCGCGGCCTCCCAGGTGATGGTGGTCTCCTGCCCGCCGAGCACGTCGCCTATCGTGATGGAGGCCGGCGCGGTGGGCGGCAGGTTGTTCGTCACGCTCAGCGTCGTGCCGGTCGTGTAGTCGCTGCTCGAGAAGCCCCACGTGTCGCTCGCCAGCACGCGCGCCGCGAAGCTGTTCGTCCCCGCCGGGATGGTGTACTGCTGGCTCGTCGCCGTGACGTTGGTCGCTATGGTAGTCCACTCGCCGTTGTCGAGCTGTACCTGATATGTATAGCGTATCGTGCCGCCGTAGGTCGGCGTGCGCGGCGTGACGTTGATGGTGATGGGCTGCCCGCCCATCGGGGCCTGATTGCTGTACCCCACCGCCGTGGCGTCGATGACGTCCTGCCCCTGGTACGTATACCAGTAATTTCCGCTTATACCGTCCTGTGGGTAGGTTGAAGAGGCACTGTTCGAGACGGTGCCGTTGGCGGTGCCGGCCTTGGCGGATATTTCCTCAGCCTGGCCGCTGCCGGCGGCTACGAAGCCAGATGTCTTGTTATAAGCGCCAAATATGATTTGCCCGTCCGATGCCGGGTCGTATTTTAAGCCCGGCATAAGGCCAACACCATCATTACGGCTTATGTTCAACGTTAAATGATAAATGCGCGGGAAAGAATTGGTGGATGTGTTTGAGAGGCCGAAATACACCTCGTATGCGCCTGTTTGCCTATAAGGCAAATTGAACAAGGCATAATAACCTTCGCCGTCACCGGCATCCAAATAGTTCGTGTTCACCCGGCTGGTTTCGCCATTGATGGAAAACTTGCCGTTTGCGAATTCGAAGCTTGAGCCGTAGGTGACGTAGAGATTCGTATATGGTGTCGGCAGTTTTCCCGCGCTCCAATTCAAGGGCAGCTCTCCTGCCGGGATCGTGAACAGCGGCGTCCAATAATCATTGTTGCTCGTGGACTGAAACGAAGCAATCGTTGCGGTATCAACTACGCCATTGGTGATGGTACTTCGTTCCCACACATAACGATTTGACATGAAAAACCTCCTCGAAAGGGTGTGAAATATGAGCAATAGGTACGTTTGGCAGCGATACAACATAGCCCTCGCGTTATTTGTTGACAACAGCAGGTGGAGCAGTGAAAGCGTCACCGGCCCTCCTGTGACTATTTTGATGACCACAAACAGCGACGATCTATCGCCTAAGGGCGATGATTGGCCGCGTGAAGCCCAAATAAATAGCGGTGCAGGCAGCACAGAAACTATTGATGATTTACAGGGACAATGTGTCGTCCCTCCTAACACTTATTTTTCCGTCAAAGGCACAACTTTTAGTTATGGTAAGGTATATTATAGCCGCGATGCTTCTATATCGTGCACCCTGACGCAGTCTATGATGAACCCCGCCTCTGTATCTGTTAATTTTAACCCCTACGTCGGGCATGCAGTATACAACGGCTCCAAAGGCACCGCCAACGGCACCGCCTCCAACTCCGCTTCTTCTACCTACCCACCCCGGGATTACCCCTCGAAATCTGCCAGAATCTGGCCATACAGCGCGCCGGGGACGTAGGTCTCGGGCAGGGCCTCCACCTCCACGTAACCCTTGCCGGGGGCGGCGGTGGCGAGGTAGGCTATCACGTCCTCGCGGTCGAGGATTATGCCCACCATCGTACCCGCGGCGAACAGCCCCTCGATTCCCGCAATGTCCTCGCCCAGCGTGTCGCGCCACTCGTAGGTCACGCCGTCTATCACGATGCCCACGGTCACGTCCTCGCTGGCGCAGGGGGCCTCGAACTTCACGGAGAGCCCCTGCGTCGCCTCGCAGGGGATGCCGAGCACGATGGAGCCCGCAGTGAGCGAGGCGGAGTCCGCCGTGACGCTGTTCGCGTAGTCCACAAGGCCGTTGATGGCCTCGTGCGCGTTGTTTACCTGCTCCATCAGGTAGTTGTAGCCGTGCTGCTGCGTCTCGCCCACGTCCGTGCCGTTCGGGGCCACTATCTGATTGGGCTGCCAGTTTTCTGGGAGGTCGGCGGGCAGCGGGTAATTAGGTATCGGCATTTACAATCCCCTCCTGTACTGGTATGACGTGCTTGATAACCGCGGTCTCCGTCACGGGGACGTATGCGCTCATGGAGGTGAGCACGGTGCCGTCCGCCGCGAGCAGCTCCACCTGCGTTATCTCCGTGGTCATGGCCTGTGTCACCTGATATGTTATCGTCAGCGTGGAGCCGCTCACGGACTTGTTGATGTTCTCCACCATGATGGAGCCGTTCAGCCGCGCGGCCGCGACGTCGTTGGACACAAAGTCCGCGATGCCGGTGAGCAGCGCGCTCTGGATGGATGGTGTCTGCGGCAATTTGATCACCTGCACTTCCTCCTCGTCGGCGAAGGGCTCCTGCCCCAGAAGCCACTGGCCGTTGAGGACGTAATTCCATGTGTAAGATATCTCGCTCACGCGCTCGCTCAGCACGACGCCCGACATGGCGACGGGCGAATTGATGAACGTTATGTGCGCGGGCTTGATGTGGTTGATGGTGTATATGAGTTCCTGCGAATATCCCTGCCCGTCCACGTTGCTCTCGATGTAGAGCGCGTAGTTCGGGTAATCCACGGTCACGTTCCAGAGCCCCGGCCCTATCAGCTCGTCGAGCTTTTGATAGAGAAATCGCAGCGTGAAGGGCGGGCGCATGGATATGCGGTTGATTATCCTGTCCCGCCGGAACTGCAGCGATTCCGTGGCGGGGGTTGCGACGATGCGGAAGATGCCCTCCCACATCTGCACTGTCTCCAAGTCCATCGTCTGGAGGAAGAAGTTGTCCGCCACGCGGGTTATTTCCTCCGCCAGCAGCGCGAACTGCGCGCCGATGGTATTGCACATCTGCTGGTAGTCCAGCACTTCCCTGTACCACGGCGGCAGCTGCTCGCAGGGCAGGTAATCAAGTTCCAGATTGTTCACTCAGCGTCACCGTCCCTATCACGGGTATCTGCTGCACCGTACCGCTCTCCGTCAGGGAGATGTCCGTATTGGCCCCATTGAGCGTGAGGCTCATCACGTTCACTACGCCCGGCGCGTTGACCACGGCGCTTATCACGCGGGCCACATAGACGTTGGCGGCATACTGCACGCCGGTCGGCGAAACGTTGGTGTCCCACTCCTGCCGCACGCTCAGCAGGTAGTTCTCTATCTGCTGCTCCACGCCCTGCTGCACCTGCTCTATGCTGTAGCCGGGCGAGAGCAGCAGCGTGGCAGCGACGTTGATCTTCACCTCGTCCGGGGTGGTGATGGTCACGGTTGCCCCGATGGGCGCGAGGCCCAGGCCCAGCCCCTGATTTACCTCCGGGTCTATGGCGGTCTGTACGTTATCGACGAGCGTGGGGGACGCGGGGAGGTAGTCCGCGCCGAGTATCGAGCACTTCACCGTGCCGCCCCCGTTCCACGTCGGGTAGACTTGCACGGCCCCCACGCCGTCTATGGCCAATATCTCCTGACGGTAGGCCGCTATGTTCCCCGCGAAAGGCCGGTCGTTCAGCGCCTCTATCACCCGCTCGCGGTATTCCTCGTCCGTCTCCGTGTCGTCGCCGGGGACGAGGATGTCCGTTATCTGCGCGCTGGTGAGGCCCGGTATGGCCGTGATGGGGAGTATGGGCCCGGTGTAGTCGTTGCCGATGCTGCCCGGCGTCTCCGCCGTCAGCTGGTAGTAATAGTCGCCCTCCGTCGGCCCCGTGGTGGCGGCGGAGACGTAGAAGTCTATCGAGTTCTCGCCGTTGATGGTCGAATACCGCGAGCCTATCGGCACCGCGATATTGAAAATCCCCAGCCGCACGGCCGGGGACGCCTGGTATCTCGTTGTGCCCGCTATGATGCTGAGCATGTCCAGCTGTTCGCCGGTGGCCGTCTGGATAAGGCCCTCGCGCTGCACCACGGCGAGGTTGATGTAATACTGCTCCAGCCCGTAGGCCGCCATGCCCGCCGCCGTTGGTATGGGCGAGGTGTCGCGCTTGTCGAACTTGTCCGGCACGCGGTCGAGCAGCTGCTGCAGTATCTGCTGGTATGTGTACTGAGTGAGATCTATCACGCGAGGCTCACCTCCATTGTCTGCGCAATATCGCCGTATACTGTGAGCACCGTGAACTCCGCGTGCAGCTCGTCGCCGGATATGGTGTAGCTGTAGTCGCGGATGCCGAGGACGCGGTCGTCCATGATTAGGGCGTCGCAAACTCGCCGCTGCAGCTCCGCCGCCACATATCCGGGGTCGTTGCCGATGAGGTTGCGCCAATCCATGCCCGAGTACGGCGTGTATATCTGCCAGCGGAAGCGCTGCACGTTGAGGATTATCTCCACCGCCTGCCGCACGGCCAGCCAGCCGTCGCACTCGCCGCGGATGCGGTTGGTGCTCTTGTCTATGTACCAGGTGCGGCCCGGCTGCGAGGACACCTCCACCTGCGGCGGCAGCGAGCCGCCCTGAGGAAGCGTGGGCATCGTATCCCCCCTTACTTGAAGTCGAACGTGCGCGAGAGTATCACGAACTTCTGCCCGCCCTGCACACGCATGAGCAGGACTTTGTCGTCCACCTGCAAGGCGTTGTTGAAGATGATGTAGCCGTCCTTCGTCCCCAGCCCCGTGCCGTGCTCATCACAGATGATGTCCGGCTCCAGCAGCGCATCCTCCGTCACGCCCTCGGGATAGACGTGGTTGTGCTGCAATATGGGGGTCTTTTTCTCTATCACGGTCTCGGAGAGGTAGAGCACGCTCTGCCGCAGCGGCGTCATCTGCGTGTCCAGCGTCACCTCCACGGGATCAACGGCGGTCACCGTCCCTATCTGTAACTCCGTGGGCATCCTCGCGGACACCGCCTCGTCCACCATCTGCTGAATTACGTCTTTCAGTTCCATATCATATCTCCAGCGTCTCGAAGTCCATCGTGTGGTCGTTGTTCTCCCAGGTGTGCGTCACCTTCTCCAGCAGCACATACTGGTTGAGGTTGATGTCGCCCAGCCCGGGGACGTTCATGTATATCATCTGCCCCGCCCGGAGGCCGGGCACGCCCAGCGAGGACACGGAGAGCGTCCGCAGCCGGCGGTTGTAGAAGCCCAGCGTGGCCTCCGCCTGCGCTTTGACCTGCGCGTCGTTCATCGCCCCGTCCACACTCTGGTAGAGCTGCAAAAGCCCCCAGTGGTAGATGTTGTTGCTGTCCTGCGCGATGAACACGTCCTTGCGCCCCGTCTGCTCATTGGGCCGCACCAGCTTCACGCTGTTGTAGGTCTGCTGGTCTATATCGGTCTTGTAGCTGTAGTCGGTCAGCAGGCTCTTGTCGCCGATGATAACGTCGGATATCATGTTGGCCGGCTGCTTGAGGCTGAGGCCGTGGCCGTCGTCGAACAGCACATAGATGTTGCCGGTGTTGAGCAGCGTCTGCTCCAGCGCGGACTGCGCGATGTCGATGCAGCTCTGCTCCTGCTCTATCAGCGAGGGGATGATGTATCCCGTGTCCTCGATCTCGCTCACGTCCACCTGCATGTCCGCCGCCATCTGGCGTATCATGTCGCCCGCGCTCAGGTCGTAGAACGCATAGCTGGCGGAGTTCTTGAGGTAGCGCAGCCGGTCGTAACACGTGACGTCTATAACGCCCCAGCGGTCTTTGCTTTTGGTGAATACCCAGCCGAAAAACTGCAACTGCCCATCGACGGAAAACCGCACGGTGTCGCCCTCGACGAAGCTCAAATCCCCGGCCTTGTTGACCGTGAACTCGAACTTTCCGGGCGAGCCCGTGCGGTTGGTCGTCCATGTGCACTGCTGTGTGCTGTTGGATATCTCCCATATCTTCCCCGTGCGCTTCTCTTCTATCAGAAGTTCTGTCGTCATCGGTCGTCCACCACCTGTAGGGCCTCGGCCTCCATCCAGCCGATGTACTCCCCGGCCTCCGTGGTCACGAACGCGCCGCTGGGCGCGGTGTTGTCTATGCGCTGCACGCGCACGAGCTGCCCGCTCAGCTGCTGCGCGCTGCCGCCCCGTTGGCTCGTCTGATAGGCCGCCCCGTTGGCCACGGCATAGGCCCCGCTGTAGAGCTGCCCCTGCGGTATGGCGCGCGACGGCTCCACCAGCAGCCGCAGCGTGTCCTGTGAGGCCGTGGCGGGCTGTTGAACGCTCGAGCTTGCCCCCGTGAGCATCCGCGCCCGGGCGGAGGCGGAAGCCGCTCCCGCGCTGCCTGAGGCCCCGTAGCCCCCGCCGCTCGCCACCTGCATCCGCTGAGGCGTGTAGTCGCGGAATTCCGTCCAGGTGAGGTCATAGTAGAAGTCCCCCGTCTCGCCGCCCCGCTCCTCATACACGAACTCGGTGATGAGGCACTCGAAGCCCACGTCGGAGCTGGCGAAGGGCTCGCCGGTCTCATAGAATCTTACCGGCGTGAACACCACGACCTCCATGTTGGCCATAGCGGCGCGGAAGAAGTCGATGTAGGTCTCCGGCGGCACGTCGCCGCCCCGCCCCGGGAACAGCCCCCCGGAGATGCTGCCCACGGCCAGTTTCGGCGTGCGCGGCACCATGATGGGGCCTATCCCCAGGACGTTGTACTCCTTGTTGTCGTTGTCGTATGTGATGGGCAGCTTCTCCGGGTTGATGGGCAGGCGCACAACGCCCCCCGAGCCCGAGAAGTAGAGCCCGTAGTATGTGCGGATGTAGGGCATCAAGTCACCCCCGAGTACGCGAAGCTGGTAGAACGGCTGCTGCCGGCGCTCATCTGCTCCAGGAGCACGTCGCGCAGCTGGTCGGCCAGCCGCTGCCTGTCGGCCTGTGTGTTGCCCGTGTTCGCGCCGTTGATGTTTATCACCGGCGTCTGTGACGTCAGGTTGATGCGGTTGACATACCGCTGCTCGGCCACGTCCACCAGGGATTTCAAGTCTTCCTCCGCCAGCCCCAGCGACTTCTCGATGGCCCCCGCGCTCCCCGCGGTTGCCCCGGTGTTGGCGTTGATGCCGGACAGAAGTTTTTCGGGGTCAAAATCGCCGAGCTTATCCGCAAGGTCGGAGCCCTTCTGCGCCCACTCAGCCATAGTGTCGTTGACATTAAGTTCGTCCATGCGGTCGAGCTTAATGGTGCCTTCGCCGAATTTGTCGTCGGCCCACTGCTGCATTTTGTCTCGGAAATTGCCTATTCCCGCGCCCCAGTCCTGGCCCAGCAGGGCGCCTATCGCTCCTGCGAGCGTTTCGATGACGCCGAGTACCGCGTCGGCCAAATCAATGAACAGGTTGACTATTGCCGCAACCGGGTTATCAAATACGTTCGCAAAGAACTCCGCAAACGAGGCGACAATGTTCCAGATGGCGGCGATGGCGTTATAACCTACAGCGTAGATTAGGCCAAATCCTGCGCCTATAGCGCTGAATATCTGCGCTGATGTAACGCCGGCCTGCATCAGGCCTGTCACAAGAGCCGCCACGAGTGACACCAGCAAAATTATGGGCCAGTTCGCCGCCAGTGTTGCCGCCGCCGCTATCAACATTTTTGCAGCGAACAGCGCGAGAAGTACGCCTGCCACCGTCATGACCGTCTCAAAGTTGTTTCCGAGGAACTCCACGAGTGAAGATACCGCGTCTAATAGCATGCCGATGGCCGCACCGCCGACACTCGCCAGCGTTTGCAGTCCCCATGCAAGCTTTTGGCCCGCTTCGCTGTTCAGCGCCGCGCTCAGGCGGTCAATCGGCCCCTGCATTGCCTGCAGTGCGGCAATTATCGTGCCGGAAGCGAGATTCTTTACTGCTGCTCCCGCCCCGCTCCAGCTTTCCTGAACGCCTTCCGGCGCCGCTTCAAGTGACGCTTGCATAAATCGGAATATGCGCTCTGCTGAAAGAAGCATAATGGACATCCGGCGTACCTGCCGGGTCAAAATGTTCTGGGCAGACGTTGCTTTCTTTATGGAAGGCAGCAGCCCCGTGAAAGCGTTTTTCAGCCGGGTCGTAAGCTTAACGCGCGTGCTGGCAGCCGCGGCGGCCTGCCGG
>JFBN01315910.1_pt1 | contig 14213 bp, 11 predicted proteins | sample 768741 | NCBI WGS metagenome assembly JFBN01 (sample SAMN01983846, study PRJNA193217) | chicken gut metagenome | biome: terrestrial biome; isolation source: ceca of Broiler chicken | host: Gallus gallus | place: United Kingdom: England | collected 2010-09-07
TTTTTTTTTTTTTTTTTAATGATACGGCGACCACCGAGGCCCCCGCCGCGATCACACTGTTATTGCCGACGTTCACGCCGGGGAGCAGCGTCGCATGCGCGCCGATCCACACGTTGTTGCCGATGCGGACGGGCGACGGGCGCATGCTGCCGCGGTGCGCGGGCGCAAGATCGTGGTTGAGCGTTGCGATCACGACCTGATGCCCGATGAGACAGTCATCGCCGATAAAGATGCCGCCCTGATCCTGAAAACAGCACCCCGCATTGATGAACACGCGCCTGCCCAGGCGGATATTCCTTCCGAAATCGGTGTAAAAGGGCGGGAAAATCCTGAAATCGCCGTCGATCTCCTCCCCGATCAGCCGCGAGAAAAGCGCGCGCAGTTCGTCGTCCGTGTGAAAGACATTGTTGATCTCGCAGGTGATCCGACGCGCGTCTTCCGCCGCCGCGACCATAAAACGATGAACTGCGCTCCCTGCCGTCAGATATTCCCCGCGCGCCGTGAGCGCCCTGTATTCCTCGAAATCCATCCGCATTCTCCTTGCGCCACCATTATAAAGGCGCGGGAAACGCATGTCAAATACATATATTGCATGGTATTCCATAGTTGACAGCTATGGTTTTTTATATTATAATCATAATATAAAACATACGGGAGAATGCAATGGAACTTCGGGAATTACGTTACTTTCTGGCGGTGGCGCGGGAACAGAACATCACAAAGGCGGCAGAGGCGCTGTATATTTCGCAACCCTCGCTCTCCAAACAGATGCAGAACCTTGAAAACGAGATCGGCCGCCCCCTCTTTGCGCGCGGAAGCCGCAAAGTAACGCTGACCGAGGCGGGCATTCTGCTCAAAAAGCGCGCCGAACAGCTCCTGGAGCTTTACGAAAAGACGGAACAGGAACTCGCCGCGCCCGAAGAGACGGTGTGCGGCGAAGTGCGCATCGGCGGCGGAGAGAGTTATGCGGTGCAGACGGTGATGCGCGCCGCAAAGCAGGTACAGGCGCGCTATCCGCACGTCACGTTCCGCTTTTTCAGCGGCGACGCGGACGACGTGACCGAAAAACTCGAGCGCGGACTCATCGACTTCGGGATCGTGGTAGACCTTGCCGACATCGCGCAGTACAACGCCCTGCGCCTCCCCCTTGCCGACCGCTGGGGCGTGCTCATGCGGCGGGACAGCCCGCTGGCGGAAAAAGCAGCGATCGCGCCCGCCGACCTGGCAGGGCGCCCCATTCTCGCCTCCAGGCAGATGCTGGAAAAGAAGGGCATGATCAATGAATGGATGCGCAGGATCGGGCGGATGGACGTGCGCGCGACGTTCAACCTCGTCTATAACGCCTCCGTCATGGTACAGGAGGGCGTGGGATATGCCATTACCTTGGAAAAGCTCATAAACACAACGGGCGAAAGCACGCTGTGCTTCCGCCCGCTGGATCCGGAGGTCGTGACAAATCTCGACCTCGTATGGAAAAAACACGCCGTCTTTTCGAGGGCTTCGCAGATCTTCCTCGAAGAGTTCCGCTCGCTCGCGCAGGAAGTCAGATCGTTTTGAACCGCCCGAGCGTCTTCATGATCTCCACATAGACGAGCGGAGAAACGGAGAGCGCGATCATGATGAGCCAGTGCCGGACGCCGAGCGGAACGAGCCCGAAGAGCTGCGCCACGGGCGGCACGGCAGTGATGAGCACCATGACGACGGTGCCGAGCAGCGTGGTGCCGACGACGAGCCGGTTCACCCCCATCCCGCGCCTGAACGCGGAGTAGCGGCTGCGGCAGTTATAGACGTGCACGACGGTCGTCAGCCCCATGACGAAGAACGTCATCGTCTGCGCGACGGCGACGGAGGGCGCGACCCCGCCGATCGGGCAGTACAAGCCGACGCACATGGGAATAAGCGTGACGACGGTGAACACCGCGGTGATCTCGATAATTTTTGTGATGAGACCGTCCGAGAAGATACTTGTCCCCCTCTTCACGGGTGGCTTTTTCATAATATCGGGATCGGCTTTTTCGAGGCAGAGGCTGAAACCGGGGATCCCGTCGCACGCCACTTTGATAATGAGCAGCTGCAGCGCGGTAACGGGCGATCCCCACCCGAAAATGAGCGAGAAGAGCACGATCGTAAGCGCGGAAAAATTACAGCCGAGCATGGAATAGAGCGATTTGCGGATATTGGAGTACACACGGCGACCCTCCTCCACAGCCGTGACGATCGTGGCGAAATTATCGTCGAGCAGGATCATATCCGCCGCCTCCTTCGCAACGTCCGTTCCCGATCCCATCGCAATACCGACGTCCGCCGCTTTGAGCGCCGGCGCGTCGTTCACGCCGTCGCCCGTCATGGCGACGACCTCCCCCGCCGCACGGAATGCCCTGACGATGCGGATCTTATCTTCCGGCGAAGTACGCGCAAATACGCGGTAATCCCCGATGACGGCGGCGAGCTGTTCATCGGAAAGCGCGCGCAGTTCCGAGCCGTTCATGACCTTTTTATCGCCGTACAGGATGCCGATGCGCTCGGCGATCGCCCGCGCGGTATCGAGGTGGTCCCCCGTGATCATCACCGTCTTGATGCCCGCCTCTTTTGCGACCGCGACGGCGTGCGCGCTCTCTTCGCGCGGCGGATCGATGATGCCCGCAAGCCCGCCGAACGTGAGCCCGCTCTCCAGCGCCTCCGCACTGCGCGGCGGTTCCCGATCATACGTTTTATACGCCACGCCGAGCACGCGGAGCGCCTCGCGCGCGAAACGGTTGTGCGCGGAGAGAAGCGCACCCTGCAGGGCATCGTCCGGCGCGATGCGGATGCGGTCGACGGCGCCCTTCGTGACGGAGAGATACCCGTCCGCCGTGCGGTAGAGCACCGTCATGAGCTTGCGCGACGAATCGAAGGGAAGTTCGAAGATCCTTTCCGCGGTACCCATGTCCGGGACGCCGCACGCAGCGGCAAGCTCGGCGAGCGCCCGTTCCGTGGGGTTCCCGACGGCATTTCCCCCACCCATGTCTGAGGCAGAGGCGAGCAAAAACAGTTTCAGAAGACGTTTTTCCGCATCGCCGCACGCCGCGGCGTCGCACACGCCGCCCTCAGCCGTCCAAAGCTTCTGCACGCGCATTCTGTTCTGCGTGAGCGTTCCCGTTTTATCCGAACAGATGACGGAAATATTCCCGATCGTCTCGACGGCGACCGGCGTACGGACAACGGTGTTCTTTTTTGCCATGCTGCCCACCCCGTACGAGAGCGCGATGGTGACGACGACGGGCATGACTTCGGGGATCGCCGCAACGGCGACGGAGACGGCGACCATGAGCATATCGGGAACGGGAAGGCGGTACAGCCAGCCGATGAAAAGCGCCAAAAGCGCGCCCGCAAACGCAACGACAGAGAGCACCTTCCCGAGCTTTTGCATGCGCTCCTGCAGGGGCGAGAGCTTCGTTTTTTCCGCTGCAAGCAGCCCCGCGATGCGCCCGATCTCGGTATGCGCTCCCGTGCGGCAGACGACCGCGCGCCCCTTTCCGCTCACGATGAGCGTGCCCGAAAAGACCATATTACGGCTGTCTGCCGCCGACGCATCCTCCTCCGGCACAAACGCCGCGTCCTTGACGGAGGGTTCGCTCTCCCCCGTCAGGAGCGATTCATCCGCGGCAAGTCCCGTCTCTTCCAGAAGGCGCGCGTCGGCGGGCACGCGGTCGCCGGCGCCGAGCAGGATAATATCGCCCGGGACAAGCAGCTCCGCGTCTATCCGTTCGGCTTTCCCGCCCCGCACAACGCTGCACATCTGAATGTTGTACTTGCGGAGCGAGTCGACCGATTTTTCCGCCTTGATCTGCTCGCGCACCGAGAGCACGATATTGAGCACGACGATAAAGGCGATGACGACGGGCTCCGTGAAATTATCGGGATGCGTCGTGAGAGCGATGTAGAGCGAGAGCGCGAACGCCACGCAGAGAATGATGATGGTGATATCCCTGAAACACCCGAGAACGTGCATGAGCACGCTCTTGCGTTTTCCGCGCGCGAGCGCGTTGCGGCCGTGCTCTTTAAGAAGAGCAGCGGCCTCCTCCTCTGAAAGTCCCCTCTCCGCGCGCCCGCCGAGCGCGGCTGCGAGTTCTTCGGGTGGCAGTCGTTCGTACATTTCTCCTCCTTCCGCACGGGATCTCCGCGCGGCGCCGGCGAAAAAAAGGAGCCAAGCAACCAACCATGAAAGCCTGCGGCTGGTCTCCTGACTCCGAACGCACCCCATCCGGCGACGGGATGCGCAAGTTTTTATGAAACTGATACTATCCTAACAGATTTTTCCGCGGATGTCAAGCGCCTGCACATACTTTTTTGTTTGACAGACGGGCGGCGCATCCACTATAATCATAGCAAGGAGAAAACCATGTTCGAAACGCTCTTGTTCGACCTTGACGGCACCCTCACCGACCCCTTTGAGGGCATTACGAACTCCGTCGTGCACGCGCTCGAAAAATTCGGGATCGCGGTGGAGGACAGGCGCACGCTCACGAAATTCATCGGCCCTCCCCTCTTCGATTCCTTTACGCATTTTTACGGGATGGACGAGGCGGCTGCCAGGCAGGCGATCGCATACTACCGCGAATACTTCGAGACGACGGGGCTCTTCGAGAACGCCGTCTACCCCGATATCCCGCCCGTACTGGAGGAACTGCGCCGCCGCGGCAAGAGGCTCGTTGTGGCGACTTCCAAGCCCGAAAAGTTCGCCGTACAGATCATGAAACATTTTTCGCTGGACGGCTATTTTTCGCTGATCGCAGGCGCGACCCTGGACGACACCCGCATCAAAAAGGCGGACGTGATCGCCTATGCCCTTGCAGAGAGCGGCGCCGACGGGCGCAGCAGCGCGATGATCGGCGACCGCGAACACGATATTTTTGGCGCGAAGGCGAACGGGCTGTATTCGGTGGGCGTGCTGTACGGATTCGGCAGCCGCGAGGAGCTTCTCCGCGCCGGCGCAGACGCGATCGCCGCCACGCCGCATGCGCTCCTCAATATTTTGTAAAACTCATACCTGCAAGAGGTTTTTGAGCGTTTTACCGAGATCGGCGGCGATACACACGGAGCGGGACGAGATCTCCTCGGGCGCGTACGCGATCTCCAGATTGACGCAGACGTAGCGCGCCGTTTTGTTACGGTAGGTCATCTGCCAGAACGGATACTTGATAATGCCCGGCGTGTTCATTCCGACGCCCAGTTCCAGAAAGAGGATGTTCCCCTTTTTGTGCGCATCGAGGAACTGTTTGTAGCGCGCGCAGGCCGCATGCCAGCCATCGTCCTCCACAAAGGTATCGTCGGAGCGCAGGTTGACCGACATGGGCTTTCCGCAGACGGGGCAGCGCGGGATGCGTCCGGAAGGGATCTTCATATCCTTCTGCTCTTTCAGCATCGCGCGGATCGCCCGCTCGTTGTCGTACGTCCTGTGATGGCAGGGCACCGAACACTGAAAGAGCCCGTAGTCGCCCTGCGTATAAAAGAGGCGCGCCTTATCGAACCCCGCAGTCTGAAAACGGTGGTCGACGTTGGTGGTGAGCACGAAATGTTCCTTCCCCTTGAGGAGCGCAAGCAGGTCTTCGTACGGCTTGCCCGCGGGCTGATCGTAGCGATTGATATAGATATAGCGCGACCAGTACGCCCAGAACTCCTCCGGTGCGGGAAAGGGATAAAAGCCGCCCGCATACATATCGTGAAAACCGTATTTCTCCTCGAAATCGGAAAAATATCTTTGGAATCGTTCGCCCGCGTAGGTAAATCCCGCAGCGGTCGAGAGCCCGGCGCCCGCACCGACGAGCACGGCGTCCGCCTCGCCGAGCCACTCCTTCACTCTTTGCAGTTTTTCTCCGTCGGGCGGCACGCTCGCCGAAAAATTTCCTTCCATATCATCTCCTCCCGGATACAGGCATACAGCCCGCGGAACCCCGCGGGCTTTTGCATGCCTCTTTGCTCGTTTTTACTCCCCGATGACGGAGAAGCGCTTTGCGTCCATGCGCCGAACGCGTCGATCACGACGTCGAACCCGATGAGATCTTCCCGCGTAAGATCGAACAGATCTTTTACGACCTTCTTTGCAGCGGGGATGACTTCGTCGCTCTCCCTGCGGACGAAACCCGTCACTTCATACCCGCGGGAGACCGCCTCCGAAACGAGAAGCCTCCCCTCTTTTCCTGCCGCGCATACGATGGCTACCTTTTTCATAATAACACCTCACAAAAAATTTTTGATGTAATATTATCGATTACAACCATAGTATAGCAGGCTTTTATTGTAATGTCAATAGTTACAACGCTATTTTTTCAAATTTTTTTTCGATAAAATTTTGATGAAAAAAACCGCCCATTCGGCGGTCTTTTCGTGCGTCAGTTCAGCTTGGTCTGCAATTCCCGCGTGATATCGAGGAGCGTGACCTTTTTGAGCTCGTTCTCCATCGCGCGCTGCGCGTCGGCAAGGTGGCAATCGAGCACGGCGTGGATGTTCCGCCCAACGGGGCAGGCGGGATTGGGATTCTCGTGGAAGTGAAAGAGGTCGCCGTCCACGCACTCCACCGCGCGGTACACGTCGTACAGCGTGATATCGGAAAGATCGCGGACGATGCTCGCCCCGCCGCTGCCCGCCCTGACCTCCACCATGCCCGCCGCCTTCAGACTGAGCAGCGTGCGGCGGATGATGACGGGATTGACCTGCACGCTCGCCGCGATGAAATCGGAAGTCGTTTTCTGATCTTTGAACGTATGAATGACGAGCAGCGTGTGCACCGCCACCGTGAAGCGGGAAGATATCTGCATAAAAAAGCTCCGTTTTTGTACTTCAAACAAAATTATAGCGCGGTTTCATTGTAATGTCAAGAGTTACTGCAAGGAGAGCGCCGTGAATCCGCCCGTTTTCAATAAAATCCCGCAAGCGGCATATACTGCTAACGTGAAATATCTTCTGTTTACGGGCGGCGGGAGCGCGGGGCATGTGACCCCCAACCTTGCCGTGATGCAGGAACTCAAGGGCGCCTGCCGCCTCGCCTATATGGGCACGAGCGGCATTGAGCGCACGCTCGTCGCCTCGCTCGGATGCCCCTATTTTTTGGTGGAGTGCCCCAAACTCGTGCGGTCGCTCACGCCGAAAAATCTTACGCTGCCCTTCGCTCTGCGCGCGGCGCAAAAGAACGCGCTCCGCATACTGGAGCGCGAAAAACCTGATCTGGTGTTCGCCAAAGGCGGTTATGCAAGCTATCCCGCCGTGTGGGCGGCAGCGCGGCTCGGCATCCCCGTGCTCACGCACGAGAGCGACCTTACCCCCGGGCTGTGTACGCGCATGGTCGCAAAGCGGTGCGTACACGTGCTGACCTCTTTCCCCGAGACAGCGGAAAAATTCAGAAACGGCGTGTGCGTCGGCTCCCCCATCCGCCGCGAGATCTTCGGCAGAGAGCGCGCCGCGGCGCGGAGCAGGTACGGATTCCGCGACGACATGCCCGTGCTGCTCGTTCTGGGCGGCGGGAGCGGAAGCCGCGCGCTCAACGAGGCGGTGAACGCACGCCTCGACGAGCTCCTGCCCCGCTTTCATATTCTGCAGCTCTGCGGCAGAGGAAACGTTGCGGCGGCGCCGAAGGGCTGCGTGCGGCTGGAATTCGAGCGCGATATGGGCAGCGCCTACGCGTGCGCCGACATCGTATTGTCGCGCGCGGGGAGCAATACCCTCTTCGAACTGATCGCCCTGAAAAAGCCCGCTCTGCTCGTGCCGCTCGAGCGCTGTTCGCGCGGCGATCAACTGAAAAATGCGCGTTACTTCGAGGAAAAAGGGCTGTGCGCCGTTCTGCCCGAGCGCAGACTCGGCGAACTGCCTTCCGCGCTCCTGCGGCTGTACGGCAGTGCGACGGTGCGCGGCGCGCTCGCGGCATATACCGTCGGGAACGGCACACAGCGCATTCTGCACGAGATCGAAGCGGCAATGGCGTAACTTACCCTGCAGACGGCGCAAGGGAATATCCCTTGCCGAAAATGTCGCCCTGCAAATAGACGTTCGGGACGTCGCCGATGAGTACGCTCTCGGCGATGAGCACCTGCGAGATTGCCGAAAATGCGTGCGTTCTCCCGGGGAGGACGACGGACATATCGGAGATGAGTTCCAGATAGACGGAGTGTTTCGTCTGATTGACGCCCGCCGTCTCGAATCCCGAAACAAACCTGCAAGTGACGGAGGAAACGGATACGATCTTCATGTTCACTTCCGCGCCGAAACCCGCCCATGCAGCGATGCCCGTGAACGCGCCGAGCGGGATATCCACGCCGCCGTCGCACATCTGCGCCAGAAGCGCCTGCGCGGCGTACGCCGTTTCGCGGGCGATGCGGTTGATCGCGGACGCATTGGAAGTGAGCGCGCGGATCTTCCCGTCGGGATCCTGTTCCACGCGCACAAGGTCGTCGTACTGTGCGCCGCTCAGCGACGCCAGCACCGCCTCGTTGACCGCCGTTGCGGCATTGGCGCGCATCTCCCCCTCTGCCACAGAAACGAGCACCCCGGTAATATTCACATGCATGCACACGATCAGGACGATGAGCCCCGCCGCGACGGCGCAGAGCATGACGCGCCGCCTGATCCTGTTCCCTCTCGAACGATACTTCACCCTCTATTGTATGCGCGCGCAGGTACGGGAATACACAAACAGGGGCGCGGAAAGCAGTTGCTTTCCGCGCCCCTTCGGTTCATCTTTTGCTATGCTTACACTCAGTCGTTGGATTCGTAGTGGCAATCCGAACGCTGCGTGGGAGGCATCGTTTCGCCTTCGCCCACATAGATGGTGTTCACGACGTTGCCCTGTGCGTCAACGACGTTGTAAGAACCCGTCTTAGGACAGGTATCACCGCAATTCAGTCTCATGATTCACCTCCGTAATCCTATCTTGCGGAGGTTTTCGTTTTTTATGCGGCGAGGATAAAAATCGGTCAGAGAATATAGCCCAGCCAGAACGTGGTGAGCGAAAGACAGAGCAGATACACGCTGAACCACATATAATTGGCTTTGCGGATGATCTTGAGCATCCACTTGATGGCGAGGAACCCGAAGATCATGGAAAACACCACGCCGAAGATCATGCCGACGATCTCGGGCGCGCCGATCGCCGTGAAATAGGAAGGCTGATCGGTGACGACGTCTTTGACGCCGCTTGCGATCTCCACCAAAAAGCTCCCCAGAATGACGGGTATGCTCATGAGGAAGGAGAATTTGGCGACTTCATCGCGCTTGGCGCCCACGAGCGTACCCGCGACGATAGTGGATCCACTGCGCGAAATGCCGGGGAAGAGCGCAACCGCCTGCATGAGCCCCATCGCGACGGAACTGCCCCAGTTGAGCGGCTTCGGATCTTTCTGGCGCTTTGCCACGAGCTCGCAGACGAGGAGCAGCAGCGCCGTAATGGCAAAGCAGAGCGCAAGGTACATGAGCCCTTTCTCCTCGTCGGAGAAGATCGCGTCGATCTGATCGCTGAACAAGAGCCCGATGATCCCCGCCGGAATGGTGGCAACGATGAGCATCAGAAGCGGCTTGAACGGTTTTCTGAACAGCGCGACGATGTCCTTCCAGAACACGATGACGACGGCGATGAGCGTGCCGAGGTGCATCATAATGTTGATGAAGGTCATGCTCCCGCCTGCGGTATCGAACCCGAGCAGCTTCTGAAGGAGCGTAAGATGGCCGCTCGAGGAGACGGGCAGAAACTCCGTGAGTCCCTGCACAACGCCCAGGACGGACGACTTCCAGATCGCTTCCCAAAATCCCATAATTCTCTCCTTAATATTTATTCACGAAAAATATTCCGAGTTGAATGCTTTTGTGATCAGTTTGCCGTATCCAGACCGGAGAGGTCGGCGTAACGTTCCTCGTAAACGGTCGCGCAGCTCTCGTAGGCGTTGATGGCGTTCGTCTGCGCAAGCGACTGATACTGCTGAACGATGTCGGCACGGAGTGCCTCATAGAAGAGGTTGGAGAACGTTCCCTCGACGTCTTTCAAGGAATCGTCGTACACGAACGGAACGATGGAATCCTCTTCGGAGGCGCCGTCCTCTCTGAGATAGGAGAAGGTGCAGTAGATGATGTGCCAGCCGTAATCGGAGGGAACGACGACGTAGCTGCCCGCGCCCTGGCGGCAGACGTACTGTGCGGCATACTCAAACTCGCTGACGAAATCCGTCTTGCCGATGGTGATCGAATAGCCGAGATAGGTGTTCAGACCCGCCGTATCGGTGTTGTAGGCAAAGGAGAGCTCGTTGATGACGGAATATGCGACGTTTTCCGCCGAACCTTCGAGGAAGAGCTCGTTCGCGTTGAACGGCGAGGTCTTTCCGCCGCTCGTGAAATCTACCTTGCCTGCATAGTAGATAAACTTGCTGTAATCGACGGAGCCGAAATCGGGAGTTCCGTCCTCGTTGGTGCTGTAATAATCCTTGTACGTCTGCTTGTAGTAGGATTCGCTGTCGTCGCCGATGCTGACAAGTTCGCCGGCATCGTTGACGCCGTTTACATAGCTGCCGCTCACCTTGTAGCCGTCCCCATCCTTGGTGATCGCAGAAGATGCCGCGTCGAGATAGCTGTTCATCTCGGTGATGAATTTGTTGATGGAGATGCGGTTGGGCGTCGCGGTGAACGTTCCGTCGTCGCGCTCGGTGATCGTGCCGTTATAGGTGTACCTGCCGAAGTAGTTGGGGATACGCTCGTACCGGCGTTCGCCCTTCTCGGGATCGGGTTCGACGCCCTTCTCGAAGAAGAGGTAGTCACGGTTCTCGTCTCCGCCCGTGTATGCGTCCGTAAACTTGGATGCGTCGTACTTGAAGGCGTAATCGCTCCCGCCCGTCACCCACGTTCCGCGCTGATCGGTGCCGCGCACCTTCTGCAAAAGCTCGCTGCGTGCCTTAAACTTGTTCCCGTTCGGATCGCCGAAATCCTGATCGGCATTGGTGAGTTCGTTGGACTGCGTGGTCGTGAAGGGAATGAGAATGTTCACGACGTAGCCGTACACCTCTGCGGGTGCGGTGAGCACGAAGGAATCGTCCGCCATGCCGTCGAGCGCGTTCGTAAAGGTCGATTCATCCTCGAACGCCTGCTGCTGATAGGCAAGGAGTTTATCGTACTCCTCCTCGATCACCGTTTGTTCGCCTTCCTCAGAGGTGTTGTTCAGGCGATCCTCCGCCTGTTTTTCGAAGAGATCGCTCATCTTGGAGATGAGGATGTCCTCGTAGGCGTTCTGAAGTTCGATGGAATAGTAAGTGAGAGACTCGATATCGCTCACGTCCTCGCCCGTCGTGATGAGGTTGTTGGAGAGCAGGTTGGCGATGAAATTGTTATACGCCTTCGTACGGGTGGACGTTGTAGAGCCTTCGACCGCCTCGTATGTGCCGCATCCGGAGAGCGCGTTGCTGCCCGTATAGACTCTGTATGCGGAATCGTAATACTGATCGTTCGCCGTGTCGACGCCGGTGGGCGTGGTGCGGACGGTATCGGAGGAAGTATCGCTCTCGCTCGTGCCGATGATGCTCTCTTCCTGCGTATCGATGGTGTTGTTGAAGAGTACGCGCGTATTGTACTCCGCACGCGCACGCTCCTCGTCGGTGAGGAAATACTGCACGGCGAGAAGGTCGTGCTCGGCGCTGTCTTTTGCGCCCGCGACGGCAGAATTGAAGTCGTCGACCGAATATTTTTTCGTCCCGTCGGCGTCGCTGCCGTTATCCAGAAGGTATACCATGGCATACTGGATATAGATGGCGCGGTTGACGAGCGCATCGGAGATCATTGCAAACGTATCGTAATACGTCCAGCCGTTCTGCTGCATGGCGGCATAGCCCGTGGAGACGAAGTATGCGACCATATCCAGCTTGGTGATCTCGGTATTGCTGACCACATCGGAATATGCGGCATATTTCCCGCCCTCTGCAAAGTCTTCGCTCTGAGAGATATCCACCTCGGCAATGACCTGCTGATAGTCCTTTTCAATGTTCGTCGAAATCAGGTCGCACCCTGCAAAAACCGTGCAGCCCAGCGCTGCTGCAAGCGCGATCGCCCCGACTCTCTTTGTCTTACTCATTGTTCACTCCGGCAAAAACTTAGTCGCGTCTGATAACACGACCGCATTATCTTGTCCATTATATCTTATTTTGCTGAAATTCGCAATGATTTCGTGGTGAAAATCATGCAAAAGTTCGTGCGAACTTCAAAAATTTCGTCATGAGCACCATCGTCTTTCCGCCGTCCGCCTGCGGACGGAAGGTAATGACGGGCGCACTCGTCATATCCAGACCGACATGGGCGCGGTATTTCTCCATGGCGGCGGAAATGCCCGCCGCGCCGAGCGCCTCGAGCGAGGCGAACGTGAGCGCGCCGCCCTTGCGGTTCACGGAGATCTTCTTCACGCGGAAGGGCGCGGCGTAGCTCTTGAGCACGGCGATCACAAGGAGGTTGACCGTCTCCTGCGGGAGCGGACCGTACGTCTCCTCCATCGAAAGGCACACGCGCTTGTAATCTTCGAGCGAGCGGATCTCGGCGATCTGCTTGTAGCAGTCCATGCGCCCCGCATTGGATTCCACATAGCGCTCGGGGATGAACGCGGTCGCCTTGATATCGAGATCGACGCTCTCCTGCCGTTCGCCCGTGATCTCCTCTTTCAGGATCTTGGCGTACAGTTCGTAGCCGACCTTATCCATGTGCCCGTGCTGTTCCGCGCCGAGTACGTTGCCCGCGCCGCGGATCTCGAGATCGCGCATGGCGATCTTGAACCCCGAACCGAGTTCGGTGAACTGCATGATGGCTTTGAGCCGTTCTGCCGCCGCATTCGTCATGAAACGCTCCGGCTTATAGGTAAAGTACGCGTGCGCGAGGCGGGTGCCCCGCCCCACCCTGCCGCGCAGCTGATAGAGCTGCGAGATCCCCAGCCTGTCGGCGTCGATGACGATGAGCGTATTCGCATTGGGAAGATCGATGCCGTTTTCGATGATGGTCGTGGTGACGAGCACGTCGTACTCGCCGCGGTAAAACCCGAACACGTTCTTTTCCAGCGTCGCCTTATCCATCCTGCCGTGCGCCACGCATACGCGCGCCTCGGGCACGAACTCCGTGAGCCGCCGCGCGTAGGTGTAGATGCTCTCCACACGGTTATACAGCAGGAAGATCTGCCCGCCGCGGGCGATCTCTCTCAGGCACGCGTCGCGGACGAGCGTCTCCGTCTCTTCGGCGACGTACGTCTGCACGGGCACGCGGGCATGCGGCGGCGTCTGGATGGTGGAGATATCGCGGATGCCCGAGAGCGAGAGGTGCAGCGTGCGGGGAATGGGCGTTGCCGTCATGGTGAGGCAGTCCACGTCCCGCTTGTAGTTTTTGATCTTTTCCTTATGCTCCACACCGAATCGCTGCTCTTCGTCGAGAATGAGCAGTCCGAGATCGCGGAACTTCACATCGGAAGAGAGCAGGCGGTGGGTGCCGATGATGAGGTCGATATCCCCCTTTGCGAGCCTGCGGAGGATCTCCGCCGTCTCTTTTTCGGTGCGGAATCGGTTGAGGCACGCCACGCGCACGCCGAACTCCTCCATGCGCCTAGTGGCGGTGGTATAATGCTGTTCGCTCAGCACGGTGCTCGGGCACATGAGCGCCGCCTGGCGCCCCGCCAGAACGCAGAGGTATGCCGCGCGGAGCGCGACCTCCGTTTTGCCGAATCCGACGTCGCCGCAAAGCAGCCTGTCCATCACCTTGTCCGAGCGCATATCCGCCAGGATCTCCTCGGTGGAGACCGCCTGATCGGGCGTATCCTCGTATGGGAACGCCGCGCGGAACTCGTCCATCTCCTCGAAATAGTCGGGGAAGACGTACCCCTTCTTTTCCTGCCGCTCGGCATAGAGCGCCTTCAGGTCGAAGGCGAGCTTTTTGAGGGAGGCTCGCACGCGCGCCTTGACGCGCTCGAACTCCCCGCCGCCGATCTTGGAGAGCGCGGGCGCATCTCCGCCCATGTATTTGGAGAGGACGTCCATCTGCTCGACGGGCACATGCAGAACGTCGCCGTCCTTGTAGGCGAGCGAAACGTACTCCTTGGTTCCGTCCGTCGTCTCGATGCGCTGGATCCCGGTGACGCGCCCCACGCCGTACGTCTCGTGTACGGCGTAATCCCCGATCTCGGGCGCAAAGAAGAGATCCCCCCTCTTCTTTTTGATGCGGCGGGCGGGCGCGCTCCTGGG
>JFBN01011719.1_pt1 | contig 14152 bp, 16 predicted proteins | sample 768741 | NCBI WGS metagenome assembly JFBN01 (sample SAMN01983846, study PRJNA193217) | chicken gut metagenome | biome: terrestrial biome; isolation source: ceca of Broiler chicken | host: Gallus gallus | place: United Kingdom: England | collected 2010-09-07
GGGTCTTCACATTCGGCGCCCGATGGGGCTAGAAGCCGGATCGGACGAGGCCGCAGGCGGCGGAAAGCAGCTCGTCTCTGTCACGCGCCGTCGCCGCCTCGGCGTAGACCCTCACGACCGAGCTGGTTCGCGAGGGGCGCACGAGCACCCAGGAGTCGTCCTCAAACTGCACCTTGAGACCGTCAGCGTGCGAGACCTCGACCGGCTCGCGCCCCGCGAGGGCACCGGGGTTGAGACCGGGCAGCACGTTTCTGAAGGCCTGGCTCGTCGCCGACTCGAGGCGAAGGTCACGCCTTGCGTAGGACATCGACCCAATCGCCCCCTCGAGCTCGCTGACCATGCTCGAGAGCGTCTTTCCCGAGCGGGCAAGCATCTCGACGGCAAGCAGGCACACCAGAAGGCCGTCGCGCTCGTGCAGGTGATCCGGAACGCAGACTCCGCCGTACTCCTCGACGCCCATGACCACGTCCGCCTCGAGCGTCTCGCGGTAGATCCGCGAGAATCCGACGGGCACGCGCGTCACCTCGCAGCCGAGGCGCTCGGCCTCGCGGTCGATGCAGGCCGAGCAGGTGAGCGTCGTCACGACGCGCCCGTGGGACCCGTGCGCCATCACGAGGTCGCCCAGGACCATCGGCACGAGCACGCGCGCCGGCAGCAGGACGCCGCGCTCGTCCACGACGCCGGCGCGGTCGCCGTCCCCGTCGAGGAGCACACCCAGCTGCGCGCCGTGGGCGACCACGGCCTGCTCGCACGCGTCCGCCCAAGGGTCCCGCGGGTCGGGGTGGATGCCGCCGAAGTCCTCGCGCTGCTCGACATGTATCTCGACCGCGTCGCAGCCCGCCTCCGTGAGCAGACGCGCAAGGTGCCCCGAGGCAGCCCCGTACATGGCGTCGACCACGACCCTGGGGCGGGCGGAAGAGATCGCGCCTCGGTCGACGCGGGCGAGAAGTGCCTCGAAGTAGGGGCTCACCAGGTCGCTCTCCTCGAAGGCCCCGCGCCCGCTCGGCGGGGTGAGCGAGATCGCTCGCTCGAGGGCGTCGATGAAGTCGCGCGTCGCCGGACCGCCGTCGGCGCCACGCACGAGCAGCCCGCCGTACTCGCAGGACAGCTCGCTTGCCGTGATGACGACGGAGCCCACCGCCGCGGGGTCGTTGGCGCAGGCCCACGCGACCGCGGGGGTCGGGCAGGGGGCGTCGGAGACCCTCACGACGAGGCCGTACGAGGCGATGACGCCGGCGGCGAGACGCGCGAGCTCGACGGAGTCGTGACGCGTGTCATACCCCACGTAGACCGTCGCCCCCGGGGCGTCGTCCGCCCACAGGAGCCCGAGCGCGTCGGCGACGCGTGCCACCGAGTCGGCGTCGAAGCCGTCGTCGAAGCGCGCTCGCCAGCCGTCGTTGCCAAAGCGGATGATGTCGCCGCGCCTATCCAAGGAGCTCCGCGTCCTTCTCGCCGAGCGCCTCCCTGAACGCGCCGACCTGGGAGGGGTCCTCGAGGGCCATGCGGGCGTTGGTGGCCGCCCAGGCAGCCGGGGTCCCGGTGTCGCAGCCCTCGGCGGGGTCGACGACGAGCGCGTACATCTCCTCCTCGGCGAGCAGGCGCTCCATGGCGTCGGTCAGCTGGATCTCGTTGCCGGCGCCGGGACCCTGCGTGGCAAGGAGCTCCATGATGCGCGGCGAGAGCAGGTAGCGGCCCACGATGAACAGGTGCGACGGGGCGTACTCGGGGCGGGGCTTCTCGACGAGGCCCGTGACCTTCCAGACTGCGTCCTCCTGCTCGCCGGAGGCGTCGGTGCCCGGCAGGCACCCGACGCACTCGCCCGCGATGATGCCGTAGCGGCTCACCTGGTCGGCAGGCACCGGGGCCACCGCGATCACGGACGCGCCGTTGTGCTCGCGCGAGACCTCCGCCATGCGCACGCACATCTTGCGGTCGGGCACGAAGTAGTCGCCGAGAAGGACGAAGAAGGGCTCGCGGTCGATCTCGTCGGCGGCCTGCAGGACCGCGTGGCCGAGGCCGCGCGCCTCGTCCTGGTAGACGAAGGAGACCGGCAGCGTGGAGGCCTCGTGCACACGGGCCGCCTCGGCGGTCTTGCCCCGCTTGCGCAGCATGGACTCGAAGGTGTGGTCGACCGAGAAGTACTGCTCGATCTGGGGCTTCTCGTGAGAGTTGACGATCACGACGCCGTCGACCCCCTCGGGCTCGAGCGCCTCCTCGACCACGTACTGGATGACGGGCTTGTCGAGGACCGGCAGGAGCTCCTTGGGGGTGCACTTGGTTGCGGGGAGGAAGCGCGTGCCGAGGCCGGCGGCGGGGATGATTGCCTTCATGATCGTTTCCCTTTCGGTAGGTTCGCTCTGGTTCGCCACGCATGCGCGGCGGCACTCAGAACATACCCCAACGGGCGGGCGTCGTTTCGCACGCGCCGACAAGCGGACGAAGAAGCGCGCCCTCCGTCATGGGGAGGGCGCGCCATCACAGGTCGTTCACATATGGGGGAGGGGGCTGAAAAACTAGTCGGGGACGACGATTCCCTGGCGTTCCAGGTAGCCGATGAGCCGCTGCATGGTGTCCTCGGACAGGACGTGCTCCATGAGGCAGGCCTCGCCGTCCGCGACCTCGGGATCGACGCCGAGGTCGGACTCGAGGAAGGTCCGCAGCGCGCGGTGCGCGCGCCAGACGAGCGCGGCGTAGCTCCTCCCCTCCTCGGTGAGCGTCACGCGGCCGTAGCGGCTCTGCGAGACCATGCCCGACTCCTTGAGCGTGGAGAGCGCCTTGTTCACGCTCGCCTTGGAGACCCCGAGCTGCTCGGCAACGTCGACGGAACGCACCGAGCCGTCGCCGTCGGCGCCCTCCAGGGAGATGCGGTAGATGGCCTCGAGGTAGTCCTCGCCGGCCCGGCTCAGGGCGTGGCTGTCCTGTGCGCACGCGTTGGTCATGGTCTTCTCCCCCTCTGCGGTGGTCGGCGACGCCGCTACAGGACGTCCTCCTCGTCGGGCAGCTCCACGCGCCTGATGCGGGCGCCGAGCGCTGAGAGCTTCTCGACGAAGCCCTCGTAGCCGCGGTCGATGTGGTGGATGTCGGACACCGTGGTGATGCCGTCGGCCACGAGTCCCGCCATCACGAGCGCGGCGCCCCCGCGCAGGTCGGGCGACTTGACCTGCGTGCCCGAGAAGCCGTCGACGCCGTGCACGATGGCGTGGTGCCCCTCGATCACGATGTCGGCGCCCATGCGGGAGAGCTCGCTCGCGAACATGAAGCGGTTCTCGAAGACGTTCTCGGTGATGACGCAGCTCCCCTTGGCAAGCGCGAGCAGGCACATGGTCTGGGCCTGCATGTCGGTCGGAAAGCCGGGGAACGGCAGGGTCTGGATGTCGGTGGGTGCGAGCGGGCGGTCACGCCACACGGTGCAGCACCGCTCCCCGCGCTCGACCGAGGCCCCCATCTGCTCGTACTTCTTGAGGACGAGGCCGAGGTGCTTGGGGTCGAAGCCGCGGACCGTGACCGGGTCGCCGGCGAGCGCGCCGATGGCGAGGAAGGTCCCGGCCTCGATGCGGTCCCCCACCACCTCGTGCGTGACGGGGTGGAGCTCCGAGACGCCCTCGATCTCGATCACGGGCGAGCCGGCGCCGGAGATCTTGGCGCCCATCTCGTTGAGCATGAGGGCGAGGTCGACGATCTCTGGCTCGCGCGCGGCGTTGTCGATCGTGGTGGTGCCCTTGGCGAAGACCGAGGCCATCATGAGGTTCTCGGTGGCGCCGACGCTCGCGAAGGAGAGCGTCACCGTGTCGCCGACCAGGCCGTTCGGGGCGCTCGCGTGGATGTTGCCGTGGTCGACCCTGAACTCGACCCCGAGGGCCTCGAGGCCGAGGATGTGCATGTCGATCTTGCGGGCACCGATGTTGCAGCCGCCCGGCATGGCCACGACGGCGCGCCCGAAGCGCGAGAGCAGGGGGCCGAGAACCGCGGTGGAGGCGCGCATCTGCGCGACGAGGTGGTAGGGAGTCTCCCATGAGTCGACCGTCGAGGTGTCGATCTTGAGCTCGTGCTCGTTGACGACCTCGATGCGCGCCCCGATGTTCTTCAGGACCTTGCCCATGACGTGGACGTCGGCGATGTTGGGGACGTTGGTGAGCGTGGTGACCCCGGGCGCCATGATGGTCGCCGCCATGAGCTTGAGCGCCGAGTTCTTGGCTCCCTCGACGCGCACCTCGCCCGTGACGCGGTGTCCGCCCTCTACCTGAATGACGTCCATGAAACCTCCGTGCTAGCGGGGGGCCGAGGCGGCACTTCCCCTCACCTGCTTGAGCAGGAGGTTGCACCACCTTATCTTGCTCTCATAATATGCGCGCCGGTGGTCGCCCTCGTCAATCTCCTCGAGGTGCTCGATCGCCTCGTCGCGCGTCTCGCGGACGACGTCCTCGTCGATGTCGTCGACGAGGCGGGCGTGGTCGGCGAGGATGATGACCTCGTCGCTCTCGATCTCGGCGTAGCCGCCGGAGACGACGACGTCGTACTCCCCGCCCCCGTCGCCCGCCGTGCGCGTGATGCGGACGACGCCGTCGCCGAGCGCCACGATCTCCGCGGCGTGGCCGGGCCACACGCCCAGCTCGCCGGCGTAGGTGACAAGGACGAGGCTCGCCGCCGGCCCCCGGAAGAGCTGGCGGTCGGGCCGCACGAACTGGCAGATGAGCTCAGCCATGACGCTCCCTACGCCTTGGCGCCGTCCGCCATCTCGGCGGCACGACGGCGCACGTCCTCGATGTTGCCAGCGAAGCGGAAGGCCTGCTCGGGGAGGTCGTCGCACTTGCCGTCGACGATCTCGGCGAAGGAGCGGACGGTGTCCGCGACGCTGACGTAGACGCCCGGGTTGCCCGTGAACTTCTCGGCAACGTGGAACTGCTGCGAGAGGAACTGCTGGATCTTGCGGGCGCGGGCGACGACCTGCTGCTGCTCCTCGGAGAGCTCGTCCATGCCGAGGATGGCGATGATGTCCTGGAGGTCGGAGTACTCCTGGAGGGTCTCCTGGACGGCCATGGCCACGCGGTAGTGCTCCTCGCCCACGACCGTGGGGTCGAGCGCGGAGCTCGAGCTGGCGAGCGGGTCAACGGCGGGGTAGATGCCGAGCTCGGTGATCGAGCGGGACAGGACCGTCGTCGCGTCGAGGTGCGTGAACGTGGTCGCCGGGGCGGGGTCGGTGAGGTCGTCCGCGGGGACGTAGACGGCCTGGACCGAGGTAATGGAGCCCTCCTTGGTGGAGGTGATGCGCTCCTGGAGCTCACCCATCTCGGTGGCCAGCGTGGGCTGGTAGCCGACGGCGGACGGCATGCGGCCGAGAAGGGCCGAGACCTCGGAACCCGCCTGGGAGAAGCGGAAGATGTTGTCGATGAACAGCAGCACGTCCTGGCCCTGGTCGCGGAAGTACTCGGCGGTGGTGAGGCCGGCGAGCGCGACGCGCATGCGGGCTCCGGGCGGCTCGTTCATCTGGCCGTAGACCAGGCAGGTCTTGTCGATGACGCCGGACTCGGTCATCTCGAGGTACAGGTCGGTGCCCTCGCGGGTACGCTCGCCGACGCCGGTGAAGACCGACGTGCCGCCGTGCTGCTGCGCGAGGTTGTTGATGAGCTCCTGGATGAGCACCGTCTTGCCGACGCCGGCGCCGCCGAAGAGTCCCGTCTTGCCGCCGCGGACGTAGGGCTCGAGAAGGTCGATGGCCTTGATGCCCGTCTCGAAGATCTCCGTGGTGGTGGTGAGCTCGTCGAAGGACGGCGCGGGGTGGTGAATCGGGTAGTAGAGGACGTCGTCGGGAACGGGGCACCCGTCGACGGGCTGGCCCATGACATTCCAGACGCGACCGAGGGTGGAGGGCCCGACCGGCATCATCATGGGGCGGCCGGTGTCGTGCACGCGCAGGCCGCGCGTGAGGCCGTCGGTCGAGGACATGGCCACGGTGCGCACCACGCCGCCCGGGAGCTGGGACTCGACCTCGAGCACAGTGCTGACGTGACCGACGGGCGTCTCGCCCTCCACGGTGAGCGCGGTGTAGACGCTCGGGACCTGGTCGTCGAACTTGACGTCGACGACGGGGCCGACGATGCGCACGATCGTGCCGACGCCGACGCTCCTGTTGAGCTTGTGGTACGCAGCCTCCTCGAGGGCGCTGCGCTGCTCCTGGTTCTTCTCTGCCATTAGTAGTCCTCCAATGCGGACGCGCCGCCGATGATCTCGTTGAGCTCGGTGGTGATGGCCCCCTGGCGCTCGCGGTTGTAGGTGCGGGCGAGGGAGGCCAGGACCTCCTTGGCGTTTTCGGTCGCGGACTGCATGGCGCGACGGCGCGCACCGTGCTCCGCCGCGGCCGAGTCGAGCAGCGCGTGGTAGATGACCGTCCTGAAGTAGGCGGGCATGAGGTAGCCGAGGACCTCCTCGGGCGACGGGTCGAAGGCGAAGTCCGTGTACTCGTGCGCCCCGACGGAGGAGAGTGCCTCGGGCGTGCGGGGCTTGTTGGGCATGATGAGCTGCTCCTTGCTGATGGGCAGGAGCTGCTCGGTCACCTGGACCTGCTCGATGCGGTTCTTGGCGTGCCAGTAGTGCAGCACCACGCGGTCGATGGCGCCGGTGGCGTAGCCCTCCATGACGTAGGAGGCTATGCGGTCGGCCTCGTCCATGTTGGGCTCGGACGAGATGCCGACGAACGACATGGCCGGCTTGACCTTGCGGTAGGTGAAGTACTCGGTGGGCTTGCGCCCGCAGGTGATGACCGACGAGGAGATCCCCTGCGCGCGCAGGCGCTCCATCTCGTGCTCGACCGCGCGCTGCTGGACGATGTTGAAGCCGCCCGCCAGCCCGCGGTCGGACGCGATCAGGATGAACAGGACGTGACGCTCCTCGGCGTGGCGGGCCAGCAGGGGCTGCGAGGAGTCGAAGCCCGCGGCCGCCACGTTGGCGAGCATGCGCGTGATGGCGTCCTTGTAGGGCTCCGCCTGCTCCGCACGGTCGAGCGCCCTGCGGATGCGCGCCGTTGAGATCATCTCCATCGTGCGCGTGATCTGCATGGTGCTCTTGATGGAGCTCCTGCGCCGCTGTATCTCGCGAAGGTTCGCCATCTCGCGCTACTCCTGGCTGGCGAGCGTGGGCTGGGCGGCGTGCGCGTCCACGGTGGGCTCGGCCGCCGCCTCGACGTCGGCTCGCGTGCGGTTGGGGTGCTCCTTGAGGAAGAGCTCCTTGTAGTGGCCGATGTGGAGCCTCAGGCGACGCTGCTTCTCCTCGTCCAGCTTGCCCTCGGCGAGGGAGTTGCGCAGCGCGGGGTGACGCTCGGCGATGTGGCGCACGAGCCCGTCGCGGAACAGGTTCACGTTCGAGAGGTCGATGTCGTCGAGGAAGTCCTCCTTGGCCGCGAAGATCGCGATGATCTGGTCGCGGACGTCAAGGGCCGAGTAGCGCTGCTGCTTGAGCATCTCCATCATGTGGGCGCCGTGGTTGAGCTGGTACTGCGTCGTGGCGTCGAGGTCGGAGCCGAACTGCGAGAAGGCCTGCTTCTCGCGGAAGCTCGCGAGGTCGAGCCTGAGCGTGCCGGCAACCTGCTTCATGGCCTTGACCTGGGCGTCGCCGCCCACGCGCGAGACCGAGATGCCCACGTCGACGGCGGGGCGCTGTCCCTGGAAGAACAGGTTGGACTGCAGGTAGATCTGGCCGTCGGTGATCGAGATCACGTTCGTCGGGATGTAGGCGGAGACGTCGCCCTCCTGCGTCTCGATGATCGGCAGCGCCGTGAGCGACCCGCCGCCGTTGGCGTCGGAGAGCTTGCAGGCGCGCTCGAGCAGGCGCGAGTGCAGGTAGAAGATGTCGCCGGGGTAGGCCTCGCGTCCGGGCGGACGGTGCAGCGTCAGCGACATCTGACGATAGGCCACGGCCTGCTTGGAGAGGTCGTCGTAGACCACGAGCACGTGGCCGCCGGGGTGGGTCTCGTCGGCGGGGTTGCCGTTGGCGTCGTTGTACATGAAGTACTCGCCGATGGCGGCGCCCGCCATCGGAGCGATGTACTGCATCGGCGCGGAGTCGGCGGCGGTGGCGGCCACGATGACCGTCTTGTCGAGGACGCCGTGGCGCGAGAGGGACTCGCGGATGGCCGCGACCGTCGAGGCCTTCTGGCCGATGGCCACGTAGATGCAGACCATGTCGGTCGAGCGCTGGTTGACGATGGCGTCGATGGCGATGGCCGTCTTGCCCGTCTTGCGGTCGCCGATGATGAGCTCGCGCTGGCCGCGACCGATGGGGACCATGGCGTCGATGGCGAGAAGACCCGTCTGCACGGGCTCGCACACCGGCTGGCGGTCCATGATGCCGGGGGCCTTGAACTCGATGGGGCGGCGGTGCGTGGCGTTGATGGGGCCGAGGCCGTCGATCGGCTGGCCGAGCGGGTTGACCACGCGCCCGAGCATGGCGTGACCGGTCGGGATGTCCATGACGCGACCGGTGGTGCGGCACTCGTCGCCCTCCTTGATGTCCTCGACGTTGCCGAAGAGGACGGCGCCGACCTCGTCGACGTCGAGGTTCTGCGCGAGGCCGTAGACGTCTCGGCCCGTGGCGGAGCTCGTGAACTTGAGGAGCTCGCCGGCCATGGCGGTCTTGAGCCCGCTGACGTGGGCGATGCCGTCGCCCACCTCGGTCACGACCGAGGCCTCCTGGCGGTCGACCGTCGCGTTGATGGCCGCGAGGTTCGCGCGGAGGGTCTCCATGATCTTCTCGGAGCTGATGACGTCCGTCACTTCTCCTCACCTCCGATGAACGAAGAGGAAAGCGTCTTTCTGATGTTGGCGAGCTGGGCGCGCACGGAGGCGTCGTAGCGCTTGCCGCGCACCTCGAGCATGATGCCGCCGATGATCTTGGGGTCAACGCGCTCGACGAGGTAGACGGGGGCGCCGAGGTCCTTCTCGGCCTTGGCGCGCACCTTGGCGCGCAGGTCGTCGTCCATGGGGACGGCGGTGGTCACCGTCACGGAGACGGTGGTGTCGTGCGCGTCGAGAAGCTCCTTGTAGTGCTTGGCCACCTCGGCGACGAGGTCGAGGTCGTCCTCGCGCTGCATGGCGGCGAGGGTCTCCAGCACCTCGGGGGAGAACTTCCGGGCGTGCTGCCACTGGACGAGGTCGGCGTTGGCACGCCCCTCCGAGCGGGCGGCCTCCATGAGGGCCCGCGTGTACGCCTCGACCTTCTCGGCGTCTGCGCGCTTAGTTGCCATCTGAGCTGCCCACTTCCGCCAGGTACTTCTCGGCGAGGCGACGCTGGTCCTCCTCGCTCAGGCTGTCGCCGATGATCTTGGTGGCGATCTCGACGGAGAGGTCGACCACGGAGCTGGAGAGCTCGATCATGGCCTTGTGACGCTCGGACTCGAGCGCGCCGTGGGCCTTGGCGATGACGTCGGCCGCCTCGTGCTGTGCCTTGGCGAGGATGCGGGCGCGCTCCTCCTCTGCCTCCTTCTTGGCGCGGGCGACGATGGCCTCGGCCTCGTGGCGCGCCTCGACGATCTTCTCGTCGTACGCGCGGGCCTGGCTGGCCGCCTCGACCTTGGAGCGCTCCGCCTCGTCGAGGTCGGACTGGATCTTCTCCTGGCGCTTCTCCATCATCGAGAGGACCTGCGGCCAGACGAGCTTGGCCAGCACCGCCCAGATGATGAGGAAGGCGATAAGCGCGGGGATGAACTCGGCGGGCTTGGGGATCAGGATGTCCGCACCCACCGCAGACTCCTCGGCCAGCGCCACCGTAGGCAGCGAGCAGGCGAGAAGCGCCGAAGCGCCGACGACTCCCACCCCGGCCAGAAGCCTTCTCGAAGTGTTCTTCATGCTTGCCTCCAACTCGCTCGTGCGACAGCCCTACTTGACGATCAGGCTGACGACGAAGCCGATGAGGGCGAGGGCCTCGACGAAGGCCGAGCCCAGGATGAAGACCGTGAACAGACGGCCCTGGACCTCAGGCTGACGAGCCATGCCCTGCGCGACGCCACTGGCGGCAAGGCCAATGCCGATGCCAGCGCCAATGACACCGAGACCATAACCAACGACACCGAGAGCTCCCACTGTTCCTCCTTTGACATTCGCCCCGGGCTCCTTGTTTGCCGGCGGCGAGTTTCAAACCAACGTTTATGCACGGCGGGCAGACGCCCGCGAGTTGCCTGATAGCAGCGGCCGACTACTCCTCGTCGGACTCGGCGATCTGGATGTAGACGGCGGTGAGCAGCGCGAAGACGTACGCCTGGATGGCCGCGACCATGATCTCCACGACGTAGATGACCAGCAGGATGCCCACCCACAGAACCGAGGCCCCGGCCTGCGCGGCCGTGGCGAGCGAGAAGGCCTGGACCATCGGCTCGAAGAAGAGCGAGGCCAGGATTGCGAAGGTGCCCATGACCACGTGGCCGGCGAAGAGGTTGCAGAAGAGTCGCACGGCCAGCGTGATGAGGCGCAGGATGGTGGAGAAGACCTCGATCAGCCACACGAGGGCGTTAAGCGGGAAGGCAACGCCGGCGGGAGCGAGGCTCTTGGCGTAGCCGAGGGCGCCGTGCTTCTTGATGCCGCAGGCGATGAAGTAGACAAACGAGCAGACGGCGAGGGCCGCCGTGGTGGAGATGGTGCCCGTGCCGGGCTTGCATCCCGGGATGATGCCCACGATGTTGTTGGCGAGCACCACTAGGAAAATCGAGGCGATGAAGGGGAAGTGACGCCTCCAGGACTCGCCGAGCAGGCCCTTGCACATGTCGTCACGCACGAACTCGACGAGGTACTCCATGCCGTTGACGAAAAAGCCCTGCGGAACGAGGCTCTTTGCCTGCTTGCTCTTGAAGACGAAGAGTGCCACGAGCATCAGCGCCACGGCAACGGCGAACCAGAACATGTACTGAGTGAAGCCCACGCCGTCCAGGGTGCCGAAGATGGGCTGGGACGTGAAGCTCGAGACGAGCTCGTTGACCTCGCTGCCCAGGCTGTCCAGAGGATTGCCCACGCTTGTCCCCCTCTCAAGCCCGACGCCTGCCGTTGGCGGCGCGCCAGGCCCTTATCGCCTCAACCGCCCAGAAGAGCAGGAAGAGGGCAACCATAGAACACGCGAACGCGAGGAAGGGCCTCCCTGCACCCGCGACCGCGTACGCCACGGCCAACGCCACCGTCATCATGAGAAACGACACCATGACTCCGGCCATGCCCGCGGCGATGCTCACCTTTGCTCCCGCGCGAAGGGCCCCCTCGAACGGCACGGCCAGCGGTACGCATCCCGCGAGCCCCGCAAGCGCTCCGGCAAGCACCGCTGACGTGACATCCATGGGCGCTCCCCTTCGGGCGATTTGCAAAAGTACGGAGTAGTCTAGTCCAAAACGAAACGCGGTCAAGGGCCGCGCGCGAAGGCGCGCCCCCGTTTCTTCACAAACGCAAAGCGCCCGGCCTACTTGGTGCCGTAGATGCGGTCGCCCGCGTCGCCGAGGCCGGGCAGGATGTAGGCGTGGTCGTTGAGCTGGCGGTCGAGCGCGCAGGTGTAGAGGCGCACGTCGGCGTCGAAGTCGAGCACGGTGCGCACGCCCTCGGGCGCGGAGACGAGCGTGAGCGCGCGGATGTCGCGCACGCCGACCTCGCGCAGGAACTGGATGGCGGCGGTGAGCGAGCCGCCCGTGGCGAGCATCGGGTCCACGATCAGGCAGGTGCGGTTCTCGATGTCGTCGGGGAACTTGCAGTAGTACTGGTGCGGCTCGTGGGTCACGGGGTCGCGGTACATGCCGACGTGCCCCACGCGCGCGGAGGGCACGAGCTGGAGGATGCCGTCGACCATCCCGAGGCCGGCACGCAGGATCGGGATGATGGCGACCTTCTTGCCCGCGAGGCGCTTGCAGGTGGTCGTCTCGAGCGGGGTCTCGACCTCGACGTCCTCGAGCGGGAAGTCACGCATGGCCTCGTAGCCCTCGAAGATCGCGAGCTCGGTCACGAGCTCGCGGAACTGCTTGGTGCCCGTCGCCTTGTCACGCAGGATGTGGAGCTTGTGCTGGACGAGCGGGTGGTCGATGACGACGAAGCGGCTGGGGTCGAACTGGTTCTCCATGGTTGCTCCTTCTCAGGGCCTCGGCGCGCCGCGCGGGCGGCGCGCGCCTTCTACATCTCGGGGTAGAGCGGGTGCTCGGCGAGAAGCTCGCGGACCTCCATGCTCGCCCGGTCCATGAGCGCGGCGTCGCCCATTCCGGCCACGACCTCGCCGATGAGCTGCCCCACCCGCTCGCACTCCTGCTCGGAGAAGCCACGCGTGGTGACGGCGGCCGACCCCACGCGGATGCCGCTCGTGACGAACGGGGAGCGCTTCTCGCCGGGGATGGTGTTCTTGTTGACGGTGATGCCCACCTCGTCGAGCGCGCGCTCGGCGTCGCGCCCGGTGACGTCACCCGCGGGCGTGAGGTCGACGAGCAGCAGGTGGTTGTCGGTTCCGCCGGAGACCAGGCGCAGCCCGCGCGACTCCATGCCGCGCCCGAGCGCCCGCGCGTTGGCGAGAACCGCGTCCGCGTAGGCGGCGAAGTCGGGGCGCAGCGCCTCGCCGAAGGCCACGGCCTTGCCCGCGATGACGTGCTCGAGCGGGCCGCCCTGGCTGCCGGGGAAGACCGCGGAGTCGAGCCGGCGGGCGAGCTCGTCGTCGTTCGAGAGGATGAGGCCGCCGCGCGGCCCGCGCAGGGTCTTATGCGTGGTCGAGGTCACCACGTCGGCGTGCGGGACCGGGCTGGGGTGGCGCCCGGTGGCCACGAGCCCGGCGATGTGGGCCATGTCGACCATGAGCGCCGCCCCCACGGAGCGCGCGATCCGGGCGAAGCGCTCGAAGTCGATGACGCGCGGGTAGGCCGAGGCCCCCGCGATCACGACGCGCGGGCGCTCGGCCTCGGCGAGCGCGGCCACGGCGTCGTAGTCTATGCGCTCGGTCTGCGGGTCCACGCCGTAGGAGACGACCTCGTAGAGCCTGCCGGAGAAGTTGGCGGGCGATCCGTGGGTGAGGTGGCCGCCGTTGTCGAGCGCCATGCCCATGATCTTGTCGCCGGGGTTCGCGAGCGACGAGAGGGCGGCGTAGTTGGCCTGGGCTCCCGAGTGGGGCTGCACGTTGGCGTGCGCCGATCCGAACAGGCGGCAGGCTCGGTCGCGGGCGAGGTTCTCGACCTCGTCGACCGCCCAGCACCCGCCGTAGTAGCGCTTCCCGGGCAGGCCCTCGGCGTACTTGTTGGTGAGGGGCGAGCCCACCGCCTCCATCACGGCCGGGGAGACGAAGTTCTCCGAGGCGATGAGCTCGATCGAGGAGCGCTGGCGGCGCAGCTCGTCCTCCACGGCGGAGAAGACCTCGGGGTCGGACGCGCTCAGGTGCTCGTAGGTCATGGGAACCCCCTTCTTACGCGCGCGCCCGCACGAGGCGGGCGCTGCTGAGACGTTGCTCCAGGGACGCTACATCCCAAAGTCGGCGGGCACGCCGGCAAATCCCGGGTCGTCCTCGCGCATCATCTTGGCCACGCGGTCCGTGTGGCGGCCGCCGGCGAACTCGGTGGTGAGGAACGTGTCGAGAATCGCCTGGTTGTCCATGAGGGAGACGAAGCGGCCGGAGAGGCCGATCACGTTGGCGTTGTTGTGCTCGCGGCACAGGCGCGCGAACTCCACGGTCTGGATCGGCACGGCGCGCACGCCGGGGACCTTGTCGGCCGTCATGGCGATGCCGAGGCCCGTGCCGCAGATGAGCACGCCGCGCTCCACCTCGCCGGAGGCGACGAGGCGCGCGACCTTGTCGCCGAAGTCGGGGTAGTCGCAGCGCGCGTCGGTGGCGGGGCCGCAGTCCACGACCTCGTGGCCCTGGGAGCTCAGGTACTCGGCAAGCGGGGCCTTCTGGAGGAATCCGGCGTGGTCTGAGGCGATGGCAATGCGCATGGGGTCTCCCCTCTCGTGTGCGGTCCTGACGCTAGCTCGCTCTAGGGTACCACGTGGCCCTTCTCGCCGTGAGGGGCTCACCGCGCGGCGAGAAGGACCTCGGACTCGGGGAGGGCCCCGGCGCGCAGGACGCGCGGGACGTCCCCCGTGGCGTCCACGATCGTGGATGCCACGCCCACGGGCGCGGGCCCGGAGTCGAGGACGAGGTCGACGGCCTCCACGATCCCCGGCTC
>JFBN01306898.1_pt1 | contig 14135 bp, 14 predicted proteins | sample 768741 | NCBI WGS metagenome assembly JFBN01 (sample SAMN01983846, study PRJNA193217) | chicken gut metagenome | biome: terrestrial biome; isolation source: ceca of Broiler chicken | host: Gallus gallus | place: United Kingdom: England | collected 2010-09-07
GAGATCGGCCCCGGCATCGGCGTACTGACCGAACAGCTGGCCATGCGTGCGGCGCGGGTGGTCTCGGTGGAGATCGACCGCCGCCTGCCGCCTCTGCTGGCCGAGACACTGGCCGGATATGACAACATCCGCATTGTGGAGGGCGACGTCCTCAAAGTGGATCTCAGGGCTCTCATCCGGGAGGAGTTCGGTGACCGTCCGGTGGCGGTCTGCGCCAATCTGCCCTACTATATCACAAGCCCCATCCTCATGCGCCTGCTGGAAGAACGCCTGCCGGTGAAAAACATCACTGTCATGGTCCAGCGGGAAGCCGCCCAGCGCCTGTGCGCCCCTCCGGGCACCCGGGAGGCGGGGGCCATCAGCTATGCTGTGGACTATTACGCCCAGGTGCACCAGCTGTTCACGGTTCAGCCGGGCAGCTTTTATCCTGCCCCCAAGGTCACCAGCGCGGTCATCCGGCTGGATGTGCGCAAAACGCCCAAGGGGGATCTTACCCCGGAAGCGGAGAAAGGGCTTTTCCGTCTGGTGCGGGCGGCCTTTTCCCAGCGGCGCAAGACGGCGGCCAACGCCATCTCCTCCGGTCTCAAGGCGGACAAGGCGGCTGTGCTGCATGCTATGGAGGAGACGGGCCTGGATGTCCGCCTGCGCCCCGAACAGATGACGCTGCAGGATTTCCTCAATCTGCGGGCTCAGCTGGAGTGCGACGGCGTACAGCCTGCCGGGGACGGGACGGCAGCCGACTGAAACCGGGGAAAGGAAAGACCCGGCGCCCCGGTATCCGGCTTGCCTGTGCGGGCTGGATGTGTTACACTATATCCGGTACAATGGCTTCCCTGCATGGGGCGGGGAGCGCAAGCAAAACAGCTTAAGGAGAGTTGACCAATGACTGAGCAAGCAATTCTGGACGCGGTTCAGGAAATTTTCCGCGATAATTTTGACGATGATACCCTGGTGATCACCCGCGATACCTGCGCCGATGATATCGAGGACTGGGACAGCCTGGAGCAGATCAACCTGCTTACCGCCATCGAGAAGAAATTCTCCATCAAGTTCAAGCTGGCGGACGTCCGCGGCCTGAAGGACGTGGGCGACCTGCTGGATCTGGTCAAGCGGATGGTGGGCTGAGCCTTCCGCCGCGAAAACACAAAGCCTTTGGGCGGGCCGTGCGCCCGCCCTTTGCCGTATCCGGACCCATTGACAAGGAGGTCACGCATGAACCATTATACGCTGGCCGATATGCAGCCCGGCCTGACCGAATCCTTTACCGTCACCGTCACCCAGGAGATGATGGACGCCTTTCTCCGCATCACCGGGGACTGTTCTCCCATCCATGTGGACGAGGAGTATGCCAAAGGCCGGGGCTATCCCGGCCGGGTGGTCTACGGCATGCTGGGAGCAAGTTTTTTCTCCACGCTGGCGGGGGTCTATCTTCCCGGCGAGCATTGCCTGCTCCACGGGGTGGAGTGCAAGTTTGCCCGGCCGGTGTTTGTGGGGGACACCCTCACCATCTCCGGCACCGTGACTCATGTGAGCGAAGCCGTCAGTGAGGCCGAGATCAAGGCGACCATCACCAACCAGGACGGGAAAAAGGTCACGCGGGGAATCATTCGGGCGGGACTTGCCAAATAATAACCCTAATGCAGCTTTAAGGAGGACCTTTTTATGGCATATACCTATCTCATCACCGGTGCCACCAGCGATGTGGGCACCGCGCTGATCGACCGCCTGCTGGACGGAGCCCCCTCCGACACGCTGGTGCTGGCCCAGGGTTGCGGCGATGTGGAAAAGCTCGCCCCGCTGTGCCAGAAATATCCTGGCCAGGTGCGGCCCTTTGACGTGGATCTGTCGGATATGCTCAAGGTGGATGCGTTTGTCCGCCTGCTGGAGCAGACGGCTCCGGTACCCACCCACTTTGTCCATCTGCCCGCTCTGCCGGTGGTGAACACCCGATTCAAGAATTTTGATGAGGAGCGCTTTGCCCGGGATATGGAGATCCAGGTGCACAGTGCCGTCAAGATCTGCCGGGCATTTGTGCCCAAGATGGCAAAGGCCGGCTTTGGCCGGGTGCTGTTCATCCAGACCAGCTATACCATTGGCTGCCCGCCCAAGAACACTGCGGCCTACGTCATGGCAAAGAGCGCCATCGGCGGCCTGGTCAAGAGCCTGGCGGTGGAGTATGCCCGCCAGGGTGTCACGGTCAACTGCGTGGCCCCCAGCATGATGGAGACCCACTTCCTCAAGGATACACCCGACCTTATCGTCCAGGCCGCTGCCGCCGACAATCCCATGGGCCGCAATGCCACCCCCGCCGATGTGGTCCCCGCCATGGCGTTCCTGCTGTCAGAGGAGGCCCGCTTCATCACCGGCGTCACGCTGCCGGTCACGGGAGGTTCCGCCATTGTCTGATGTGGTATACCGCCTGGCCCGCCTGGGCGAGGACGAAGCCATCCGCGACTTCATCAACAGCCATTTTGATATGCGCCTGCCCCTTATCAACCGCAAGGAGTTCTACCATCACTACTACGCGGGCAGGGGAGGGGTTCCCCAGTTCGCAGTGGCGGAGCAGGACGGCCGTTATCTGAGCGCGGCGGGGTATATCCTGGCCAATGCCTCGGAGACGCCCGATGTGTGGGTGTCCATCTGGGTGGCGGAAAAGGGCCATAACGGGGTGGGCCTGGAACTGATGAACGCTCTGCCGGAACTGACCCATGCCCGGGTACTGGCCTGCAACAATATCCGTGCGGCCACCTGTGCCCTCTATCATTTTCTGGGCTGGAAGGCCGAGCGGATGAACCACTATTACCGTCTGGCCAATCTGCCGTCCTACCAGCTGGCACAGTTCACGCAAAAGACCATCCTGCCGGTGCAGAGCGGGCGCATCCTCACGCCGGTACGCACGGCGGCCGACCTGATTCCCCTGGGGGTGCCCGCGTCGGGTCATACGCCCCACAAGGACGTATGGTATCTGCGGCGGCGGTATTTCCATTATCCCCACTTCCATTATCATGTATGGGCGGCCATGGAGGCCGGCAGGCCGCTGGCCTACGTGGTCACCCGCACTGTCCCGGCGGAGGAGACCGGCTGTGTGCCGGTGATCCGTCTGGTGGACTATATCGGTCCCGACGAGATACTGCCCACCATCGGCAGGGCGCTGGACACCATTCTGAGGGCGTCGGGGGCAGAGTATATGGACTGCTACAACGCCGGTATCCCGGCGGAAATCTGGCGCGCCGCCGGCTTCTGCGAGAGGGTCCCGGGGGACGGGACGGTCATTCCCAATTACCTTTCACCGCCCCTGCGGGAAAACACCGAATACTACTATTTCACCAACCGCCCGGAAGGCTTTGTCATCTTCAAGGCGGACGGTGACCAGGACAGGCCCAACCTGCCCGCCGACGAATGACTGCCTGACAGGCAGAACTGCTTTACAGTCCGTAATCCTCCAGACGCTGCTGCAGTTCAGCTTCATCGGCGACAGTGACGCCCTGCTGCAGGGCGAGCACATCGTTTTCGGGCAGCAGCCGGGTGTAGATGTCGTACTCGGCCAGGGGGCCGGAGCCGTCGGCTGCGTACAGGGCAAGATGCCCGCCGTTGTCCTTGAGCAGATAGCTGGCGGATTGCTGGGTCTGCGGACGGCTGCCCAGGGCAAACCACAGCGCACAGGCCACAATGCACAGCAGTGCCAGGGCTCCCAGCAGGGAAAAGTAGAGGATCCAGCCGCGTTTGTGCTCATTTTGCATGGTGTTTGCGCCCCTTTCCGCCGCCCGGAATGCACGGCCAAAAAAATCACGTTGCTGCACACAGTATGCCCGTGCCGGGGCAACGGTAACCCTTTTTGTTGTGAATTTTTCATTGACGCCTATACTTTTGGCAATACTTTGTGTTATAATTCAGTCTATGGTATCTTCGGCATCTGCGTGACTGCGGGTGGGAGAGGGGATACCTTGTCAGATTGTTGAACAGTTTCCCGCAAAGGAGGCGGTCCCCATAGACCCCAAAAAAGAACGGCATATTTCGGTCGGCGGTGCCAAGAATCCGTCGGATCCCGGACAGAATGCCGGAACACCCGCCGCAGGCGGTAAAAAGAAAAAGCCCCGCAAGCGCCGTCACAGCGTTTGGGGATATATCTGGCGGACGTTTGTCTGCCTGTTCTGTGTCGGCATCATGGCATGCAGCGTGGCGGGTGTGCTTCTGGCAATGTACATTGTAGAAGTCACTGCCAACGACACCGAACTGGACCTGGACAACCAGAAACTGAAACAGACGACCATCGTCTATGCCCTCAACCGGGATACCAACGAGTGGGAACCTTACGCCACCTTCTCGGGCAGCGACAACCGTATCTGGAAGTCTCTGGATGAGATGCCGGAGTATCTTCAGCAGGCGGTCATCGCCGTTGAGGACAAGGACTTTATGAACGAGCCCGGCATCAACATCAAGCGTACCATCGGTGCAGCCCTCAACGAGTTCACCGGCAACGCCATTTACGGCCAGACCACCGGTGCCTCCACCCTGGAGCAGCAGCTGGTCAAGAACCTGACCAAGGATGATGACGTGGGCGGCATTGACGGTTACCTGCGTAAAGTCCGTGAGATTTTCCGCGCCATCGGTCTGTGCAACCGGTACAGCAAGGCCACCATTCTGGAAGCCTACCTCAACACCATCCCCCTGACGGGACAGATCTACGGCATGGAGGTCGGTGCCCAGACCTACTTTGGCAAGACGGTCTCCGACCTGACGCTGAGTGAGTGCGCAGTGCTGGCATCCATCACCAAGAACCCTACCAGCTACAACCCCTTCACCAACCCGGAAAATCTGCAGACCCGCCGCAACCATGTCCTGAAAGAGATGTACAATCAGGGCTATATCACCGAGGAAGAATATAACTCTGCCTGTGCGGAGCCTATCACCCTGGTGGAAAGCTCTTCCTCCACCGAGACGGCTACGGTCAGCTCCAACAACTCCTACTTCACCGATGCGCTGTACAACGATCTGGTCCAGGCCATCATGGAAACCTACAACATGACCAACCAGGAGGCCCAGAGCGAGGTACTCAACGGCGGTCTGCGCGTCTACTCCACGGTGGACACCAAGGTCCAGACCTCTCTGGAAAACCTCATGCTCAACGAGAATGACGATATCTTCCCGGCTCTGTGGCATGATGAGGAGGTGGAGACCTCCATCCCCGCCGACGGTGAGGTCACCTACGACGATGACGGTCTACCCCTGCAAGAAAACTCCGACGGCGACATGGTCTCCGTCTTTGGCCAGGATGCCATCCCCGTCTATGCGGACGATGAGAACACCACCTTCAAGACCACGGTGAATGAGGACAACAATACCCTGGTCTTTTATGAAAAGGTCCGTACCCAGGCGGCAGCCGCCGTTGTGGATTACGACGGCCAGGTGGTTGCCGTGGTCGGCGGCCTGGGCGAGAAGAAATACGACCTGGTATTCAACCGCGCCACCGAACCCCACCAGACCGGTTCTACCATGAAGCCCATCGCGGCCTACTGCCTTGCCATCGACAATGGCCTGACCACGTATTCCTCCCGCCAGATCGACCTAGGTATCTACACGGCAGCGGACAAAAAGGTCCTCAAGAGCCAGTATTCCTATCTGGATCCCTTTGCAGCCAGCACCCTGGCCCGTGACGATGTCTGGCGCTCCTGGCCCGAGAACTACGGCGGATCGGGCGGCGACGGCGCAACGGTGCTCACCTATGACGCCCTGCAGCAGTCGCTGAATACCGTCGCCGTGCGTATCGGCCAGCTGGTCGGCACCGAGATGATGTTCAACTTTGCCCATGACACCCTCCAGTGCACCTACCTGAATGCCGAGACGGACATGGACTATGCACCTCTGGTTCTGGGCGCCCAGTCCCGCGGTCTGACCACCGTCCAGCTGGCGGCGGCCTACACCATCTTCTACGACGGCACCTACACCACACCGCATTATTTCACGGAAGTCTACGATTATCAGGACAACCTTTATCTGGATAACTCCAAGCGGATTTCCACGACCCAGGCCATCAAGCCTTCCACAGCGACGATCATGAACCGTATGCTGCAGAACGTCCTGAAGACCGGTACTGCCCGCGGTATGGTACCTGACACCGAGAACAATATCCCGGCTGCGGCCAAGACCGGTACGACTTCCGACTTCAAGGACTTCACCTTCGCGGGACTGACGCCGTACTATGTCACGGCAGTCTGGTGGGGTTTTGACGATCCGACTCCCATGGACACCTATGGCGTTACAAGTGGTAAACCCACGCAGGTCCTGTGGAAGAGTCTGATGGAAGAAGTCCTGGCTGACAAGGAGTACAAGGACTTCCCCATGGCCGATGACGTTGTGACCAAGCAGTTTGACCCGTCTACCGGTTCCATCATTTCGGGCGGCGGTCTCACCGGTTACTACACCGAGGACAACCTCCCCGAGAACTATACCGATGACGTGGATCCCTATGCGGCTGACGCTCTGAACGCCGGCACCAGCACGGCGGGGTAAGCAGTCGTTCGCCCGCCATAAACAGTAACAAGCATTTTACGGTAAATCTCACGGCAGTTTGATTGCGTGAGGTTTGCCGTAAAATTTTATTGTGTCTTTTCCGGAGAATGGTGAACAGGATGTGTGTCCAAAACAGACAGAAAGAACTCTCCGTAGGGACAGGTCCTGCCTGTTTGCAATAGAACAAATTCACAAAAAAGGAAAAATAAATCCGGTTGAAAGATGTAATGATCGCCAAAAAGTGTGTCCCGGAAGGGCAAAACCGGTATTTTTGCTTGCATACCGCGTACACACATGGTATGATTATCCTTGTTTCAGAAACAAATGTACTTGAGGGAGGGACAATATGAGCGAACGGCGTTTCCTTTTGGTAGACACGTCGGTTTTGCCTGACGTTTTTCTCAAAGTGCTGGAAGCCAAGCAGCTTTTGGCTGCCGGGGAAGTGACCAACATCTCGGCTGCGGCACGGCGGGCAGGTATTTCGCGCAGCGCTTTTTATAAATATAAGGACTGTGTGTTTGATGCCGAGACCGGCCGTGAAACGATCACCGTCATTGCCACGCTGCTGGATAAAACCGGCGCACTGCAAAGTCTGTTGTCGGGGATTTCGGCGGCGGGGGCGTCCATTGTGACCATCACCCAGTCCCGGCCGGAAAACGGTGCGGCGCAGGTGGAAGTCACGGTGCGCACCGGCATGATGCAGATGAGTGTGGAGAACATGCTGATGCATCTATCGCGTCAGCCCAACGTGGTCGAAGTTCACCGCGGCACCTGAGGCCGCGCCGGTAGTTGTGAGGGGAGAGATTACACATGGCAAAAATCGCGATCATGGGGTTCGGCACGGTAGGCAGCGGCGTGCTGGAAGTATGCCGCAAAAATGCCGCGGCCATTGCCCGGCGGGCGGGGGAGCCCGTTGAGGTCAAATACATTCTGGATGTGCGGGATTTTTCCGACAGCCCGGACGCGGCACTGTTTGTCAAGGATCTGGATGTCATTCTGGCCGACCCGGAAGTGCGTGTAGTGGTCGAGACCATCGGCGGCACCCGCTTTGCCTACCCGTATGTCCGCCGCTGCCTGGAAAGCGGCCGCAGCGTCTGCACCAGCAATAAGGAGATGGTGGCCACATACGGCGCTGAGCTGCTGGACCTGGCGCGGGAGCACGGTGCAGCTTTTCTGTTTGAGGCCAGCGTGGGCGGAGGTACGCCCATCATCACCCCCATGCATCAGTGCCTGGCGGCCAACCATATCAGCCAGATCGAAGGCATTGTCAACGGCACCACCAACTTCATGCTGACCAAGATGAAGCGGGAGGGCATGAGTTTCGAGGAAGCGCTCCATCTGGCTCAGAAGCTGGGCTACGCCGAGACCAAAGACCCCGGCGATGACGTGGATGGCCGGGACGCCTGCCGCAAGATTGCCATACTGGCCAGCCTGGCCTGCGGCCATCATGTTTACCCGGACAACATTCCCACCCGTGGCATCCGGGAGCTGACCGCCCTGGATGTGAAGGCGGCGGAATCTCTGGAATGCGTCATCAAGCTCATCGCCTGGTACCGGGAGGAGGCCGACGGCGGCCTGAGCGCCGGCGTGGAGCCCATGCTGGTGCCGGATTCCAACCAGCTGGCCGGGGTGGATGACGTATTCAACGCCATCCTGGTCAAGGGCGATATGCTGGGTGATGTGGTGTTCTACGGCAAGGGCGCGGGCAAGCTGCCCACTGCCAGTGCTGTGGTAGCCGATGTCATCGACGCGCTGAAGGAAGGCTCGGCGGTGCATGACAGCCTGTTCTGGCAGCCTGCCGATAAGCTGGACCATATGCTGGAGGACAAAAAGACTTATACCTGGTGTGTCCGGGTACGGGGCGGCGCCTACGGATTCTCGCTGCCCATGGAGCCGGTCCGCTCGGAAAACGGCCAGACTGTCTGCCGTGTGAACGGCGCCACCCGGGCGCAGATCGACGCGCTGGCCGCCGAGATGCGGACCCGCGGCTGCGAGATGCTGCTGGCCCTCAAACAGATGCCGATGTAACGTCAAAGGGAGGAACTGCATACAATGATTACGGTCACCGTACCCGCGACCAGTGCCAACGTCGGCGCGGGGTTCGACTCGCTGGGCCTGGCGCTCTCGATGCATAACGTCTTTACCTTTGAGGAGGCGGACCGCATCTATATCTCGTCGGTGGACGACACGCGGGTGCCCGCAGGGGCAAACAATCTGGTTTTCCGCAGCGCCCGGGCCGTCTATGACCAGCTGGGCATTCCGCTGCCGGGGCTGCGCATCACCCAACGCAACGACATTCCCATGGCCCGCGGACTGGGGTCCAGCTCCGCCTGCATTGTGGCAGGCATCCTGGGTGCCAACGCCCTGCTGGGCGGCCGCCTGACCAAACGCCAGATGCTGACCCTGGCCACCGCCATTGAGGGCCATCCCGACAATGTGGCGCCTGCCATGCTGGGCGGCTTTGTGACCAGTGTCTATGATGAGGGCCAGGTCTACACCGTCAAGAAGCACATCGATGAGGAACTGGCATTTGCCGCCTTTGTGCCCAACTTCGGCCTGCTGACTGCCAAGGCCCGTGCGGCCCTGCCCCAGATGGTATCCCACAAGGACGCCGTCTACAATCTGTCGCGGGCGGCGCTGGCCACGGCGGCCTTCTGTGACGGCGACTACGACCTGCTGGGCGTTGCCACCAAGGACGCGCTGCACCAGAGCTACCGCCTGCCGCTGATTCCCGGCGGGGATGAGGTTTTCGAGCTGGCACTTGACATGGGCGCTCTGGCCGTGTATATTTCGGGTGCGGGGCCCACCATTATGGCGGTGGTTCGCCGAAACGATAAGGAATTCTTTGAGCGGGCGTCAGCGGCGCTGGCGGCCGATGAAAAACTCAAGGCTTTCACCGTTCACCGGCTGTTGGCCGACAATGTCGGCGCGACCGTGCGGTGACCGTGCAAATAGAAACCGGCTGCGGGCCGACCCTCGGGCATACCGCGGCAAACGAATGGGGAGGAATTTCACGATATGGAACTGATCGTACAAAAGTTTGGTGGTACCTCGGTCAAGGACCGCAACCGCATCTTCAACGTGGCGCGCATCGTCGCCAATACCCGCAAGGCGGGCAATGACGTTGTTGTGGTAGTTTCGGCCCAGGGTGACACGACGGATGATCTGATTGCCAAGGCGGCGGAGATCTCCGGCAACCCTTCCGACCGGGAGATGGATATGCTGCTGGCCACAGGCGAGCAGATTTCCATTGCGCTGCTCCCATGGCGCTGCAGGAGCTGGGCATTTCCGCCATCAGCCTGACGGGCTGGCAGGCCGGCTTTGCCACCGACCGCGCTTATACCAAGGCACGGATCAAGCGCATCAACACCGAACGCCTGGAAAGTGAACTGGCCCGCAACCGTGTGGTGGTTGTGGCGGGATTCCAGGGCCTCAACCGTTCGGATGACATCACCACGCTGGGCCGCGGCGGCAGCGATACCTCTGCCGTGGCGCTGGCTGCGGCGCTGCATGCTGACCGCTGCCAGATCTTCACCGACGTGGAGGGCGTCTATACCGCCGACCCGCGCAAGCTGCCCAAGGCCACCAAACTCAAGGAGATCACCTTTGACGAGATGCTGGAACTTGCCAGCCTGGGCGCGCAGGTGCTGAACAACCGCAGCGTGGAACTTGCCAAAAAATACGGAGTCGAGCTGGAGGTCATTTCCAGCCTGAACCCCGTTCCCGGTACTATTGTGAAGGAGGAAACGAAAGTGGAAGGTATGCTGATCAAGGGCGTTGCCAAGGACGAGAACGTAGCCGTCATTTCGATCATGGAGGTGCCGGATGTGCCCGGCATGTCCTTCAAGGTGTTCAGCCTGCTGGCACAGCGCAACATCAATGTGGACATTATCCTGCAGAGCTCCGGCCGCGGCAACAACAAGGACCTGACCTTCACCGTTCCCCTCACCGAGGCCCAGACCGCGCTCTCCGTGCTGGAAGAGAACAAGAACCGCTTCGGCGGCGGTGATATCAAGGTCTGCACCGACTATGCCAAGGTTTCCATCGTCGGCGCCGGCATGCAGAGCCATTCCGGTGTGGCTTCCACCATGTTTGAGGCACTGTCCAACCAGGACATCAACATCCACATGATCTCCACCAGCGAGATCAAGATCAGCGTCATCATCGACAAGGCGGATGCGGATCGTGCTGTTGCCGCCATCCACGACGCTTTCATTCACTGAGCCGCTTACCCGCAATATTTCAAAAGCCACCGTTTCCCGGGCTGGAAAACGGTGGCTTTTTTGTATGTCGGTGTGCAGGGCAGGAGAAAGAAGGAAAAGTGGCCCTGGCGGATCATTCCGGATCGGTCAGTTTGCCGTCCATGGCAAGCATATGCTCGACAGCGTCGGTCATGCGATGGTATTCCGTCACCAGGTCGTGGAGATAGCTCTGCCCTGAACGTGTGATCCGGAAATAGACGCGGACCCGGTTGTCCGCCTCCCGCTTGCCCGCTTCCCGGATGTGTCCCCGTTCCTGCAGGCGGTAGATGGCCAGGTACAGGGTATTGAAGGCAAACACTCCATCGGTCAGACGGCTGATCTCCTGTGACATTTCATAGACATACATCTGCCGTTGGCGCAGCAAAAACAAGACCATCATTTCCGTGACGGTCTTTTTCATGGATTCGTGCATGCCGGCAACGGTACCGCTGCGGATCTGACGGGAGTCGGAAGAATCAGGCATCGATGACAACCTCAATAATTTATTAATTTTAAAACTTATTTATAGTATGGCACAAAAACATTGAAAAAACCATATATTTTGTTGACAAAAACGACAACAACTCTCACAAATTTTCACTTTTTTCAGGATTTTTGTCAAAAACAGAGCAGAAAAAGGCTTGGATAGAAAGGGATTCCGGCTGATACTTTTTTGAAACATTCCCAGACTATGATGAAATCCAGAAACCAGGAGAGAGGGGATGCCCGTATGCCGAAAACAGCACCGCTGCCGCTGACCTTTGCGGTGGAGGATCTTCGAAAAAGCTATGCGGGGCCGGGACATCTCTGGCCGGGACACAAAAAAAGTGCTCCGAAAAAAGCGTTGGACGGGGTAAACCTGCACCTGGGACCGGGATTGTACGGCCTGCTGGGGCCCAACGGCGCAGGCAAAAGCACACTTCTGCAAATCGTTACCGGGGGACTTGCGGCGGATTCCGGGCTGGTGCTCTGGTGTGGACACCCGGCCCGCGGCATCGGTTTCCGGCGGATCCTGGGATATATGCCCCAGCAGCAGGGGCTGTACGACAGTTACACGGGCCGGCATTTTCTCGCCTATATGGCGGCGCTCAAGGAGATTCCGCGGAGATCCGTCCCCGGGGAGGTAGCCCGGGTATCCCAGGCGGTCAATCTGGCCCAGGAACTGGACAAGCGTCTGGGGGCCTACTGGCGGCATGAAGCAGCGCCTGCTGCTGGCATCGGCCCTGTTGGGAAATCCCAGACTTCTCATTCTGGACGAACCCACCGCCGGGCTTGACCCTCGGGAACGGGTCCGTCTGCGGACGCTGCTGGCACAGATGGCGGAGGACCGGGTCATTCTGGTCGCCACCCATGTTGTCTCCGACGTTGAGAGCGTTGCCCACAAGGTGATCCTTCTGCGGGCGGGGCGGGTTGTGGATGCAGCCCCTGTGCCGGAGCTGGTGGAACGCTATGCGCCGGGCGGAGGGCTGGAGGACGTCTACCTCTCGGTATTCGGGGAAGGAGACGGCCGGTGAGCATCTTCCGCGCCTGCTGACAGGTCTCTCTTGGGGCAACCGCTACGGCAAACAAAAAGAACGGTGATGACATGAGCATTTTTCTTTCGGAACTGCGCAAGGTGTGGTGCGGCCGGGTCTTTCCCATGATGCTGGCAGTGCTGGCGGCGGCGAATCTGCTGCTGCTCTGGATGGGAACACGTCCCACAGCAAACCAGCCGTCCGCCGGGGCTTACCGGGCGGTGGGGGCCGAACTGAAAGACATGTCCATGGAGGAAACCGGCAGCTTCCTCCATGATCGCCTGAACGAATATAAGGGCATTCTCAAGATCGACAGCTATTACCGGCAGCTTGCCTATGGAGGCAGTTATCTGGCCTCCTACCGGGAGGAAAACGCCGCTCTTTTCGATGCCTACGAGCAGATGTACCGGGACAAGAGCTACACCCTGTACACCGATGACCTGGCCACCGACTACCGTCTGTTCAGCGAATTGTGCGGGGAATACGATACCGTGGCGGCCTACCCGGAGTTTCTGCAGAGCGTCCAGACCAGGGCCGGTCAGCTGGCGGGCATTTCCATCTTTCACAATGATGCTACCGGATATGATCTGAAAAATATTGAGCGCACGGCGCAAGTTTATGACGGGCTGGGTGCTACGGAAATCCGCTATTATCCCCAAAAGGGCATCTATACCGCCATATCCTATCCCTTTACAGATGGAATCCTGCTGGCGGCCATGCTGCTGCTGGCATTGCTGCTGGTCCGGCAGGAACGGGACAGCGGCCTTTTGCAGCTGCTGCGCAGCATGCCCGGCGGACGTCTCAAGACCGCCCTGGCAAAGCTGGCCGCCTTCGGCTTCAGCCTGCTGGGGGCAATCCTGGTTTTGTACGGGGTCAATCTGGCCTACTGCGGGGCGTCTTTTGGCCTTGGCCCCCTGGACCGCACCATCCAGAGCATTCCGGCGCTCATGCGCTGCACCATGCAGATCACGGCGGCACAATATCTGCTGTATTTTCTCCTGGCAAAATGGGCGGCGGCCTTTGCCATGGGGCTCTGGGTCATGCTGGCGGCTCTGTGGGCGCGGCATGCGGCGGCGGGCTGGGCGGCGGCGTTGGCCGTACCGCTGGCCATGTACGGCGTGCGGGAACTGATCCCGGCCACCGCGCGTCTCAACGTGGTCAAGTATGCCAATCTCGTCAGTCTGATGCAGACCAATGAACTGTTGGGCAACTACCGCAACCTGTACTGGTTCGGCGAGCCCGTCGGATTGCCGCTGGTGGAGTGGGTTGCCGCGGCAGGGTATACGGTCGTTTTCGGGGTGGCATTTTGCCTGGTGTTTGCCCGCGCCTGGCTGCTTCCCGCAAAAAAAGAAAAATTTTCTTTGCCAACTTGCCACAAAACGCGTCCGACGGTCGTATTTATAGAAGAAGGGCGGAAATTGCTGGTGACCTGCGGCGCCGGTGCCTTCGCGGCGGCCTTTTTGCTGTTTGGCATTTACCAGGGGATCACGTCCCAGAGCTATCTGGATGCCGACGAAATCTACTACGCCTATTACATGAAGGAAATCTCGGGCCCATTCACGCAGTCGAGCGCCGACTGGCTGACCGGGCAGGGCGAGGAATTCGCCACCATGCTGGAAACGCAGAAACAGATCCAGAGCGGCAAGGCCCCTCCCGAAGCGATGTACGCCTACACGGCCCAGCAGCAGAAATATAACGTCTACACCGGGATCATTTCCGGCAATATCAACGGCTACCTCAAGGAACACCCCGGCGCATGGCCGGTGTATGAAACCGGGTACCGCAAGCTGTTCGGCCTCAGCGGTACGGCGGATCTCCAGGACAGCCTGTACGCGGGACTGCTCTGCGCCGTGTGCTTTGCAGGATTGTT